>JACXTT010004835.1_pt1 | contig 19860 bp, 13 predicted proteins | sample 9270951 | NCBI WGS metagenome assembly JACXTT01 (sample SAMN15532306, study PRJNA645909) | rock metagenome | isolation source: weathered quartz diorite | place: Puerto Rico | collected 2017-06-21 | reverse complement strand
CCCGTTTCCGCAAGGTGGGTGGTGACGCGGCCCCATGCTTGCCAGGCTCCGCAGGGCCGGGCCCCTCCACCGTCGGTGTTCTTCCACCGGGACCAGGAGCCCTCCCGGAAATGGCGGTATTCCGTGAACTGCACGTAGCCCTGGTACAGGGGCAGATCCAGGTACTGGTTCCACTGCGCGAAGACCGAAGCGGTGCCCGACGGAATCGGGAACGTGCAGGTCACGATGGAGCTGAACTGGTTCGGCACGGTATGGAATGTGGAGAGGTTCCCGCCCTCGAACTGGAGATCCGAAGCGAAACTCTTCTGCGGCGAGCAGAAATCGGGTGTCGGTAGATTGTTCCCCGAGACGAGCTGCCAGAGCGTACCGACCCCCGGGGGAACGCGAGCCGAGATGATGGGCGCGCCCGGCGTCCCCTTGAGGACCGATCCCCCAACGGCGTCCGTTCCTCCGGCGGGGGCCTCGTCCGTGTACAGGGCGCCGTTATCGCTCGTCGCCAGGTTGTCCAGCATGAAGCCGTGCCCGTCGGGCCAGAGGCCGTCCTCGTTGGAGTTGAAGCAGTCCGACACGAACACGAAATAGAGGGCTCGATTGGCTCCGTCGACGGTGAAGGAGGCGCCCGTCACCGTGCTCGGAGCGCCCGGGCCGCCCGAGATCTGGACGGGCCCGCCGGTTGTGTTCCCACCTGAGGCATTGGGGGTCGACGACGTGATGCTTCCCCTCCAGGTAATGAGATACGCACCTGCGGCAATCACGTTGTCCAGTGTCGCTTCCGAGTTTCCGAACGGATCGACGGCGCCCGCATTGCCCCCTCCAATCAGGAAGGCATTGTCGTAGCTCGCCTCGGAGCTGAAGTTGTAGTCGAACGTCAGACTGTAGGTCGCCCCCGCGTGCGATCCGGTATCGATGTAGAGGATCTGGTAGGTGAAATTGGGATACCCGTAGCGCACAACCCAGCCGGGATCGTACTTCCCGCACCAAAGCATCCGGTTGCCGCTGATCGCGGGAGGGCACGTCGTTCCGGAAGTGCACGTGGCGTTGTCCGAGACATGCCAGAGGATCTCGTGCACGGTCTGATCCTGGATCGTGTATGGGCCCGTCGTGCCGGCCGCGTAGGAGTTGAGCGAATCCGCCTGGGGCGCGGACCGCGGCGTCCACGTCCCTAGAGCCCGATCCGCGCACGCGCCTGGATAGAGATACCAGGAGGTCGTCGCGTTCGCCGAGCGTACGATCGTGCCCGACATGGGTGGAGAGGTGACCGTCCCGCTGGAAGGCGGGGGTGAGCTCTTGATGCGCTCCGCGGCCGAAGCGGGGCGCTCGCCCACAAGGGGAATCAAGGCAAGAGCGAACAGGGTTGCCGCGAGGGGAGAGGGGCGACGGAGGCGATACCAGAGCCGGGCGGCCATGCGTACCTCACAGAGTTCCGCGCCCCGGAACGGTGAGTCTTTACTGAACCGGGATTATATCACAGGAACGACTCCATGGCGAGTTGAATGGCGCGCTCCAGCGACATCGCGCGCCCTTTCGCGAAGACTGCCGCCGCTCCATCGGCGCCGAGGTCGTCCCAAAGCGCGCTGAGATCCTCCTGGATCCGCCTTCGATCCGAGGGTGACGCTTCGGCGCCGAGCGCCTCGCGAAGGGCGCGGGAAGCGCCGTAGAGCATGAGCGCGCGCTCCGGCAGGTCTTCCCGGAATTCGAGCGCCGCGCAGCGCTCGAGACCATCCGCGATTCCCTGCCGGTCTCCCATGTCACGGAGGATCGCGAGGCTCTCGGCCAGGTGCGCGCGGCCGCGTCCGAAGTCGAGCGCGTTCGCGGCCAGGAGCCCCAGCTCCCCCAGGGAGTACGCGATGCCCGACCGCTCGTCCAGCTCGCGCTGAAGCGCGAGACCCTGCTCGTGATAGGAGAGGGCGGCGGCATCGTCGCCCTGGAATCTCGCCGCGGTCCCGAGCCCGTTCAGGGTGATCGCCTCTCCGGTCCGATCCCCCAGCTCACGCTCGAGGGTGAGCGACTCTTCGTAGAGCTGGCGGGCGCGCGCGTAGTCCTCCTGGCCAAGAGCCACGCTCCCCAGGTTGTGAAGCACTCCGGCCATCCCATGACGGTCGTCGATCGCGCGGCAATGGACCAGGCTCTCCTCGTACGCGATCTTCGCCGCGCCGTGGTCCCCCTTTACATAGGCGAGATTGCCTAGCTCCTTCAGCGACCAGGCGAGCCCCTCCCGGTCCCCGGTCTCGCGCGCGATCGCGATGCAGGCTTCGATCCGATCGTGGGCGGTCACGTAGTCTCCGAGACACCGCGCCAGCACCGCGCCTCCGTGCAGCGCGCTCACGCGCACGGGGTCGCGCCGGGTCTCCGCGCCAGCGCTGTCGAGCGCGCGCGAGATGCGCCGATGTCCTTCCTGCCAGAACCCGCGCGTCCACCAGAACCGCCAGAGGCTCGCCGTCATGGAGAGCTCCGTGGAGGACTCCTCCCGTTCGTGCGCCGTCTCGATTGCCTGGCGCAAATTGTCGTGCTCCTCCTGGAGCCGGTTGAGCCACGAGGCCTGCATCGCGCCCGTGAGCTCGGGCGCCGCCTGTTCCGCGAGCGCGCGATAGAACGTCTCGTGGCGCGCCTCGAACGCCTGCCACCGCCCCGCGTGCTGGAGACGCTCCCTCCCGTACGCGCGAAGCGTTTCGAGTAGGCGATACCGCGCCGTGCCCTCGGACCCTTCCTCCGGGATGAGAAGCGACTTGTCCACCAGATGCTCCAGCAGGTCCAGGATCCCGTCCTCTTCGATGCCGTCGCCGGAGCAGACGGCTTCCGCGGCTTCGAGGAAGAGCCCTCCCGCAAAAACGCTGATCCTCTGGAAGAGCTGCTGCTCCTTGGGCTCGAGGAGCTCGTAGCTCCAGTCCACGGCCGCCCGGAGCGTCTGCTGGCGCTGGAGCGCGCCGGAGCCTCCGGACGTCAGCAGGCGGAACCGATCCTCGAGACGTCCCAGGATCTGAGCGACCGGGAGGACCTTCACGCGCGCCGCTGCCAACTCGATGGCCAGCGGGATTCCGTCCAGGCGTCCGCAGATTTGCGCGACGGTCCACGCGTTCTGATCGGTCAGCGTGAACGTGGGCTGCACCGTCCCGGCGCGCTCCACGAAGAGGCGAACCGCCTCGTATCGCGCCACGGCCTGCCGCGGCTGGGGCGTGGAGGCGGGGTCGGGAACGCGGAGTGACGGAATCCTCCAGAGGGTCTCCCCCGCCACTCCGAGCGCCTGGCGGCTGGTCGCGAGAACGCGGAGCCCGGAGGAAGCCCGAAGCAGCGCGTGCGCGAGCGCGGCGCAGGTGGGTGTCACGTGCTCGCAGTTGTCCAGCACGAGAAGCGCCGTGCGCGGGGCGAGGTGCTCCGCGATCGTGTCCAGGACCGGACGCCCCGATTCCTCGCGAAGGCCAAGCGCCTGCGCGACGCTCCGGGGCACGAGCGAGGGATCAGAGAGCGAGGCCAGCTCGACGAGCCACGCGCCGTCCGGATAGCGCTCCAGGATGTTCCGGGCGGTCTGGATCGCGAGCCTCGTCTTTCCGCACCCTCCCGATCCCAGGAGCGTGACGAGCCGTGCCGTCCCCAGGAGCCGCGCCACCTCCGCCATCTCCCCTTCCCGCCCCACGAAGCTCGTGAGGGAGAGCGGCAGGTTGTGCGGCACGCGCGCAATCTCCGGGGCGCCTCCGGGCGCCAGCACGGGGACGCGCTGTTCCTGCGTCATGGAGCGAAGGGCCGAGGCCAGCTCCGCGCCGCGCGCGTAGCGGTGCTCGCGTTCCTTGGCCATCGCGCGGAGCACGATCGTATCCAGCTCGCGCGGAAGCGCGGCGCGCACCCGGCTGGGCGCGGGCGGCTCGACGAGCGCAATCTCGTGGATCACGGCGAAGGCGCTCGGCCCTTCGAACGGAAGGCGCCCGGTCGCGGCCTGGTAGAGGACCACGCCCAGCGAGAAGAGATCGGATCGCGCGTCGAGCACGTCGCCGCGGGTCTGCTCCGGCGACATGTAGGAGACCGTACCCGCGACCGCGCCCGCCTGGGTGAGATTGCTCACCGTCGGCGCCGGGGTCATGGCGTTCGGGCTCGAGCCGTCTCCCGGAGCCTCCATTCGCTTCGCGAGCCCGAAGTCGGCGACCTTGGCTCGCCCGGCGCGCGTGAGGAGGATGTTGGCGGGTTTGATGTCCCGATGGATCAATCCAACGGAATGGGCCGCGTCGAGCGCTTCGGCGACATCGGCTCCGATCCGGATGACCTCCCCGATCTCGAGCGGACCGCGCTCCAGACGCTTGCGGAGCGTCTCTCCCTCCACGAACTCCATTGCGATGAAGTGGTATCCGTCGGCTTCCTCGATCTCGTAGATCGTGACGATGTGGGGATGATTGAGCGTGGCGCAAAGCTGCGCTTCTCGCAGGAAGCGCTGGTGGGCGGAGGTGGAATCCAGGGTCTCGGCGGAAAGGATCTTCAGGGCCACATCCCGGCCCAGCCGTTCGTCCCGCGCACGATAGACGACCCCCATGCCCCCGGTGCCGATCCGCTCCGCGATGCGATAGCGTGAAATGGAGGTTCCTACGTGGAGATCCACAGGGGCCTCGGAGCCGGGCCATAGCGACGGGAATGCCGCTAGCATACCTCAGCGGGGCCGAAGCGGGTGTGACGGGAGGTTTCTCAGGAGAGCGGGCCGCGCCAGGCGGTTGGTCGCGCGGCCGGTTTCCGCCGGCCGCGCGCTACCGCGAAGAAGACCCGTGAGGCGTCAGTGGGTCTTGGTCGTGTCCTTCGGAGCTTCCGATTTCTCCTGCTTTGGTTCCGATTTCTCCTGCTTTGCTTCCTGGTGCTCCTTCTTGGCGGTCTCGTGGGTCTGCGACAGCACCTCCCCGGTGTTCGCGTCGATGTGAACCTCCTCGACCCCCGATTGCCCGGCGACTTTGATGTCGAAGGTGTAGATGAGCTTCCCGCTCTCCTTCTCCAGCTCGTGCTTCACGACCTTTCCGCCGGGCACCTTCGAGAGCGCGGTGGCGCGGGCCTCCTTCATCGAGATCTTGGGGCGCGAACTCCGACCGTGATGCTTGGTGGCGGCGCCCGCCGGTACCGCGAGCGCCAACGCGAGGAGGACGACGAGTGCAAAAAGATGGGATGCATTTCCACGTTTCATGAGTATTCTCCTTTCCTGGCCCCCTTGGAGCCTACGCCAGTTCCGGCGCGATGACAGCCCGATACCGGGCATGCGCGGTCAGTTGTTCAGGAGGCGTTTAGCGAGAGCGGAACACACTCCGCGACTTTCGTGTTCGAGGGGGCCAAGGGGCCACCGCGGAATGAAGACGTAACGCCCGAGGGCATATGATCCGAATCTCCGTTGTGGTTCCGGCGTACAACGAAGAGCTTCTCCTCCCCGAATGCCTTCAGTCCCTCGAGGCCCAGGACTACGCGGGCGATCTCGAGATTCTCATCGTCGACAACGGGAGCACGGACCGCACGGCCACGCTGGCCAGGAAACGCGGATTCCGGGTCATCGAGGAGCCTCGCAGGGGGTACGCCAACGCCCTCGCCCGAGGGTTTCTCGAGGCTACGGGAGACATCGTCGCGACCACGGACGCGGACAGCGTCGTGCCGCGTGACTGGGTAAGCAGGATGACTCGAGCGTATGAGGAACACCCCGAGGTCGTGGCGGTGGGAGGGGCCATCGTATTCCGCGATCCGGGGCTCTTCGCACGGATCCTGACCGGCGGCCTCCTTCCCATCATCAACCGCATCGATCGAAAGAATCCCGCCGGTCCGCACCTTTGGGGCGCGAACTTCTCGGTGAGGCGCTCGGTCTTCTTCCAGGCCGGGGGGTGGAATCCCCGCTTCAATCTCCAGACCGACACGGAGCTCTCGGAGCGCCTGCGCAAATTCGGGAAGGTGGTGCTGCTGGAGGATCTCGAGGTGATCACTTCGTCGAGGCGGTGGAACCATTCCCTGCTCAGGAGCTCCTTCATCTTCGCTTCCAATTTTCTCTGCTTCAAGGCGCTGAAACGTCCGCTCTACCGGGGATTCTCCGATATCCGCGACGAGGCACCGGGAGCGTTCCGATGGAAGCCGGCGAGAGCCGGCCTCGTGGCCGCGTGCGTCGCCATGCTGACCATTCTCTTCGGGTATGAAACGTTTGCCCCCTGGTCCAACGCGTTCGGCAAGACCTACTGGACCGGCGGAACCAAGCGTCGCGTCATCGCGCTCACCTTCGATGACGGCCCCGACGAGCCCTCCACGTCGAGCGTGCTTTCGATCCTGGAGCGCGAAGGGGTGAAGGCCACCTTCTTCATGGTGGGGGAGAATGTCCGGGAACATCCCGACGTGGCCAAGCGCATCGTCCGCGAGGGTCACGCGATCGGAAACCATTCCGATTCGCATCATTTCGGATTCGCGCTGGAGAACGCGCGCCAGCAGAGCCTGGACATCCGCCGCGCGGAAGAAACCATCCACGCCGCCACGGGGATCTACCCTCGCCTCTTCCGCCCGCCGCAGGGAATCCGATCCCCCTGGCTCATGGGCCTCCTGAAGCAGGACTCCCTCGTGACCGTCACCTGGGACGTGGCCCCGGGCGATTGGAACCGGCTCACGTCGAAACAGGTCGCCGACCGCGCCGTCGCGGGCGCCCATCCAGGGGCGATCATCCTTCTCCATGACGGGCTCCACGAGGCGCAGGGCCGCTATCGCGCCTCGACGATCGAGGCGCTGCCCGGGATCATTCATCGGCTCCAGGAGAAGGGCTACACCTTCGTGACCCTTCCGGATCTCCTTCACGTTCCCGAGTCCCTGCACGAAGACCTGTCTCTGAACCCGCGGACGATCGCCGAGAGAATCTAGCCCCCATCGTGGGGAGTACAACCAACACCCCGTCCTGCTCTAAGCTTGATCGCGGAGTCACCGTCGTTCCGTCGTCGATCGTCCGAGTCGCGGGGGTCCCGCCATGTCCCGCATCGTGAGCTTGCTCCGCGGCGTTTCCGCCCGGCGCCCGGCCGCCCTGCTCCTTCTCCTTGGAATCGCTTCCACGGCTTCGGCCGCCACCCTCCGCGTCGGACCCCAGCGGAACTACAAGCGCATCGCGGACGCTTCCCTGGCCGCCCACGACGGGGACATCATCCTGGTCGACGGAGGGGATTACCCCGCCGACGTGGCGAAGTGGACCCAGAACGATCTCGTGATCTGGGCCCCCGACGGCCGAGCCCGTCTCCGCGCCGAAGGCACGACCTCGGAGAACAAGGCGATCTGGATCGTCGAAGGAAGGAATTTCACCGCGGAGAACATCGAATTCTCCGGAGCGCATGTGCCGGACCGCAACGGCGCGGGAATTCGCTTGAACGCCAAAGGCACGGCCACGCTTCGGAACTGCTACTTCCACCATAACGAGATGGGAGTGTTGGGGGCCGCGGACGAGGTCGTGATCGAGGGCTGCGAGTTCGATCGAAATGGTCCCCAGGGCGACCCCGGTCACAGCGTCTACCACAACATCTACGTGTGGGGCCCTTCGGTCGTGATCCGGAACTGTTACATCCACCGGTCCCAGATCGGACACAACATCAAGACGCGCGGGCTGAACAATTTCATCCTCTACAACAAGATCCTCGACCAGGAGGATGGAACCGGGAGCTACTCCATCGACGTTCCGGACTGCGGGCGAACCTACATCATCGGGAACGTGATCGAGCAGGGGCCCATGTCGGAGAACTACGACATCGTCTCCTACGGCGCCGAGAGCGGTAGGAACGAGGCCAAGGAGCTGTACGTCGTCAACAACACGTTCGTGAACGACGGCCGTTCGGACGGGGCGTTCATCCGCTGCAGGCGCCCGGTGAAGGTGAGGATCCTGAACAACATCTTCTACGGCCCCGGGGATCCCTGGATCGGAGGCGACGTACACGCGAGCAACAATTACATCGCCGGTTCGCTCCGGAACGAGCCCGGGTTCGAGGATCCGCAAGCATACGACTTCCACCTCACGGCCAACTCCCCCACGGCGGTCCTGAATCGAGGGATTCCACCGGGACAGTCGCCGACGGGATACGACCTCACCCCGAAATTCGAGTACGTGGAGGAGCGGCAGTCGAAGCCTCGGGTGCCTCTGGGGACGCTGGATCTCGGGGCCTTCGAGTTCACCGCCCGGAGCAAGGTGAAGGCATCGTCGAGCGCGGAGACCCCGGCGCCCGCGCGAGACTAGCGGCGCGCGCGCGACAAGAGATCCAGATAGGCGTGATCCACCGGGTATCCGAGCGCCTGGGCTTGCCGCGCGTCCCGCAACGCCCCGGCGCGATCTCCGAGCCGCGCCCGGGCCTCGCTCCGCCAGACGTACGCTTTCGCGTCTCCAGGCTGGAGCCGGATCGCCGCGTCGAAGTCCGGCAGGGCGCCCGCGGGTGAGATCCCGGCTTTGGCCAGCGCGCGGTTCAGGTACGCTACGGCGAACCCGGGGTTGAGCCGGATCGCGCGCGTGAAGTCCTGCTCCGCCTGATCGCGGTTCCCCAGCGTGAGGTGCACCGCGCCCAGGCTGTTCCAAGCGACCGGATCGTCCTGCTTGAGGGAGACGCTCTTCGTGAGGTCGGCAAGCGCTCCGGCGTTGTCCCCCTGGGTGAATCGGATCGTGCCGCGCATCGTGAGCGCGCGGTCGTCGTTGCCATCGAGCTCGATCGCCTTCTCCACGTCCCGCAGAGCCCGGTCGTTGTCCCCTTCGAGCATGTAGGTGCGCGCCCGCTTCGTGTAACCGAGCGCAAGCGTCGGGGAATGGCTCAGCACGTCGGTCCACAAATTGACGTTGTTGCGCCAGATCTCGCATCGCGCGCGCGTGGCGTGGAGCGCGAGACCGAGCGCCACGATGAGCGCTCCCGCGAGGGCCGCCTTTCCGGCGGGGGCCGGCAGGGAGGACACGATCAGACGACATACGCCGGCGAGAATGAGGCCGACGCCCACGAACGAGAGATAGGTGTAGCGATCCGCGATGACGGCGCTTCCTACCGGGAAGATCTGGAGGACGAGCACGACGTTGATGAGAAAGAAAAACGCGCCGAAGAGGGCCCCGCGGTCCTTTCGGCCGATCCAGGCAATCCCGCCCCCCAGCGCGATCACCCCCACCGGCGCCAGCCGGTAGACGGCCGGCAATCCAGCGCTCTTCAGTGGATAGGGATAGAACGCGGACAGCCCCAACGGCGCGATCGCGCGAATCAGGTAGGCCGAGATTCCGTAACACGCGAAGAGGATGCGCTCGTACCAGGCGTACGACGCCAGGCTTTGGACCGCGCCTTGCTTCGTCTGGGCCACGACCGAGAGATATCCAAAGACCAGCGCGATCAGAAAGAGCGGGAGCTTCTCGAGGACGAGCTTCGGACTCCACGGCCGCTTCAGGTAGAGATCGATCGCAAGCAGCGCGACCGGAAGCGTGACCGCCATCCCTTTCGCGAGAAGCGAGAGCAGGAAGGCGGCCATCGTCGCGGCGTAGAGAAGCACCCTCGGGCCGCGCTTTCGGACCCAGAGAACCCACGCCGAGCAGGCGAGGAGATAGAACAGCGCGTAGAGGAGGTCCTTGCGCCCCGAGACCCACGCGACCGACTCGACGTGGAGCGGGTGGATCCCGAAGAAGAGGGCCGTGATCGCCGAAACCAGATTCGATCCGGTGAGGAGGAATACGAACGCAAAGACCGAGACCGTCGCCAACGTGTGCAGCACGACGTTCGTGGCGTGGTAGCCCCTGGGGTCAAGCTTCCACAGGCGGTAATCGAGCATGTAGGACGCAATCGTGAGCGGCTGGTAATTCCCCTCGATGAAGGTGCGGAACGGCGCGCCGATGCCCGCGAGCGAGGAGTCGCGGATCATCGCGTTCTCGGTGACGTACAAGTTGTCGTCCCAGTCCACGAATTCGTAGCGGGTCGAAGGGAGGAATGTGAATGCGGTCGCGAGCGCGATCGCGACCGTGAGGAGCCAGGGCGCGTACCGCGTCGAGGACGAGGCCGGAGAAGAAGGTCGAGGGGGCCTCGATGGCGCGGATCGGGCCCCCTTCGTCTTCACCATGGTCCGCGCTCCCTCATGCCCGGCGCGGTCACCGTAGCGCGACGGCTACGGGCAGAGCGAGCCGTTGTAGGTTCCCGTGGTCGTGCCGAGGGTGAACGTGCCGGTCATGGTGTCGTTCCCCGTCGTGTCGATCGTTCCCGGAGCGAAGAGCGTGGTGCTGGAATCCACCTGGTAGTTGATCGTGATGGCCCGGGGGTTGCCGTTCGAGACCTTGCCTTCGAAGAAGATCCCCTCGAGCAGGGAGGATGAGTCCCCGAAGGCCCATCCGGCGAGGAGTGAGTCCACAACACCGAAGGTCCAGGTTCCTGCCGAATCGGGACCCGTCGAATTGGAGCGGAACCTGCCGCAGTAGGCGCTGAGGTCAGCCAAGCTTCCCACATAGCAGATGAAGGAGCCGCCCTTGCCGCCCGGGCCCAGCCAGTGTCCGTTGGTGTTGGCTCTGCCGTGCGTGTCCGGCTCGTACTTTCCGCCGAAATGGTAGCCCCCTCCGTCCAGCGCGATCTGATTCGATGAGTTCTCGTACATTCCGGTCAGAGTCACGCTGGATCCACCCACGTCGGCTGTGCCGGTGGCGGCCACCATCGTCCTGGCAGCGCGCCGGATCCCTCCACGGCCCGACAGGTTCGTCGTGTTGATGGTCATGTCGAGTTTTCCGCTCTGGATTCCGCTCGAGAACGTTCCGCTGAAGGAGGACGTGATCCCGTTGCCGCCGCCCCCCGGATTCATGGGATTGCTGTCGCTGCCGCATCCGGCGAGCGCAATCATTCCGAGGAAGACTGCCAAAGAGAGCGAGAGGAGCGGATTCGCGGTTCGAAGCGCGCCTCGGGCGCCGTGCATGGGGCCTCCTGTCTTGTACGCATGGCGAGTCACCGCGGGACCATGTGGGAGGTTCGGATAGGTCGCGGCTCGAACTGGCGGGTCAAGGTAGCATGGCCCTCGAGAGACGGTCAAACCGGGCGCGACCGCCGGACGCTATTCGTATCTCAGAGCGTCGATGGGATGGAGCTGCGAGGCGCGGATGGCGGGCAGGAGCCCGAACCCGATGCCCACAGCGGAGCAGAAGAGGAGACCGATCGCGGCCCACTCCATGGGCACGCGCGCGTCGAAATGGGTGAAGAGGGCGACCAGATTTCCCAGTCCGAATCCCACCGCCACGCCCACGAGCCCCCCGATGTTGCAGAGGATGACCGCCTCGAGAAGAAACTGCCCCAAAATGCTCGCCCTCTTGGCCCCGAGCGCCTTCCGGATCCCGATCTCGCGCGTCCTCTCGGTCACCGCGACCAGCATGATGTTCATGATGCCGATCCCCGCGACCACGAGCGCGATGATCCCGATCACAAACGCACCGACCTTCACGCCGAGGCTCACCTGGTTGAACTGCGTGATCAGGCTCTGGCTGTTGAAGAACTCGAAATTGTCCTCGTCTCCTGGCTTCAGACCGCGGTTGCGGCGCAGGACCTGTCGCGTCTCCACGATCGCGTCCTGGATCAGCTCGGGGCTCTTGGCGCGCACGGTGATGTTCACCGACCGGGCGAATCCGTCGCGCCCCACGAGACCATAGGTGTTCACGAAGGTGGAGACCGGCATCAGGACATAATTGTCGAAGGCCCCTCCGAACGCCGACTTCTTCTCGTCGAAGACGCCGATCACCTTGTACTTGCGACCGTCCACCCAGATGTCCTTCCCGATCGGATCGGTGAAGGGATACAGCTTTTTCGCGATCGCGTAGCCGATGACCGCGACCTTCTGGGCAGTCTTCACGTCCATCTCGGATAGGTTCCGCCCCGTTCCCACGTAGTGCGTATTGTTGGGCGGATACTCCGGCGTGCCGCCGCAAATCGAAAGATTCGGGTTCGTGGATTGCCCTTTGTACTGCGCCTTGAATCCGAAATCCCAGATCTCGGAGCCCACGAGGTCGACCGTCGTCACATGATCGCGGATCGCGTTCGCGTTCTCCAGGGTGAGCGGCGGACGCCGCATCGCCTTCCGGCGTTCGGCCGCAGAACGGAATCCACCCGCGGGCCACTTCTGCACCTGGAAGACCTGCGCCCCGAGCACGCTCATCTCTCGCTCCAGGGTGGCCTGGATCACGGAGATGGCGGTCATGACCGCGATGATCGAGGCGACGCCCGCGACGATGCCAACCAGGGTCAGCGTGGACCGGAGCTTGTTGCTGAGGATCGCTCCCGTGGACATGAAGAAGGTGTCGAGGGGGCGCATCTACGGGACCCTCCGCCGCGGCGCGGCGTGCGTTTCGCGCGCCGGCTCATTCATAGCGCAAGGACTCGATGGGATCGAGGCGCGCGGCCCGGAAGGCGGGCACGATTCCCGCCATCACGCCGACCAGGATCGAGACGAACACCGCGATGAACAGGATGGGAAGGGACAGGCTCGCGGGCATCACCGAGGCATTCAGGATGGCGGTTACGATCGTCGCGAGAAGGATCCCGATCGCGCCCCCGAGGAGACAGATCGCCGAGGATTCATAGAGGAACTGGAGCAGGATGCTCCGCTGCGTCGCGCCGATCGCCTTTCGCACGCCGATCTCGCGCGTCCGCTCCGTCACTGAAACGAACATGATGTTCATCACCCCGACCGCCCCGACGAAGAGCGAGATGCTGGTCACGATGAGGCCGACGAGGATTACGATCCCCATCGTGTTGTTGAAGGCGCCGACCAGCGTGTCAAGCTTGTTGATGGAGAAATTATCCTGCTCCGCGGGGCGCAGCTTCCGGATCTTGCGCATCTCGCCGATCACTTCGTACTCGAGGCTCCGCACCGACTCCTGGGAAGGCGCCTTGACCGCCACGTTCACTTCCTGCTGCCCGTGGCCGCCGCCGAATTCCTTGACGTAGGTCGTGATCGGAACGAAGACCTGGCGGTCGAAGTTCGGCCCGCCGAGGAAGCTCCCTCCCTGGTTCTCCATGACGCCGATCACCCGGAAGGTCGCGCGTCCGATCTTGACCTCCTTGTTCAGGGGACTCAGCGTGCCGAAGAGACCTTTCTTCACGTCCGATCCGATGACGCAAACGTGCTTCTTGAACGCGATGTCGTAGGAAAGCAGGAAGCGGCCGGTCTCGGGGAGCGCGCTTCCGAGGAGGATGCCCTTCTCGGTGGTGCCGATGACGGTCACGCCGTCCATGGTCTCGACGCGGAACTTCACGTCCTGGTTCCCCGCCATGGAGGGGTTGACGATGGCCTTGCCGCGCAGCTTTTCCTCGAGCCGGCGCGCCTCGCGTAGATCGATGTTGCGGCGGTTGCGGAAGGAGAAGAAATCGTTCATGACCACCCAGGGCATCCGCGAGACGTAGATCACGTCGGTTCCCACGGCAGAGAAGCTCTCGCGGAACTTGTTCGAGAGCCCGTTGGCCGCGGTCATGGTGACCACGACCGCGACAATTCCAATGATGATGCCCAGGGTGGTCAGAGCGCCCCGCGCCTTATTGGCACGAAGGGCCCGCAGGGCGATCTTGAGCGACTCGCGGAAATCGAGGGAAAGCTTCATTCCAATCAACCCTGGGGCGGTCCGCCTCCGCTCTCCTTGGTTTCCGGCTTCTTGTTGTTGTTGATGGTCACCAGGGAGCCGTTCTCAAGATCCTTGGAGATCGCGCGGTAGCTGCCGGTGACGACCTCGTCCCCTTCCTTGAGCCCGTCCAGCACCTCGATCAGCTCTTCGCTCTGGATCCCGGTGCGGACCTGCTTCGCGACCGCCTTCCCCTGCTCGATGCAGAAGACCACCTCCACGAATCCGTCCTTGTCGGCCTTGTAGCGGGCCTCGGCGTCCTTGCGCTTCTCCCCCTTGCGGGTGAGCTGATCCACGGTCCGTACCGCGACGCTCTGGAGCGGCACGCTGAGGGCGTGCTCGTTCGTGCTCGTGACAATCTCCGCGCTCGCGGTCATCCCCGGTCGAAGCGTCTTCGGCGGATCGGTGATGGCAACCTTGATCTCGAATTCCGTCTTCTGCTCGTTCGTGCCCGCGCCCTGGGACTTGGCGCTGCTCGCGATCTCGGAGACGACGCCCTTCAAGGGCTTGCCCGGAAGCGCGTCCACCTCGATCTCCGCGGGCTGGCCGATCGCGACCGACATGACATCGTTCTCGTCCACGTTGACCTGGGCTTCCATCACCGAGAGATCCGCGACGATGAGAATGACGTCCTTCTGGAACTGGGACCCTAACGCGATTTCCCCCTGCTCCTTGTTCAGCGCGCTGATCGTGCCCGACATCGGAGCGTAGATCGTGGTCTTGGAGAGATCGTCGCGCGCCTGCTTCAGCGCCGCCTTGGCCTGCTGCACCTGATCGTTGGCCGACTTGAAGCGCGCCACTTCGACCTGGTACTCGGCCTGCTTGGCCTCGAAGGAGGCCTGGGATTCGAGGCCTCCCGCCAGGAGCTGTTTCGAGCGTTTGAACTCGTTCTCCGTCCGCGTCATGTTCTCGCGCACGAGCGCGGCATTGGCCTCGGCCGAGCTCACGCTCGCCTCGGCGCTCTCCACGGCCGCGAGATAGCGCTCGCGGTCGAGTCCAACGAGGAACTGCCCTTTCTTCACCGACTGCCCTTCGATGACCGGCAGCTTGATGATCTTGGCGCTCACGTCCGCGCTGATCTCGACCTGGGTCTTGGGCTGGATCTTCCCGGTCGCGCTGACCCTCTGGACGATCTTCTTCCGCTCCACCTTGGCGGTCTGGACCTCAGCCGCCTTGTTTCCATGCCCGCGCATCGCGGCGCCGGTCACGGCGGCGATGATCACGAGTCCGGCGATACTCATCCAAAGGTGCTTCCGCTTGAGTTTCATGACGGTACGGCCTCCGCAGACACTTCCGCTCGGGTTCGGTTTTCGGTGGGAATCACGTAAAGAATACGGCCAGAACGGCTTCTTGGTTACGACGCAGTTGTGACGGAGCTGTATCTTTTTGTCTCTGTGCGGGTTGCTTCAGATGGTCGCGCTACGGCGCGGAGCCTATCACAAGGTTCTCGGGGCTCAGAATCGGTGCTTCTTGTCGTTGCGGATCACGAGCAGGACCACCGAACGTTTGGGATTGATCAGAGAGATCGTCCCGTCGGGGCTCGTGCTCGCGCCCTGCCGGATCAGATCGATGACCTCGGGCACCTTGAGCGAGGGATCGATCGCGAAGAGCTTGGCCGCGAGATTGGTCACCTGGGGCGCGGCCAGCGAGGTGCCGGACACGGTCATCAGCTCCCCGCCCGGAATACGCGCTTCGAGCGACTTCCCGTTCGCGTAGAGCGTCACGGTCTTTCCGAAGCTCGTGAAGTCCGTGGCCCGCCCCGACTCGTCCACCGCCCCCACGGTGAGAAGATTGGGAAGCTCCAGCGAGGGAGGGATGGCTTCGGCAAAGGCCGCGTTCTGGTTCGTGTTTCCGGCCGCCGCGACGAAGAGGATCTCCGGAGCGCTCTGAATGGCGGCGATCAAGCCGCGCTTGACCACGGTGAAGCAGTCGCGCGCCCATCGGTCCGCTTCGTCCGCCGCAATCCCCATACCGTCCCAGCGTGGCGGCGAGAGGGTCCAGCTCATGTTCACCACGCGCACGTTATGGACCTTGCAGTACTGGACGATGGCGAGCGCGTTGAGCGCGAACTGGCGCCACCACTGGATGTTCTGCACCGACGCGTTTCCGTTCTCGTCCCGGAAGCTCTGCCGGACGACCAGCAGCCGGGCCGCCGGATTCCCGGCGAGCGCGATGTCCGCCACCTCGGTGCCGTGGGTGTGGCTTCGAAGCCTGGCCCCCGCTTCATCGGAGTAGAGCGAGTCGGAGCCCTCCTCCACCCCGCGCTTGTAGGCGCGCGCTTCAGGAGTGTCCGCGCCCGAATAGAAATCGGATGCGCCGCGGGCACGGGCCCGCTGGGCCTGGAGCAGCCGCTTGTCGTCCTCGTCGATGGGGAAGTAGAGCTCCGAGGTCTTCGTTCCGTCGAACCGGAATCCGATTCCGTGCACGTCGCCCACGAAACCGTTTCCGTCGTTGTCCTTGCCGTTGGGCTTCTCGCGCGCGTTCACGAAGAGACGGTCCGGGAAAATCGAGGTGTCCACCCCCGAGTCCCAGATCGCGACCACGACCGGGGTGAGCTTCTCTTGCGGAGAGAGGGTCGCCGACCGTGACCTCCAGATGTTCGCCGGCTGATCTCCGCCGAGGACCTCGGTACGGTGCCCGGCGGCGACCTGGTCGAACGCCCTCATGAACTCTCTCTTCAGGGGCACGATGAGGCGAAGGAGCACGCGGTCGAAGATCAGCTCGTTCGCGTATTCGAGCGAGATCGCGCCCCCTTCCGCGGGCTGGGCCGATGCGGGGGTCTGGATCCAGGGAGGGACGTGGTGCTCGTCGGAGAGATCGAGGAGGGCCCGGTCCTTCACGATCGCCAGGCGCACATCTTCCCAGGGCATGGCGGCCAGCGCGTGATCGAGGTTATATCGGAGGACCTGCAGGAACGCGTCGCCGGACCCCGACCCCGCCCCCTTCCTGGATTTCGCGATGATCTCGCTGTAGAAGGTGATCCCGAGGAGCTTCTCGTCGGTCTTTTTCTCGAGCCTCCGGGCAACGCTCACGTGCTCCAGGACTGCCGCATCGTTCCCCTCGAGGAGATCGAGGTGGGCGAGAATGGTGTGGAGCTCTTTGAGCGTCGCCCAGTCGGCGATGTAGAAATCGCGGAGGATGCCCTCGATGTGGTCCCGCGCGGCGGACGCGAGGGGGGCGAAGTCCTCCGGGGAGGCGGTCAGATAATCGGCGTCTTTGGGACCCCGGAAATCGAGGCGAGGCAGATCCGCGGCACGCGTGATGACGCGCTTCTCTTCCCCGGTGGCGGGATCAGGCGCCACGAGCGATGGCTGGAGAAGAAGGAACACCCCCGCCGCGACCCATCCCCCTCCATTTCCCCGTCTCCCCATCCCGGACGCATCCTAGTACCTCGGCACGGTTGGGTCCACCGTCTCGGCCCACGCGTTGATTCCGCCCGTGAGGTTGCGGACCTTGCGGAATCCGGCTTCTTGCAGGAGCTGGAGCGCCTTGCGACTGCGAATGCCGGAGCGGCAGAAGGCGACGATCTCGTCGGCCGTGTTGAGCTGCCCCAGCTCGAAGGGCAGGCGTCCGAGCGGAATCAGCCTCGCGCCCTCGATTCTCGAGATCTCCCACTCCTGTGGCTCCCGGACGTCCAGGAGCACCAGGTCCTCCCCGCGATCGAGCTTCCCTTTCAGCTCCGAGGGCTCGAGCTCGAACGCTCCCGCGTCCGGGGCGACGTCGGCCTCGATGCCGCAGAAGGCTTCGTAGTCGATCAGCCTCCGGATCGTGGCGTTGGGGCCACACACCGGACACTTCGGGTCCTTGCGGAGCTTGAGAGTGCGGAAGCTCACTGCGAGCGCGTCGAAGAGGAGGAGCCTGCCGATGAGCGGCGTGCCTTCACCCAGGATCAGCTTGATCACTTCGCATGCCTGGATCGTGCCCACGATCCCCGGCAGCACGCCCAGCACTCCTCCCTCGGCGCAGGAGGGAACGAGCCCGGCCGGGGGCGCCTCCGGATACAGGCAACGGTAGCACGGACCCTCGCGCGTCGCGAAGACCGACGCCTGGCCCTCGAACCGGAAGATGCTTCCGTACACATTGGGCTTCCCGGTGAGCACGCATGCGTCGTTCACGAGGTAGCGGGTCGGGAAATTGTCGGTGCCGTCCGCGACGAGGTCGTATTCGCGGAAGAGCTGGAGCGCGTTCTCGGACGTCAGGCGCGCCTCGTGCGTGTCGACGCGGATGAGAGGGTTCACCTCCCGCAACCGGGCGCGCGCCGACTCCAGCTTGGGACGGCCCACGTCGGAAGCGCCGTGGAGGATCTGGCGCTGGAGGTTCGACTCGTCCACGACGTCGAAATCCACGATGCCGATCCTTCCCACCCCCGCCGCCGCGAGATAGAGCGCCAGCGGAGATCCGAGACCGCCCGCCCCGATGAGGAGCACGCTCGCGTTCTTGAGCTTCACCTGACCCTTCATTCCAACCTCGGGCATGATGAGGTGGCGGCTGTAGCGGCGGATCTCCTCGGCGGAGAGAGGAAGGGGCGGCGACGGGGACGGCGTCGCGGCGGGAGCCTTCGGTGTCGCGGCATCGATCCCGCCCGCCACCGAGGGAACGATGCTCAGCACGTCGCGCTCGCCGAGGCGCGTGTCCGCCTGGTTCAGATAGCGAACGTCCTCGTCGTTCAAATACACGTTCACGAAGGAGCGAAGCCTGCCGTCCTCTCCGTAGAGGTGCTTCCGGAGCTGCGCGTGCCGCTGGACGAGGCCTCCCAGCGCCTCCCCCACCGTGCTCGCCTCCACTTCCACTTCCCGCGCTCCACCTACAAGGGTCCGCAGCGGTGTCGGGATCAGGATCTTCACGTGCATTCCACTTCCTCCGCATCGAAACGATCTCGGTCGTCGGTCAGCACCCACGAGTGAAGACCCGTCGGTGTGCCTCCCTCCACACTCACGATCAGATACGAATACCAGGGCCACGCGTGCTCACGATCGTACTCGGACGGCCGAGCGGGATGGTCCGGGTGGGAGTGATAGATCCCCACGACGTCCAGGCCGTGCTGCCGCGCCCAGGACTCGGCATCCCGATAGGCGTCCGGCCCCACCCAATAGCGGCGCTCGCGTCCCTCCGGGTGCCGGTTCTCGAAGGGGTGCGTGAGAGCTACCGTCTTCTCCCCGCCTCCGTTCGTGCGGCCCACAAGGGCGCCGCAGCACTCCTCGGGGTACGCTCGCGCCCCCTGGCCTCGGATCTCGTCGAGGACGCCCTTGGGGATCCGGATCACGGCCGGTCCTCCCAGAAACGCTCACTGAGGTAGCGCTCCCCGCTGTCCGGAAACACCGTCACGACGCGCGGGTCCTCGCCCTTGGCCAGCGACTCGCGCGCCACCTCGTGCGCGACATGCAGGGCGGCGCCGGAGGAGATACCGATGAGAAGCCCCTCTTCCCTCGCGACCCGGCGAACCATCCGATACGCCGCCTCGGTGGAGACAGCGCGGCGCTCGTCGGGCACTCGGGAATCGAAGATCGCGGGGACGATGGCGGATTCCATGTGTTTCAGGCCCTCGAGCCCGTGGAACGCGGAGACCGGCTCGACGGCGACGATCCGGACTCCCGGAACTTCCTCACGCAGCTTCCGCGCGACGCCCATGAGCGTCCCCGAGGTTCCGATCCCTGCGACGAAGTGCGTGATCTTGCCGCCGGTCTGATCCAGGATCTCGACCGCGGTCGTGCGGTAATGCACCTGCCAGTTCGCAGGGTTCGAGTACTGATCGAGATAGAAGTAGCGCTCCCCCTCCTGGGAGGCGATCCTGCGCGCTTCGAGAATCGCGCCATCGCTCCCCTCGAGGGCGCTCGTGAGTCGCAGGTCCACGCCGTAGGCGCGGAGGATCCGGAGGCGCTCCGGACTCACGTTCTCGGGAACGCAGAGGGTGACCCGGTAGCCCTTCACCGCCCCAATCATTCCGTAGGCGATCCCCGTGTTTCCCGAGGTGGCGTCGAGAATCGCCTTGCCCGGCGTGAGCGCGCCGCTCTGCTCCGCCTCCTCGATCATCGCGAGCGCCGGCCGGTCCTTGACCGAACCGCCCGGGTTCGCCCACTCGGCTTTGGCGTGGATCTCCGCTCCGCGAAGCTCCATCCCCACACGCCTGAGCCGTATCAGGGGCGTGCCCCCGATGAGGTGGAGGATGGAGGTCGCGTCGTGAGCGTGCCGGAGGGCGGGCAGGGACGGCTCACCGCGCGCTCTGAGGAGCGATCGAATCATGGGTTCCTCGTTGGCAGGAATTGTCGTTCTTGGGAAACGAGCTACCGGGGGGTGCGGATCGTTCCGGC
>JACXTT010004834.1_pt1 | contig 19862 bp, 18 predicted proteins | sample 9270951 | NCBI WGS metagenome assembly JACXTT01 (sample SAMN15532306, study PRJNA645909) | rock metagenome | isolation source: weathered quartz diorite | place: Puerto Rico | collected 2017-06-21 | reverse complement strand
CACCCAGTACTCCCACGAGGCCGAGCCTCAGGCTCTGGCGGGTGAAGCGGGTCATGTCGCGCTCCTGGCGTTAGGGGTCATGGGAGACGCACGAAGCGCCTCTTTGTTGTTTCTGACCGGCCTTGGGGGGCTGCACGTCACGAGTTCGCGGGGTCCAGCGCCGGGTTCCCCTGCCACAGCGTAGATTGGCAGTTCTCTCCCCGCTCCTGGAGCGCGCCGTGCGGCCTGTCCCAATCCATCTGATCCTCGTCTCCCTGGCGATCTGCCCTGTTGTCCCGGCCACCGCCCAAGCGCCGGCCGGGAAGCGGCTGCCCACGTCGGGGGACTTCGTGTATCGACTGCGCTCGGTGTCCGATCCGCAGCTCGCCCCCGGCGGCGACTGGGTGGCCTACACCGTCACAACGATCGACTCGGCGAAGGACTCGCGCGACGCCGACATCTGGATGACGAGCTGGGACGGTACCCAGACGGTGCGTCTCACGTCGAGCACGGAAAGCGAGACATCGCCGCGGTGGAGTCCCGACGGCCGCTCGCTCGCCTTTCTCTCCGGACGCCAGGACGGCAAGGGTGACCAGGTTTGGGTGCTGGACCGTCGCGGTGGGGAAGCGCAGCGCCTCACGACGATCAAGGGTGGCGTGGACGCGATGCAGTGGTCGCCCGACTCGAAGCGTCTCGTTGTCGTGGCCACGGTCGATCTCGATACGGTGAAGGCCGATACCAGCCGCAAGCGGCCGATCGTCATCGATCGGTATCTCTTCAAAGACGACGGCGCCGGATACCTCACGACGAAGCGCAGTCACCTCCTGCTGTTCGACATCGCGACGAAGAAAGTGGACACACTGACGAGCGGCCCTGCGGACGACGGCGATCCGCAGTGGTCGCCGGATGGCGGGCGCATCGCCTTCGTGCGGACGCCGGTCCCCGAGCCCGGCACCGGCCAGCAGTCCGATGTGTACGTCGTCGATGCCAAAGTGGGCGCGGCTCCGCGGGCGCTCACGTCAGCTCCCGGCCCCGACCGCGGGCCCCTTGCCTGGAGCCCCGACGGCGCCTGGGTGGCCTTCTTCCAGGCCGACGAGCCGAAGTATTACGCCTACCAGCAGCGCACGCTCGCGCTGGTGAAGAGCGATGGCAGCGCGCCGGCCCGGGTGTTGACGGCAGCGCTCGACAGGCCGCTCGATGCCCCGACGTTCAGCGCCGACGGCCAATCGGTCTTGGCCATTGCCGTCGACGATCGCGCGCAGGTGATGGCGCGGGCGTCGATCGCGGATGGCCACGTCGAGCGTCTCGGCCGCGAGCGCCACGTCGTGCTCGACTATTCCGCGGGTACACTCGCGGGGACGCGCGCGGCGTTGCTCGTCTCGACGCCCGATCGTCCGCCGGAGGTGTTCGCGTCCGAGGGCGGCGCCCTGCGACAGCTGACCCACGTGAACGACTCGCTCGTCGCAACGCTCACGCTCGGTACGACGGAAGATTTCTCCTCGAAGAGCACTGACGGCACGGATGTCCACAGCGTATTGGTCCGCCCGGCGGGGGGCGCGTCCCGGGCGCTGCCGCTGGTCCTCTTCATTCATGGGGGCCCCGATGCGCAGAGCAACTACGCCTTCAATCCGACGGCGCAGTTGTTCGCGGCGGCGGGCTTCGCGACGCTGGCGGTGAACTACCGCGGCTCGAACGGCAGGGGCCTCACCTATCAGCGCGCGATCTTCGCCGACTGGGGCAACAAGGAGGTCGTCGACCTGCTCGGCGCGGTGGATCAGGCGGTGCGCGCTGGCGTCGCGGACCCCGACCGCCTGGGGATCGGCGGCTGGAGTTACGGCGGGATTCTCACCGACTACACGATCGCGACGACACCACGATTCAAGGCCGCGATCAGCGGGGCGGGAAGCGCGCTGCAGCTCTCGATGTACGGGACGGACGAATATATCACCCAGTACGAGCTGGAGCTGGGGCCGCCGTGGAAGACGCGCGACCTGTGGGTCAAGCTTTCCTATCCGTTCTTCTCGGCGGACCGCATCAAGACACCGACGCTGTTTATGGGCGGCGACGTCGACTTCAACGTGCCCATCATCGGCGGCCAGCAGATGTATCAGGCGCTGCGCGAGCTCGGCGTTCCGACGGAGCTGGTGATCTATCCGAACCAGCACCACGGATTGTCGGTGCCCAGCTTCTTGAAGGACCGGCTGGATCGCTATGTGGCGTGGTACGAGCGCTACCTGAAGCAGACGACGGCGATCGGAGCACGGAGGTAGCCTCCGTGCTCCGTAGTGACTACCGCCAATAGCCCTGAACGTAGAACCAGCCGTTGCGGTTGTGATGCCAACGGCCGTGGTGCCAGTTCCGTCCCTGCTCCACTACGACCCAGCGGCCAGGGGTCCAGTCATACGACGCGCCGCCCCAGCGCCAATAGCCGTAGATCCAGAGATACTGCGGCCCGGGCGCCGGACTGATCACTGCGACGCGTTCCGGCGGCGGCGCATACGACGCGTAGACACCGTCGTCGGACGCGAGATATCCGCCGCATCCGATTGCGGCTGCCACCAAAGCTGCCAAGAGGCCCCAGACCCACAGGCCTCGGTTCGAGTTCGTGTTCATTGCAACACTCCTTTCATGCTGCCCTGCCTGTCTCAGTACCCGTTGGGTTCCCGCTGCAGGCAAATCGGTGTTCGTTGACCGTGGAACCTGTGATCGGAAACACCGGAACCCACTGCCGGGCTGTCTGGGGGCTTGCTAAGTTCTTGGGCCGATTTGTTCCGGCCAGGTAGCTCAGTTGGTAGAGCAGCGGACTGAAAATCCGCGTGTCGGCAGTTCGATTCTGCCCCTGGCCACTCGATGGACGTTCCTTCGCCGTTCGACGCCTGGGCGAACTTCTACGTCATCGTCGGCTCCTCGGCCGGCGCGCTCACCGGACTGCAGTTCGTCGTGATGGCGTTGGTTGCCGAGCGCCCGTTCGGCACGCTCACTGACATCAACGCCTTCGGAACGCCGACCGTCGTCCACTTCGGCGCTACGCTCTTGATCTCCGCGATTCTCGCTGCGCCGTGGCACCGCCTCGGCAGTGCCGGCGTGGCCCTCGCGGTCTGCGGGGCGCTGGGGTGCGGGTACGGCTTCATTGTGATTCGACGGACGTTGCGGACCACCTCCTACCGCCCGGTGTTCGAAGACTGGCTGATGTTCGTGATCCTGCCCCTCGCCGCCTACGTCGATCTGCTGATCGCCGCGATCGTGCTGCAGCGCAGTCCGGGACCGGCGCTGTTCGCCATCGCCGGAGCGGCCCTTGTCCTCCTGTTCGTCGGCATTCGCAACGCCTGGGACACCGTCATCTACGTTGCGTTGCAGCGTCACGACGGGAACACAACGCCCAAACAGCCGGCTCAAACCGGTCACAAGAAGCCGTAGCTGTCCGAGTTTGTCCGCTTCGTCCCAGGGTGCTTGCGGTCTCCCTGCAAAAGGCGTACAGTCCCGTATCCCGCCCACGCTGGCGGACCAGGATCCTGAGGGTGGTCGCGCCACCCGCAACTCGGAGGACAGCGCAGATGAAGTGGACGAAGCCCGAAGTCGAAGTCATCGAGCTCGGCATGGAAATCGGGGCGTACGCCGGCTCGGCCTGACAAGGCCAACAGCACCAGAACGACAGGGGCCGGGTCTCGAACCCGGCCCCTCTCTTTCTCCCCCTGATCCCTCGTGCACGTCATCCTCCTCGGAACCGGCGCCGGCGGCGGTGTGCCGCAATGGAACTGCGGCTGTCACAACTGCCGCGCGGCACGCGCGCGGGGACGCGGGCGCACCCAATCGTCCGTCGCCGTGAGCGCGGACGGGGAGCGGTGGGTCCTGCTGAACGCCTCTCCCGACCTGCGCACGCAGCTCGCCGCCCACGCGCCGTTCTGGCCGGTGGGTGTGCGCGATTCGCGCATTCGGGCCGTCGTTCTGACTGACGGCGAGATCGACCACACACTAGGTTTGCTGTTGTTGCGCGAGGGAACGTCTCGCATGCCCGTGTACGCTGCGAGCGGTGTTGCTGGGTTGCTCTCCGGTCCGTTGCCGCTGACTCGCGTGCTCGAACCCTATTCCGGCATCGATGTGCGGCTACTCGCCGAGCGCCGCTCCACGGCGCTGACCGACGCCACCGGGCAATCGCTCGGTTTGTCGTGCACGACCGTTCCCCTGGCGCGACGACCGCCGCGATACGCCGCGACGGCGGTGGGCGATGTTTTCGAGGTCGGGCTGCGGCTGCAGGACCCCGCGACGGGCGGTGTCTTCGCCTACGTGCCCGTGGCGGCCGCGGTGGACGATGACGTGTGCGCCATCGCGGCCGCCGCCGATCTGCTCTGTTTCGACGGCACGTTCTGGTCGGATGACGAGCTCCCTGGCTTGGGCGTCGCCGCTCCGCGCGCGCGGGAGATGGGACACGTGCCGATCGGCGGGCCCGGCGGGAGCCTCGAACGTCTGCCGCACCTTGGAGCAAAGCGCACCGTGCTGGTCCACATCAACAACACCAACCCGATCCTGGCGACCGACTCCGCCGAGCGCGCCGAGGTAACCGCGGCTGGTGTAGAGATTGGCGAAGACGGGATGGACTTCACGTTGTGACACATGCCGTCCGCAATCCCTACGGCGATGCCCGCGCTCCCTGGTCCCCGCAGGAGCTTGAGCGGCAGCTGCGGGCCTTCGGCGAGGTGCGCTACCACAGCCGCCATCCGTTCAACCAGCGCATGCACAAGGGCGAGCTGTCCCGCGCGGAGCTGCAGCTCTGGGTGGCGAACCGGTACTGCTACCAGCAGGCGATTCCGATCAAGGACGCCGCGATCCTGTCCAACTGTCCTGAGCAGGCAGTGCGGCGCGCCTGGATCCAGCGCATCATCGATCATGACGGCCGCGAGGGAAGCGAGGGCGGTCTCGAAGCCTGGCTCCGTCTCGCCGAGGCGATGGGAGTAGCGCGGGACGTGGTGCTGTCAGAGGCCTGGGTGCTGCCCGGGGTACGCTTCGCGGTGGACGCCTACGTGCAGTTCTGCCGGACCCGCCCCTGGCTCGAGGCGGTCGCGGCGTCACTGACGGAGTTGTTCGCGCCCGCGATCGTCAGCGAGCGGCTCTCCGCTATTCTCACGCACTACACGTGGATCGAGCTCGAGGGCTTGGAGTACTTCCGCACCCGGCTGACGCAGGCGCCGCGCGACGCGGACTATGCGCTGGGCGTCGTCCTCGAGCGCTGCGTCACACGAGAGTGGCAGGACCGCGCCATTGCAGCGCTGAACTTCAAGTGCGACGTGCTGTGGTCGCTGCTCGACGCCGTGGAGCAGGGCGCGATCCCCGAGGCTCCTCGGTGACACCACGCGTCGCCGCGAAGGCCCGGCTGCAGTGGGACAGCGTCCGCAACCGCCACATCCTGCTCTACCCCGAGGGGGTGGTCGCCCTGAATCCAGCAGCCGCCGAAATCCTCGGGTTGTGCGACGGTCGTCGCACCATGGATGAGATCGTCGCCACGCTGCAGGGCAAATACCATTCGGAGGACATCACCACCGACGTCCAGGAGTTACTCACGGGGCTCGCCGCGAAGGGATTGGTGACCTACGACGCCTAAGCCTCTCTGGCTCCTCGCCGAGCTCACCTACCGCTGTCCGCTGCAATGCCCCTATTGCTCGAACCCGCTCGACTTCGCCGGCGCCCGTTTTCAGCACGAGTTGACCACCGACGAATGGTGCCGCGTGTTTCGTGAAGCGCACGCGCTGGGCGTCGTGCAGCTCGGTCTCTCGGGCGGAGAGCCGACACTCCGTTCCGATCTCCCCGACCTGGTGCGTTGTGCCCGCGAGCTCGGTGTCTATTCCACACTCGTGACGTCGGCGTATCGCCTGAAGAAAGAGCGGCTCGCCGAGTTGAAAGCGGCAGGGCTCGACCACGTGCAGATCAGTATTCAGGCAGCCGACGCGGAGTTGTCGGATCGCATTGCCGGCACCAACGCGTTCGGCGACAAGCTCGCCGCGTATGAGGCGACGCGCGCGCTCGGGTTCCCGCTGACCGTCAACGTCGTCTTGCACCGCGACAACCTGCACCAGGTCGAAGCCCTGATCCGGCTCGCTGAGCGGCTTGGCGCGGAGCGCATCGAGCTCGCCAACACGCAGTTCTACGGCTGGGCACTGCACAACCGCGCCACGCTGATGCCGACTCGGGAGCAGCTCGCTGCCGGGTGGGAGGTCGTGCAGCGCGAGCGCCGGCGACTTGGGCCGAAGCTCGAGATCGTGTGGGTGCTCCCCGATTACCACGAGGAGTTCCCCAAACCGTGCATGGGTGGGTGGGGCAATGCGTACATGACCGTCACCCCTGCGGGCGAAGTGTGGCCGTGCCACGCCGCGGGCAGGATCACAACGCTGCGCTTCGCCAACGTGCGCGATCGGTCGCTCGCGTGGATCTGGAACGAGTCGGACGCCTTTACGCGGTTTCGCGGCGACGGCTGGATGCCGGAGCCGTGCCGCTCGTGCGAACGGAAAACGAAAGACTTCGGTGGCTGTCGCTGCCAGGCGTTCCTCATCGCCGGAGACGCGGGCGTCACCGACCCCGTCTGCTCGCTCTCGCCCCACCGGCATCTGATCGACGCCGCCCTCGCTGAACCGACGATCGGCCGGCCGTGGACCTATCGCGCGGCACCCGCCTCGCGGATTCTGGCGGGCGGATGACCACACCCGCGGTCGAGGCACGTGGTCTCGGAAAGGACTTCGGGACCCTGCGCGCGCTGGACTCGCTCGATCTCGACGTCCGAGCCGGGGAATTTTTCGCGTTGCTGGGCCCCAATGGAGCGGGGAAGACGACTGTGGTCCACCTCCTGGCGACGTTGCTCGTCCCGACCCGCGGCAGCGCGCGTGTCCTGGGGCAGGACATCATGCGCGCTGGCCTCGCCGTGCGACGAGGCATCGGTCTCGTGTTCCAGGAGCCGACACTCGATCGCGACCTCTCGGTCGTCGAGAATCTGCGCTTCGCCGCGCGGCTGTGGGACCTGCCGACCCGTGTCGCCGAGCCGCGGATCAACGAGCTGCTCGATCAATTTGGTCTGGTGCCGCGGCGCGACGTCCCGGTGCGGGCGCTCTCCGGAGGCCAGCGTCGCTCGGCGGACATCGCGCGCGGGCTGCTTGCCGAGCCACGGGCGATGTTCCTCGACGAGCCGACCGCCGGCCTCGACCCGCTCGCGCGCCGGGCACTGTGGGAAACGATCCACCGGCTGCGGGCCGAGCGCGGCGTCACCGTCTTCCTCACCACTCATTACGTCGAGGAGGCCGAGCCGTGCGATCGCGTCGCGCTGCTCGACCACGGACGGCTCGCGGCCCTGGGCACACCCGCCGAGCTGAAGCGCCGCGCGGGGACTCGGACGCTGGAAGGCGTCCTCCTCGCCCCAAGGGCATGATGCGGCCGCTCTACGGCATCGTCGCCCGCGAAGTAATCCGCTTTCTGCGCCAGCGGGGGCGGCTGTGGAGCAGCCTCGCCCGCCCCTTTGTCTGGCTGTTGCTTGCAGGTACGGGGTTCGCCGCCGTGTTCGCAGGGAGTGCTCAGCTCGACTACCGTCGCTTCATGGCGCCCGGCCTTATCGGGATGGTCGTGATGTTCGGCGCCTTCCTCGCTTCTCTTTCTACTGTAGTAGACCGGGACGCCGGGGTGCTGCGGCTGCTGCTCGTCGCACCGATCGAGCGCGGAGCGGTGGCGCTCGGGAAGGTGCTCGGAGCGACGGTCCTGGGCAGCGGCCATGCGTTCGTGGTGGGACTCATCCTCGTCCCTGCGGTCGGGCTGCGACCCGGCGCGCACGAAGTGCTGCTCGCTGCCTGCGGGATCGTGCTGGCGAGTCTGGCAATGGGCGCGCTCGGGTTGGCCTTGGCGGCAACGATGCGCTCGCTCGAAAATTTCTCCACGGTGATGAACTTCGTCGTCTTCCCGATGCTGTTTCTCTCCGGGGCCCTGTATCCGGTACGGCACCTGGCGGGCTGGCTGCGCGCACTCACGTACGTGAATCCGCTCGCCTACGGGGTCGATCTCCTGAAACACGGTCTGCTCGGGCCCTGGGCCGCGTCCGGATACGGAGGTGAGTGGCCCGTGTCGCTCGATGTCGTGGTGTTGTCGGTCTGCGCAATCGCCTGCACCGTCGTGGCGGCGATGCTCATCGCGCGGGAAGGCTTGACATCCCGGGTCGGCGGGGGAAGTTAGGCCCGTGACATCACGTTGTGAGTTCCGCGTATCGGTGACGAAGGATCAGCTCGTCTTCGCGTCCGCCCACTTCATTACGCTCCCCGGACACCGCTGCGAGCCGCTGCACGGCCACAACTACCGGACCCGCGTCGCCATCGAGGGCGGGCTCGATCCGGAGGCGCACTTCGTCTTCGACTTCAGCGTCCTGAAGCAGCTCATGAAGCGTCTCACCGACGAGATCGACCACAAGGTGCTGTTGCCACTGGAAAGCGACATCGTGAAGGTTTCCACCCAGGGCGCGTCGGTCGCCGTCGTGGTCGACGGGAAACCGCGCTACGTCTTCCCCGTCGAGGACTGCGCCCTGCTTCCGCTGCCCAATACGACGGTCGAGATGCTGGCGCGGTATCTCGCGGGTCGCGTCAAGGCCGAGGTCGACCGCGCTGCGGCGGTGCGCCTCTCGGCGATCGAGATCGAGGTGGAGGAGAACTTCGGCCAGTCGGCGACGTACAGGGAAACTCTGTCGTAAGCTCGCGGAGCTCGAGTATGGCAAAGAAAGATCCGACCTACGGCGAAGCCCAGATCACAGACAAGCTCAAGAATTTGCCGGGGTGGTCGTACGCTGACGGGTGGATTCATCGCACGTACACGACCGACGGCTGGCCGACGACGTTGATGCTGGTGAATCTGATCGGCTATCTCGCCGAGGCCGCCGATCATCATCCCGACCTGAGCGTGAGCTGGGCGCGCGTCGTCGTGAAACTCCAGAATCACTCGGCCGGGGGCATCACCGACAAGGACTTCGAGCTGGCGCGGCAGTTCGACCAGGTCGGGTTGTGGCGACCGTCCGGCGGCGCGCTCCAGGGGACGTCGAGGAAATTCGTTCAGCCGTGAGCGGTCTCGCGCCGCTCGTCCTGGAGCTCGATCCACCGCCCGATCCCCTCGACTGCTGCTCCAGCTGCCGCGATCTGCCGTTCCTCCTCTTTCTCGACAGTGCCGCCACTTCCGAGCGTCTGGGGCGCTATTCCTTTCTCAGCGGCGATCCCGGGGCGGTGGTGCGGAGCAAGGGGGAGCGGACCGAGCAATGGACCAGCGCGGCGGCGAGGTGGGCTCCGGACGCCCTGGACCCGCTCGGGCACGTGCGCGCCTGGTTGCGCGAGCACGCCGTGCCCGCCGTCCCGGATCTGCCGCCGTTTCAGGGCGGGGCCGCCGGGTATATCGGATACGAGTGGGGTACGAGGCTCGAGCGCGTCGCGCCGCCACGATTCGACGACCTCGCGATTCCCGACTGCATGCTCGGCTGGTACGACTGGGTGATCGCGTGGGATCACGAGCGGCGCCGAGCCTGGCTGATCTCGACCGGGTTGCCGGAGACCGGTCCTGCCCGCTCGCGCCGGGCCGTCGAACGTCAGGCATGGGTCCGAGCGCTGATCGCGGGGGAGCACGCGTCGGCTCTCCCACTGCGTCCTTCGGCTCGGCGCGGTCCCAAGACACCAGCTCCGCCACTCTACGCGTTTGACGCCGGGATCCGCTCCACGTTCACACGATCCGGGTACTGCGACGCCGTGCGCCGGGTCGTCGACTACCTCCGTTCGGGCGACATCTTCCAGGCGAACCTGTCGCACCGGTTGCAAGGCCGGCTCGCCGAGCCGCCGTTCGACCTGTACCGGCGCCTGCGCCGCCACAATCCCGCGCCGTTCTCTGCGTACCTCGATTTCGGCGAGCTCATCGTCGCCAGCTCGTCCCCAGAACGATTCTTGCGCGTCTCGCCCGACACGCGCGTGGTCGAAGCGCGTCCCATCAAGGGGACGCGCCCGCGTGGCCACAACCCCGCTGAAGATGCTGCACTGCGCCAGGAGCTCAGCGAGAGCGAAAAGGACCGCGCGGAACACGTCATGATCGTGGACGTGTTGCGGAATGATCTTTCGCGCGTGTGTCGTCCCGGCAGCGTGCGCGTGCCCGAGCTGTTCGCGCTGGAGCAGTACGCGACGGTGCACCATCTCGTGAGCACGGTGGTGGGCGAGCTTCCCCCGGACCGTGACGTGGTGGACCTGTTGCGCGCGGCGTTTCCCGGTGGCTCGATCACCGGCGCTCCCAAGATCCGCGCGATGCAAATCATTGCGGAGCTCGAGCCGACGGCGCGTGGGGTGTATTGCGGATCGATCGGCTACATGAGCGTCACCGGTGCCACGGACTTGAGCATCGTGATTCGCACCTATCTGGTGCTCGGGGACGACGTCTACTTTCAGGTCGGTGGCGGGGTCGTAGCGGATTCCGATCCCGAGCAGGAATACCGTGAGACGCTGGATAAAGCGCGCGGTCTGATCGCTGCCCTCGCCACTACGTGACGCGCACGATCCACGAGTCGGGCCAGCGGGCTCGGACGCGAGCGTCGAGCCCCCACGTCCGGCCCGACCGCGCGAAGAAGAACGCGATCATGCAGGCGCCGAGCACCACGTGGAATCCCTGCTGGCTGAATCCCATCCATTGCGTCGCCAGGCCGTAGTTCAGCACGAGCCAAAGCCCCAGCACCGACGCGACCGGCGTGAGCAGTCCGAGTGTCAGGCCGATGCCCACCGCCGCCTCAGCGAACGCCGTGAGCTGCGCGAACAGCGCACCGTGCGGGAGGACGGTCTGCTCGAGGAAGTCCTTCACGAACCCGATGGGGTTCCCGTCGGCGTACCTGGCAATCAGGATCGGCATCGTGTGGAGCCACCGCCCTGAGGCGGTGGGGACAGGCAGGAACCCCCAGGCGAGCGTGATGCTGAGCTTGGTCACGACACCCTTCAGGAACCACAGCCCCACCACGATTCTGAGGGCGGCGAGCCAGCGCTCTGGGGATCGGACCGCCACAGCGTTCTCCAGATCGGGGGACATCCGAGCTCCTCCTCGAACTATTTGTCGTGGCCTCGGTATAAACTCCCACTCATGCACATCCAACGGTTGTTACTGCTGGTAACGGGCTTGCTCGTCGCGTCCCCGGCACTCGTCGTGGCGCAGTATGGTGCACCCCGCGGCGGCGGGATGGGCGGGCCCAGCTACGGACGGGAACGCTACCCGGTCCCCTCACTCCCCGGCGCCGAGCTCGAGGGGCCGCCCGATACCGCTACGATGCGCACGATTACGTCGTTGAGCGATTCCCAGATGGCCCGATACACCCAGGTCTACGATTCCTTCATGGTGGCGACCCGGCCGCAGCGCGACAGCGCCAAGGTGGCGACCGACAAGATGAACGCTCGGCTCGACGGCGGCGACCGGGCCGCCGCGCAGTTCTATGCCGAGCTGCTGCAGGACCTGGGGAAAGCACTGCGGGCGCGCCAGGACAAATTCGACGACCGCCTGAAGGGCTTCCTCAGCGGTGACCAGCTGAAGGCGTACAAACGCTGGGAAGATGACGCCCAGCGCAGCGCTCAGCAGCACAACAAGGCGGAAGCTGTGCGGTGGCAGGAGCCGTCGGGGTTCTCCGGGGGCTTCGGACTCGGAGAAGAGCGCCGGGCCACCGTCCAGACGGCGGCGGCCGCCGCCCCCGACCTCGGCGCGCAGGCGGTGCGCGTCGGCCGCACGCTGTACGTCACCGCCCAGACTGCGCTGGACAGCACCGGCACTATCGTCGGCAAAGATCTCGAGGCCCAGGCGGCTCAGGCGTTCCGCAATCTGACCGCGGTCCTCAAGAGCGCGGCGGCCACCCCCGGGGACGTCGTGCGGCTGACGATCTATGTCGTCAGCTACGACCCGAAGAACGTCGCGGCGATTCGCGGCGCCGGCGGGGCGTTCTTCTCCGGTCGCGACGCACCAGTCGCCACGATCCTCGGCGTCCAGTCCCTCGCCCAGCCGGGACTGCTCATCGCGATCGAAGCCACGGCTATCACCCGCTAGTGCGTGCCGACGGCTGCTGCCGTGGAGCCGGGCTTGAGGTAGCGGGCCAGGTGATCGCTCGTCGCCTGTTGAATCAGGAACACGCTCTGCTGATTGTACGCCGCCCCGTGGTGGCCCGGCGGATAGATGCGCAGGTCGACGTCGATGCGCGCGTCGGCGAGCGCCGTCAGCAGCTGCATCGTGTTCTGCGGATGCACGTTGTCATCCATCATCGAGTGAACCAGCAGCAGGTGCCCCATGAGCTGCCCGGCGTGCTTGATTCCCGAGCTCGAGTCGTAGCCCGCCGCGTTGTCCCCCAGTAACCCCATGTAGCGTTCCGTATAAATGCTGTCGTACAACCGCCAGTCGGTCACCGGCGAGTTCGCCATCCCGACGGTGAAGATGTCGGGATACATCTCCATCGTGTACACGGTGCTGTAGCCGCCGTAGCTCGTGCCGATGATCGCGACGCGCGCGGCGTCGGCGTAGCTCTTCCTACCCAGAAACTTCGCGGCCTCGGCGAAGTCGTGCGCCTCCCAGTAGCCAAGTCGCCTGTAGACGGTCTTCATGAACGCGCTGCCGTAGTTGTTCGTGCCGCGGTTGTTCACGCCCACGACGAGATAGCCCTCTTGCGCGAGCCACTGCGTCCAGGTGCTGCCGCTGAAGGAATTGTAGACCTGCTGCGAGCCCGGTCCGCCATAGATCGCGAACACCATCGGGTAGCGGCGCGTCGAGTCGAACGGCACCGGTTTGACGACCGAGATGTCGATCTGGGCCGAGTCGCTGGTGGTGAACCGCATCAAGGTGGGCGCCGAGTAGGCATGAGTGGCGAGCCACTGCGTCACCTTCGCGTTGTCCTCCAGCTTCTTGAGCAGGCGTCCCGCGACCGCGCGGTCGCCCGTCGCCCACAACTCGACCTGGCGCGGCTGGCTCACCGACGACCAGCGGTCGATGTAGTAGTGCGTGTCCGGGGACATGTCGATGGAATGGGTCCCCGGGCTCGTCGTGAGGCGGCGCGCGCCCTTGCCGTCGAAGCCGATGGCATAGAGCTGCCGCTCGAGCGGAGACGCTTCCGTCGACGTGTAGTAGATGATGCCACGCGGGCTGTCGGTTCCTTCGATGCGCGTCACGCTCCAGCGGCCGCGCGTCACCTGGCCCAGCAACTTGCCGGAGTAGTCGTAACGGTAGATGTGCTGCCAGCCGTCGCGATCGGAGATCCAGAGGAATTCCGGCCGCCCGGCAGGGAAACTCATCAGATCCTGGACGTTGGCGTAGAAATCGAACACGTCGATCCAGGTGTTCGAAGTCTGGGTGAAGACCAGGCGTTTCCCGCCCGTCTTCACGTCGAAGAAGTACAGCTTGACGGTGTTCTGCGGTCGGTTGAGGGTGATCACGGCGAGCGTGTCGGGACGGCTGGTCCAGTAGATGCGCGGGATGTAGAACTCGCCCGCCTCCCCCGGATCGAGCCATACCGAATGCCCCGTCTGCGCGTCGACCACCGCGATGCGCACGGTGGGGTTCGAGTCGCCGGGCTGAGGGATCCGGATGCTCGTCCACTCCGGATGGCGGCCGGCGAAATCGGGGAACTGGACGGCCGGCTCGGACCCTTCATCGAGATGCCAGTACGCGATGTAACGGCTGTCCGGCGACCAGCTCCACGCCTGCGCCAGCCCGAACTCCTCTTCGTAGACCCAGTCGAAATGCCCGTTGTAGCTCGTGGGCGTGGCGTCCGCCGTGAGTTGCGTCTCGTGTTTCGCCGCCAGATCGTACACGAACATGTTGCCGTCGCGCTCGTAGCCCATCGCCGATCCGTCGGGGGACAGCTCGGCGGTGCGCGCCCCGCGCGCCCCGGTCGTGAGGGAGCGATCGGCCAGGGCGTACACGTAGTAGTCGGACGTGCCCGAGCGGCGGTAGAGCTGCTTGAAGTGCGTCTGGAACACGAGGTGCTTCGAGTCGTGCGCCCACTGGAACGACTCGTACTCGAATGGCTCGGCGGTTCCGGGGAAGCTGAGCCCGCCGGCCCGGAACAGCAGGCTGTCCTGCAACGTCGCCGGATCGCACACCCGGATTTCCTCGCCGCCCGAATCGTTGCGGGCGGTGAAGCTGTAGCGCCTTCCGCCGTCGATCCAGTTCACGTCTCTGGGTCCCCCGCCGCCCGCCAGGGCCGCGCCCGCACGCATTGCGTCCTGAAGCGACGCGAAGCGGGCGGGTTCCTGGGCCGCGAGGGAAAGCGGCAGGGCGCAGAGGGCGACGGCCAACGTTCGCAACAGCGGAGCACGCATTGGAGAGCTCACGAGCGAGGGGACTTGGGGCGGGCGCGGGTGCGCCGCGGACTGAACGTCTAAAGATGCCGGGACGCGTGCGCTTGGGGCAGGGGGGAACGCCCGAATTGACCCGCGCCGCTCTCGACCCTAGCGTGCGGATACGGGTTCCCCGGGAGGACTGCGGTGCAACAGGTGAAGGGCTCGGTCCTGATCTCACGCCTCGCGTTCGTGGAGCAACACGGCGGCGCCGACGCCGTTGAGCGGGTGCTCACCACCCTCCCACCCGCGGACCGCACCCAGCTTCGGAATCTGGTGGCGATCCAATGGTGCCCCTTCGAGTTGGGGCGCCGGCTGGACGATGCGATCGTGAACGTCCTCGGCGGCGGTCGCGCGCAGTTTTTCGAGCGCCTCGGTGCCGCGTCGGCCGATGCCAACCTCACGGGGGTCCACAGGGCGTTTCTGACGCCCGGTGATCCGCAGGCATTTCTCGCGAAGGCCCCGCAGATCTACAAGCTGTACTACGACACGGGACACCGGGATTACGTGCAGGCCGGCCCGGCCGCGGCGGTGCTCACGACACACGACGCCGAGACGTTTTCTGGGCCTGACTGTCTCACGGTGATCGGCTGGTACCGCCGCGCCCTCGAAATGTGTGGCGCGACAAGCGTCCGCATCACCGAGGACGAATGCCGGGCGCGCGGCGGCGCGGTGTGCCGCTACCGGATTTCCTGGTCGTAACGCCCCCCTCCTTGCGGCCCCAGTCCCGGGCTGCGACAATAGCCGCTTCGTTTTTTGCGCTCGCAGATGGCTTTCACAGCCAGGAGGGAGTTATGCGCAAACGTTCGTTGTCTGGAGTTGTCATGGTGCTCCTCGCGCTCGGAGCCCGCGACGCGCAGGCGCAAGCCCGCGTGATCACGGGGAAGGTGACGAGCGCCCAAACCGGTCAGCCGGTCGGCGGCGCAACGGTTTCCGTCCTCGGGACGGTGATCGTCGCGGTGTCGAACGCGCAGGGTGAGTACTCGCTCGCCGCGCCCGACGGGGTGGTCAACATCCTGTCGCGCTCGATCGGCTACAAGCGCAAGCAAGTGCAGGTCGGCGCTGACCAGTCGACCGCCGACCTCGCGCTCGACCAGGACATCTTCAACCTCGAAGCGGTCGTCGTCACCGGACAGGCGACGTCGATCGAGCAGAAGAACCTGGCGAACGCAGTGACCACCGTGACGGGCGCTGCGCTCAACGGCGCGCCCACGTCCACGATCGAAGGAGCCCTGCAGGGGAAGGTCCCCGGCGCCCTGATTCAGGAGAACTCGGGCGCCCCGGGCGGCGGCATGCAGATCAACCTGCGTGGTGTCTCGACTATCAATGGGACGGCCGATCCGGTGATCGTGGTGGACGGAATGATCATCAGCAACGCGGCGATCGCGAACAACCTGAATGCGATCACCAATGCGGCGGGCGGTGGCAATGCCTCGAACCAGGACAACCCCGTCAACCGCCTCGCCGACCTGAACCCGGCCGACATCGAAAGAGTGGAAGTCCTGAAGGGCCCGTCGGCGGCGTCGATTTACGGCGGGGCGGCGAACAGCGGCGTCATCGTCATCACCACCCGCCGCGGCCAAACGGGGGCGCCTAAGTTTCACGTCACGCAGCGGCTGGGCCAGTTCCACGTGCAGAGCGTGCTCAAGTCGCGGGTGTTCAAGGATTCCCTCGAAGCGGATCAGGTGTATGGGACACGCGATACGACCCTCGCAGCTCGTACGGACACCGACCCGCCGCAGCTGTACTGTACGGGCGCCGGTGGGGCCTGCCCGTACTTCGACAACATTTCCCCGTTGTGGGACCGTCATCCGCTGTCCGCCGAGACCGATGTCAGTGTGAGCGGTGGCAGCGACGCGACCCGCTACTTCGTATCCGGTCTCGTGAAGCGAGACGGCGGCATTGCCCCGAACACCGGGTACGACAAGCAGGCGTTGCGGGTTAACCTGGACCAGCAGCTCGGGACGCGATGGAGCATCGGCGTGCAGACGCAGGCCATTCACAGTCTGTCCAACCGCGGCATCTCGAACAACGATAACAGCGGCACGAGTCCGTATCTGGTGTTTCCGCTGACGCCGAGCTTCGTGAATCTCGCGCCCACGGGTCCCAAGATCACCGACTACCCGCGCAATCCGTTCGAGCGCTCGAACCCGCTGCAGACCTATGCATTTTTCAAGAATGCAGAGGACGTGTGGCGCGTTATGTCTACCGCGACGCTGCGCTACGACGCGATCACGAGCCCGCAGCACAACCTGCGGTTCAGTGCCACGGGAGGACTCGACAACTTCTCCCAGCGCAACGACATCTACTCCCCGCCCGAGTTGTATTTCGAGCCGAACGACGGGCAGCCGGGCACGGTGGTGCTGGGCAAGACGCAGAACACCAACGTCAACCTGCTCGGCAGCGCGGTCTATACGTACACGCCGTCCTCGGGCGCCTTCACGGCGACGACTTCGGCGACGGCGCAGTACATCAATACGAGCCTCAACTTCAGCAACATCGTCGGCCGCGACATCCTGACCGGCCTGGAGAACGTCGACAAGGCCGCCAATATCACGAATCTCACGCAGAACGAGACGCCGGTGCGTGATTTCGGTCTCCTCGCACAGGAAGAGGTGCTCGCCCTCAACCAGCGGCTGCTGCTCACCGCGGGTGTGCGGGGCGACCGCTCCAGCCGCAACGGCGACGTCAACAAGTTTTTCATCTATCCCAAGGCCGCCGCGTCGTACCGCCTCACCGGGTTCGGTGGACCAGGCAGCGAAGTGAAGGTGCGGGCGGCCTTCGGGCAGACGGGCACGCAGCCGACGTTCGGGAACAAGTTCTCGCCGAGCGCAACCGGCACGATCGACGGCCAGTTCGGCACGTTCACTGGACTCGCCGCCGGATCGCCCGACATCAAACCGGAGCGCCAGACGGAGATCGAGGGTGGGGCGGATGCGACGTTGGCCAACGGCCGGCTGATCGCGAGCGTCACCGTGTTCAATAAGACGGTGACCGACCTGCTGCTCACTACATCGCCCGCGCCGTCCAGCGGCGTGGCGACCCGGATCCTCAACGGAGGCAAGCTCCGCGACCGCGGTCTCGAGGCGTCGCTCGGGTATGCGTTCGCCCAGCGATCGGATTTGAACTGGATCGTCCGCGGCAACTTCACGTTGACCCGGAGTAAGGTGCTCGAGCTGCCTGTGCCCACGTTCCAGCCACCGCTCGGCTTCGGGACGTCGCTCGGAACGTTCCAGATCGAGGTCGGGAAGTCGGCGACGCAAATCGTCGGTACCGACAGCACCGGTGCCGTGGTAGCGCTGGGCGACGCCAGCCCTGATTTCCAGCTGTCGCTGGGGAGCGACCTCACCTACAAGAACCTCAGCTTCAGCTTCTTGTGGGATTACAAGAAGGGTGGTGACGTCATCAACCTGACGGAGCTGCTGTTCGACCTGTTCCAGAACAGCCAGGACTGGAGCACGGTCGGGGATTCCACCGGGTTGCGGCCGGCCCACCTCGGTGGTCAGCAGCGACTGGCGGAGTTTTCGAAGGGCAACACGTATCCCTACGTGCAGGATGCGTCGTATATCAAGCTGCGCGAGGCGAACCTTTCGCTCCGCCTCCCTCAATCCACCGTGTCGCACCTGTTCGGTGACCGCGTGAAAGGGGCGAGCCTATCCTTGTCCGGACGGAACCTGATTCGCATCCTGCCGACGCATTACCGCGGCATCGATACGGAGGTGTCGAACTTCGGGAACCAGCCGATCGGCCGCAACATCGACGTGGCGCCGTTCCCGCCGAGCCGCAGCTTCTTCTTTTCCATCGACTTGGACTTCTGAGCGAGGACGCCATCATGAAAGCCAAGCATCTGGTGATCGCGCTCTCGATGCTCGTCTCGGGAGCCTGCCACTTCGATATCACGGACCCCAATAATCCTGGTGCGATCGGCAATGATCCGTCACCCAGCCAGGTCGCCGCGGCGGTTACCGGGATCGTGATCGCCTCGCGTGGTGGTGCGGCGGGGTGGGATCTGATCACCGGAATTCTGGGGCGCGAAGCATTCCGATTCGACGGGTCGGAGCCGCGCTTCATCAGCGAACTGCTGCACGGGCCCCTCGATCCCGGCGACGGGTTCGGTGGAGGTCAGTGGGCGCCGGAGTACACCGCCATCCGCAGCACCAACCAGCTGCTCGATGTCATCGGAACGGCGACCGCCTATTCCGCCGCGGACCAGAACGCCGTACGCGGCTTTGCCGAAACGATGCAGGCGTATGAGTTCCTGATCGTGGTCATGGGACACTCGGAAGACTCGATTCCCGTCGCCGTGAATCAGCCGCTCACGGCGCCACCCGCGCCGCTCGTCTCGAACGACTCGGCCTTCAGGTTCGTTTCAGGCCTGCTCGATGCGGCGGACGGACACCTCGCGGCGGCGTCGGCGGCCTTCCCCGCTGGGGTGACTCTGCCCAGCGGATTCGCCGGCTTCGATACGCCGGCGACGTTCCGGAAGTTCAACCGCGCCTTGAAGGCCGCCGTGGAGGTCTATCGCGGCAGCCTGGGGTGCGCGACCTGCTATGCCACGGCGAAGACGCTGCTCGAAAACGGGTCGACGTTCGTCGACACGTCGGCAAGCGCTGATCTCCAGGCCGGCATCTATTTCAACTTCAGCACCAACCCCGGCGACGCGGCGAACCCGCTGTTTCAGAACCCGCAGACGGGCGAGAACTACGTGAATCCCCGGGTGGTGGACAGCGCGGACACGAACGCGAGCGGTGCGATCGACAAGCGCGTCACGGCCAAGGTCGTATCCCGCCCCAGCCAGACCACGGACAGTCTGACGTCCGCGTTTGGCTGGATTCGCTACGGCAGCTCCAACGCCACGATGCCGCTGATCAAGAACGAGGAGCTGGTGCTGTTGCGGGCCGAAGCGAACAATGCGACCAGCAACGGGCTGCTCGCGGCGGCCGATGTGAATTACATCCGGGTGCATTCCGGTGGCGTGCTGCCGATTGTCGGTCTGGGTGCGCAGTCCCAGGCGCAAATCCTCGGTGCGATCCTGCACGAGCGCTGGTATGCGCTGCTGTATGAGGGCCACCGCTGGTTCGACCTGCGTCGCACCGGGCGGCTCGGTGCGTTCCTGCTGGATCGTGCGACCGATCAGGTCTTCTCGACGTTCCCGATTCCGTTGGGCGAAGTGTTGGCTCGCAAACCGTGAGCGTGGCTCCGCAAACGACCGCCGGAAGGCAACGATGCCGCCCGGCGGTCGCGGTTTCTGGCCCCACCTTGACAGCGTCCGAGACGAGCCGTATTCAGGGCTGCAATACCCAAACGTTTCATTGTGTTTCGGCACCACCTTAGAACTGGAGGGGTTCTATGGTTTGCCCCCGCTTTCGCTTCCTGACCTGCGCTGCGCTCGCCGCGCTGGTCGCCGCCGTTCCGGCGGCAGCCCAGACCGGGCAAGTTGCCGGGATGGTGCGCGCCCGCGGCATCGCCGCGTCCGGGGCCCGAGTCACGGCCACGAACCAGGCCACGGGCGCCATCACGCGCGCCACGTCGGCCGCCGACGGCAAGTAC
>JACXTT010004833.1_pt1 | contig 19865 bp, 16 predicted proteins | sample 9270951 | NCBI WGS metagenome assembly JACXTT01 (sample SAMN15532306, study PRJNA645909) | rock metagenome | isolation source: weathered quartz diorite | place: Puerto Rico | collected 2017-06-21 | reverse complement strand
CACCCCCGCGGCGGAATTCGGCGCCGGCTCGACCGGCTCGACCGGGGCGGTCGTCGCGACCGGCGGCGGCTGGAACGCGGGCGGCGGCGCGGTCGCGGGCTTCCCGCAGGCGGCGAGCGCGAGCAGCGCGACGCCGCACACCCATTCGCGGCGGTCGAATATGCGGACGCTCATCGCGCGAATTCTAGCGGTCGCAATCCGCGGCTCGTCCGGCGATGCCCCTCGCCGCGGCTCGCTTCGCCCGCGATGACGACGGCGGGAACTGGTCAAGAAAATTCCCGCGCTACCGCCTGACCAGCAGCACCACCACCTGCGCGGCGACCGCCTCGGCGCGTCCCAGGCTGTCGAGCCCTTCATGGCGCTTGGCCTTGATCGAGACCCGCTCGACCGCCACCCCCAGCAATTCGCAGAGGCTGCGCCGCATGCTCTGGATGAACGGCGCCAGCTTGGGCCGCTCGAGGATCAAATTGCAGTCGAGGTTGAGGATCTCGTAGTCGCGCGCCTGCAGATGGCGCAGCGTCTCGCGCACGAAGCGCGCGCTGTCGGCGCCGCGCCATTGCGGGTCCTTGTCGGAGAAGTGGGTGCCGATGTCGCCCAGGCCCGCCGCGCCCAGCAGCGCGTCGGTGACCGCGTGGAGCAGCGGATCGCCGTCGGAGTGGCCGTCGGGACCGGACTCCGCGGGGATCTCGACCCCCCCGATCTTCATCACCCGCCCAGCGACCAGGGGATGGATGTCGAAGCCGAGCCCCACCCGCATGACCGGCAGCGGCGCGGCGCGGGGCGGCCCGGAAACGCGAACCGCCGTCCTCGCGCGGGCGCGGACGGCGGTCTTCCTGGCAGGCGTCCGGACGCGCGGGGTCGGCATCCGGAAATATTAATCCGTTTTTCAGCGTCCGGCGGCGCCGGCGACCACGGGCCGGTTCTTGCTCACCAGCTGCCGCATGTACTCCATCAAATTCTGGGAGACCGTGGTCCCGCTCCCCTGCTCGACCAGCGCGATCTCGTCGGCGGCGAACTGCACGATCTGCTCGTACTGGCGGCGCTCCTGGTGGCTGAGCGGCTTGAAGGCGTCCTGCAGCGCGAAGGTCTTGGCCGCCGCCAGCAGGTCGGTGGTGTAGCCGCGCATGGTCTGCTCGGTGAGCGTCGCGTTGCGTTTGCGCCAGTCGGTCTCGAATTCGTTGGGCAGCTTGCGCAGGTAGGCGCAGGCGGCGTCGAAGGTCATGGTCGAGGAGGGGCGGCGCAAGCCGACCTTCTCGACGTTGCCGACCGGCACGCGGATGGTCGCGTGGCTCATCTGCGGATTGAGCGGGCGGAGCTGGTAGAAATCGATCTCGTACTCGCGCATGGTCGTCTCGAACTTGCAGAGGCCCTGGCGCGGGTAGAAGAGCACGTCGCCGATCTTGTAGTGCTCGCGCGATTTGCCCCCCTCGGGACGCGCGGCGGCTTTCGCGGCGAGTTTCGCTTTGATCGAAACGACTTTAGCGGAAGAAGCGGCGGGTTTCACCGCCTTTTTCTCGGCTCTTACCGATTTTTTACCGCTTTTTTTTGCTTTAGTGGCCTTGGCTTTGACAATTTTCACCGTCTTAGCCGACTTTGCGGGCTTTTTGTTGAGAGATTTTTTGGCCATGACGGTAATATTATACCCCATGTTTCAGAAAATCGCAAAAAAACCAGGATTGCTCCCGTGGGTTTTGGGCGAGGGGTTGCTGGGCCCCTTCTCGGCTTTTTTCCTCACCCTGCTTTTTCCGCTGCATTTGCGAAACCTGATCGGCGACGGCGGACAAACCGACCGTTATTGGGGGGTTACAAATTCAATCACCTTGGGTGTGGTGGCGATCACCACGCTCTTTTGGGGGCCGTGGATGGATCGGAAGGGCAGCCGCCGGGGGTTCCTGCGGCTGACCGGCCTCGCGGTCATCGCCGGTTCGAGCTTGGCGCTCCTGCCGAACCGTCCCGTGGCCGCGCTGCTGCTCTTCGCTCTCGCGCTGCTCAATTACCAATGGCTGAATGTCGCTTACAACGCCTATTTGAACGACCTTGCGGCGCCGGACGAGCGGCCTTCGGTCTCCGCGCTCGGCTGGGCGACCGGCTACGCGGCCAACCTGATCCTCCTGCTCGTCGCACTGCCGATCATCCGCGGCCCGTGGGGCGAAGCCCGCGGGGTCCGCCTCGCGCTCGTCCTGGTGCCGGCGGCGGGAACGCTCTGCCTGCTGCCGGCGGCGCTCCGGCTGCCGGCCGTCCCGCCCAAGCCGGCGAGCGGCCCGCCGATCTGGGGGCTGCTGAAAATTCGCGCGATCCTCGTCTTCCTGCTCGCCAGCGCGCTCTACATGGACGGGGTGACGACCGTGATCGAATTCGCGGGCCGCTTCGCGACCGAGACGATCGGCTTTTCCGGGACCGAACTGATCGGCCTCTTCGCGATCCTGCAGTTGTGCGGCGTCGCGGGGGCGCTCGCGATCGGGCGGCTCGCGCGCGCGTTCGGAGACCGGCCGGCGCTCTTGGGCACCCTCGCGACGTGGGTCGCGCTGCTCGCGGGCCTGCACTTCGTGCGCGGCAAGCTCGATTTCATGCTGCTCGCGGGATTCGCCGGCGCGGGGCTGGGCGCGGCCGGCTCCGGCTCCCGGGCGTTGCTCTCGAAAATCCTCCCCGCCGGGCGCGAGGCCGAGGGCTACGGCCTCTTCGCGATCACCACCCGCTTCGGCGCCATCTTCGGACCCGCGCTGTTCGGCTACATCTCGCTCCTCCGCGGCCAGCGGGCGGCGGTGCTGACGATGATCCCCTTCTTCGTGATCGGCGCGATCCTGCTGACCGCGATGCCGGCCCGCGGGAACGCGATCTAAATTGAAGCCCGGAATCGCCCGGCGCGGGCGCGCCCGGTCAGGGCGCCGGGTTCGCCGGCGGGGCGGGGATTTTTTTGTCGAGGCGCAAAGTCATGCGCGGGGTGGCGACCTGCGGGCGGCGGAGGGTGCGGCTCCACTGGGTGCCGTCGAGGAAGTGGCGGGCCTTGAAGCCGAGGATGTAGAGGAAAGCGCCGATTTTCTTCCCGGTCCCGGGCCGGTTGGAGCCCAGGAGCTGGTTGGCGCTCAGGTAGTTCGCGCTGAAGGCTGGGCTCTCGGGCCCCTGGAATTTCGCCTCGTTGAAGGACCACCAGACGATCCACGCGCGCCCCTTGAGCAGCCGCATGTCGAGCGCGCCCCAGACCCGGCCATCGGACGAGTTCTCGCGATTGTCGCCCATCGCCAGCAGGTGCCCCTCGGGGATTCGGTAGGGGCCCCAGTTGGCGTGGCGGTAACCGTCGTCGCGCGCGCCCATCAGACTCGGCTCGACCCCGCCGTTCATGCGTCGGTAATCGTTGGCCTGGAAGCGGTCGGGTTCCTCGACGTAGCAAGGGAGCGCTTCGTCGGGCATCGCGAGTTGCTGGGGCGGCGGGGGGACCGGCTCGTCGGTGGTCTGGCCCGGGGGGAGGTTGGTGTACGGCTCCTCGAGCGGGATCCAGGAATCACCCGGTTTGCCGTCCGCGCCCGCCGGGCGGAGCCAGATCCGGTTGTTGCTGAGCAGCACGCTCTCGCCGCCGAAGGCGATCGCCCGCTTGACGAAATCGACCGAGGGATCGCCGGGGTACTTGAAGACGATGATGTCGCCGCGCTTCACGTCGCGCACCGGGGTGAGTTTTTTCTCCCACTCCCCGGCGGCGAGCCCGTAGAGGTAGGAGTTGGTGATGACGTGGTCCCCCACTTCGAGGGTGTGGACCATCGAGCCGGAGGGGATCTGCGAATTCTGGAAGACCAGCGTGCGGGCGAAGAGGACGAAGATCGCGACCTCGGCCAGCGACTCGAAATTCTCGCGCAGCGCCCCCTTCGGGTGGGGGTCGGGGGCCACCGGGTGGGCGGGGTCGGGTTTGCGCTTGAAGGGCCACATTTCGGGATTCGAGATTCGAGAAATGACTACGCTTACCCGCGGAGCATGTTCCGCAGAACGAAGATGAGATTCGCGGGGCGCTCGGCCATGCGGCGCATGAGGTAGGGGTACCAATCGGTGCCGTAGGGGATGTAAACGCGGACGTTCCAACCCTCGGCGCGCAGCCGGTCCTGCAGGTCGCGGCGGATGCCGTAGAGCATCTGGAATTCGAAGGCCGACTTGGCGATCCCCAGCTCGGCGGCGGCGGCCTGCGTCCCGGCGATCATCTTTTCATCGTGGGTGGCGATCGCGTGGTAGCGACCGCTCGCGCGCGCGTCGGCGAGCAGCTCCCGCGCGCGTGCGAGGTATTCCTCGTCCACCCGCGCTTTTTCCTGGAAGGCGACCTGCTTCGGCTCCTTGTAGGCCCCCTTCACCATCCGCACCCGGCAGTTCCAGTCGTTGGTGACGGTCGAGAGGTCGTCCACGGTGCGGTAGAGGTAGGATTGCAGGACGATGCCGACATTGTCGAATTCGTCGCGGTATTTTTTCAGCAGCGCGAGGGTCTGCTCGACGTACTCCGAGGACTCCATGTCGATGCGGACGAAGATCCCCAGCGCTTCGGCGCGGGCGATGATGCGGCGGACGTTCTTGTAGGTGAAGGTCTCGCCCAGATCGAGCCCCATCTGGGTCAGTTTCAGCGAGACGTTGGCATCGAGCTTGTGGGCCGCGATCGCCTCGAGCGCCTTGAGATAGTTGTCGGCCGAGGCGGTGGCCAGCGCCTCCGAGGAGACGTTCTCCCCGAGGTGGTCGAGGGTCGCGGTGAGCCCCTTGGCGTTGACCGCCTTCACCGCCTCGACGCAGGAGTCGAGGGTCTCGCCGGCGACGAAGCGCCAAGCGAGGTTGCGGGTGGGGGCGAAGGCGACCATCGCCTTCTTCAACCCCGACCGCCGGGAGAGGAAGAGAAGGAAACTTTTCAGCACTGTAAGAAATCCGTCCCGGATGAGCGGCGGATTATCGCAGACCCGTTCCGCCCGTTCGTCCCGGGCGGTCTTGTCCCCCGAATCCGGAAAGCCCGACTTGCTATTTTCCCAAGAAAGGGGCCATATTCATCCTCAGCAAAGCAAGACCCGCGGTCGGCGGGAGGTCCCGCCCCACTCGATGGCCGGCGAGCGGCCGGCTTGGATCCCGAGTCGAAGGAGTCCGCCATGACCCTCTCTCACCCGACCCGCCGTCCGCGCCCCGTGCGCGCGCTTCCGCCGGCGGCCGCCCTGCTGCTGGCCGCGACCGCCGCCGCGCAGACCTCCGCCCCCTCCGCCGAATCTTCATACCAGGCGATGACCATCGAGCAATTGCTCAACCTCGACGTCGTCTCCGCGTCCAACCGCGCCGAGAAGCTCTCCGAGGCGCCGGCCACCGTGATCGTCATCTCGCGCGACGACATCCTCCAGCGGGGCTACACCGAGGTCGACCAGATCTTCGACGACCTGCCCGGGATGCACGTCTCCCGCCCCTACGGCGACACCTTCTTCAAGAATTACTGGCGCGGCTTCCGCAACAACATCGGCGAGCCGTTCCTCGTCATGCTCGACGGGGTGGTCTTCAACCAGCTCTACAACAACCAGGGCGAGGTGATCACCGCGATGCCGTTGAGCGACGTCGAGCGCATCGAGGTGGTTTACGGGCCGGCCTCGTCGGTCTACGGCCCCAACGCCTTCATGGGGGTGATCAACGTCATCACCCTGCATGACCGCGGGGGCGACGGCGGCGGCGCGCGGGCGGGCTTCTCGGGCGGGAAATTCTCGGGCTCGTCCACCCAGGGGCCCCGCACCGCCGATCTCCACTATCTCCACCGGCGCGGGGAGCTGCGCTTCTCGCTCGCGGCGCGGGCCGATTACGGCTCGGGCAACTGGGGCACCCACAACGGCTATGAATTCACGAAGGATTCCTACTACGCCGACCGCAACGTGTGGGGCGCGCTGGTGGACAGCCCGCAGATCGCGGGCGCGTTCTATTCGCCCAAGCGCAACCTCGGCGTGGACGCCCGGCTCTACTTCAAGGAGCTAGAGCTGGCGGCGCAGGTCTTCCAGGTGCGGACCGGCTACGGCGCCGTCTATCCCGGCGAATTGATCCAGAACAACGCGATCTGGGACCGCGTCACCACCAGCCTCTACCTGCGCGACCGCCACGAATTCAGCAACCGGGTGAGCGGCACCACCCTCTTCCGCTTCACCGAATTCGACATCAAGAACGACTCCTTCGAGCTCGACAGCTTCGACGACACCGTCGGGGGGGTGAGCGGCCGCTACGTCCAGGCGACCTACTGGCAGTCGCTCAACCGCAGCTGGTCGCTCTACCAGGATTTCGCGATCAAGGGCTGGAGCGATGACGTCAATTTCACCGCCGGCTTCAAGTACGAGCAGAAAAATCTGCAGAAGGCCTACGACATCGCGACCGGACCCGAGGTGCTCGCCTCGGCGGTCAACCCGCGCAACGCGGGCTTCTTTCCGACCCCGCCCTCGGCCTCGCTGCTGGCCAACAACCGCAAGGAGACCGAGGACTACGGCGCCTACGTCCTGGGGCGCTGGCGCCGGAGCGACGCGCTCCAGTTCAACCTCGGGCTGCGCACCGACCACAATTCGCAGTACGGATCGAACACCACCTTCCGCGGCGGCTACGTCGGCCGCTTCGGCGAGTGGGGCGTGAAGGCGCTCTACGGCCAGGCTTTCAACGAGCCCTCGCCGCGCCTGCTCTACGGCGGCTGGAAGGGCTCGGGCAGCGATCCCGCGATCGGCCCCGAGAAATCCTCGACTTTCGAGCTGAGCGGGAGCTGGACCCGCGGCAATTTCTCGGCGCTCCTGAGCGGCTATCGCATCATCAACAAGGACACCATCATCAGCGTGGTGGGCGGGGCGAAGAACCTCGGCGAACGGAAGATCACCGGCCTCGACCTGCACGGCCAGGCGGCCTTCAACCCCGCGGGCCTGAAGTCGCTGCGGCTGTGGGGCTACTACTCGCACCTCTTCAACGCCAAAGAGCAGGTCCTCGTCACCAGCGCCAACCCGGCGCTCAACGGCGGCGACGCCGGCTTCACGCAGCGCATCGGCGACCTCGCCGACGACATGCTGCACGCCGGCGCGACCGCGGTCTTCACCCCGCACCTGAGCGCCACCCTGCGCGGCCGCTGGATCGGCTCCCGCCCGACGGTGCTGCGCAATCCCGTTCCCGCCGGCACCACCGCGCCGATCCGCAGCAACCCGGTCCCCCAGGTCGATTCCTACGCGACCTTCGATTTGAACCTCGTCGGCAGCGACTTGGGAGCGCACGGGCTCGGCTTCTCGCTCGCGGTCGAGAACCTCGCGAACAAGAGCTATTTCGAGCCCGGCATCCGCGGGGCGAATGCCGGCGTCACCCCCGGCTACTACAACCCCGCTTCCGGCGCCTACGTCGGCGGCGCGGCGAGCTATTACAACTCGCTGCTCCCCCAGCCGGGGCGCCTGGTCCGGCTGATGCTGCGGCTCGACTACTGAGCCGCCGGTTTTCGAGGGAGAGGATCGGCCGGTCGCGCCGCCGCGGCGCTTCAGCGCCCCGGCGGCGCGACCCGGTTCGAGAGCTCGACGTTGCGCCGGTGCTCCCCGTAATCCGCGGTGAAACGGTGGCCGCCGCGGCCGTCGGTCACGAAGTAGAGCGCGTCGGAGTCCGCGGGGTTGAGCGCCGCGTCGAGGCTCTCGGGCGACGGGCTGCCGATGGCGGTGGGCGGCAGCCCCGCGTGGTGGTAGCTGCTCCACGGGGTGTCGATCTCGACCTCGGCGTGGCCGAAATTTCCCCCGTAGCGGCCGGCGCGCGTCAGGCCGTAGATGTTGGTCGGGTCCATCTGCAGCGCCATCCCCCTGCGCAGCCGGTTGGCGATCACCGCCGAGACCAGCGGCCGCTCGGCGGGGACCGCGGTCTCCTTCTCGATGATCGAGGCGCGGATTTCCGCGTCGCGTCGGGTGAGGCCGAGCGCGGCGAGGCGGGCGATCCGCGCCTTCGTCCAGAACGGATCGTAGGCGGCCGCGATCTTGTCGAGCATCACCCCGGCGGTGAGCGGCTTGACGAACAGGTAGGTCTCCGGCTTCAGCCGCCCCTCGAAGCGGTCGGACAACTCGGCGGCGTTTTTTTCATCCGCGGGGGGCAGCAATTTCTCCGCGGCCGCAGCGGCGAGCAATTGCGCGACGGTCTGGCCCGGCGCGAGGGTGATCCGGTAGCTCTTCACCTTCCCCTCGACCAGCATCGCCGCGGCTTCGCGGGCGCTGTGCCCTCCCGCGAATTCGTACTCGCCGCTCTTGATCTTCCCCTCCCCGCCCGACAGGCGCAGCGCGAGCCGCAGCCAGCGCGCGTCGTCAACCACGCCCGCTTTCGCCAGCCGCGCGGCGGCGCCGCGCGCGCCGGTGCCCGGCTCGATCATCACCGTGACCGGCGCGGGCAATTCCCGGGGCGCGTTGAGCCGCCACGCGGCGAAGCCGGCCGCGGCGAGCCCGGCGAGGAACATGAAAGCCGGCAGCCGCTTCATCCGTTCCCCCGCATCCGGCGCGCCTCGAGGAATTCACCCAGGAGCAAACTCGCCGCGATCCGGTCGCTCTCCCCGCTCCGTTTCTTCCCGCGCGCGGTCTCCATCTCCCCCATCAGCCGGTCCGCCGCCTTGCTGGTGAGCCGCTCATCCCAGCGCGCGACCGGCAGGCCGGGATTTTTCTCCAGCTCGCCGATGAAGACGCCGACCTCCGCGCTCATCGCGCTTTCGCGGCCGTCCATGTGGAGCGGAATCCCGACGACCAGCTGCGTGACCCGCTCGTCCCGGCACAGCGCGCGCACCGAGGCGAGCCGCGCCGCGTCGTCCCGGTGCTCGAAGAAGCCGGCCCGCCCGGCGAGCATCCCGAGCGGGTCGGAAAGCGCCCAGCCGGTGCGGCGTTTGCCGTAATCCAATGCGAGGATGCGGGGCATGTATCAAGTTTAGGGGGTGTCACGGGTTGGCAGGTGTAGGGGCGAATGGCACTCGCCCCGGATTGACAAGGTGAAGCGATTGCCAGAGGTCGATCGAATCCAAGGGGGCGAATGCCATTCGCCCCTACATTTCGTTTCCTCCCACGCTCCGCCAGCGCTCGCCGTGGATGACGAGGTGGTCGAGCAGGCGGATCTCGACCGTGGCGAGGGCCGCCGAGACCCGGCGCGTCACCGCCTCGTCCTCGCGCGACGGGGCGAGGTCGCCCGAGGGGTGGTTGTGGGCGACGATCACCGCGCGTGCGGAGTGGAGGAGCGCGCGGCGGGTGATCTCGCCGGGGTAGACCGGCGTCTCGGCGCCGCCGCCGTGGAAGAGCAGCTCCGCCGCGAGCGGCCGGTGGCGGGCGTCGAGAAAGAGCGCTCCGAACGCTTCGTGCGCGAGCCCGGCGAAGAGCGGCGCGAGCAGCGGCGCGGCCTGCACCGCCCGCGTCACCGGCTCGTCGCCGGGCGGGGTCAGCAGCCGTCTTCGCGCCACCTCGGCGGCCGCGAGCAGCGCGCACGCCTTGGCGTCGGAAATCCCGCGCACCCCGAGCAGCCGCGCTGCGGGGGCGTTCAGCAGCCCGCGCAATCCGCCGGCCTCGGCGAGCAACCGCGCGGCCAGCGCCTCGACCGGCTCGCCGCGCCCGCCGGTGCGCAGCAGCACCGACACCAGCTCCGCGTCGCTCAGCGCGCCGGGGCCGCGCGCGAGCAATCGCTCGCGCGGCCGTTCCCGCTCCGAAGGACCCGTCTCCCGCAAAAACAGCAAGCCGGCCATGATTCCCTCCCCGGGAATCGCGGCCGGCTGCGGGGGCAATTATACGCCCGCTACTTCGCGCCCCTGCCGGCCACCCCGGCGGCCAGCGCGTCGGCGCTCAAATATTTTCGGGCGGCGGCGTTGATCTGCGCATCCGTGACCGAGGCCACCTTGCCGGGGTAGTCGTCGAGGAATTTCACGCCGAGGCCGAGCGCCTCGACGCGCGCCAGCTCGCCCGCCAACCCCCCGCCGCTCGCGAGGCCGACCTGGTAGCCGCCGATGAATTCGGAACGGGCGGCGGTGGCCTCCTTCCCGCTCGCCCCCTCGGCGAGGAATTTGCGGATGACGCCCAGCGCCGCCCCCTCCGCCTGCTCGCGGTTTTCCGGCGCGACGGTGACGCTCATCAGCCAGTGGCCGCCGAGCGATTCGTCCGCGAGGCGCGAGCCGATGCCGTAGGTGAGGCCGAGCTTGTCGCGCACCTCGAGGCCGAGCCGCGAAGAGAGCGTCGAGCCGCCGAGAATGTTGTTGGCCAGCTCGAGGGGGAGCGCGTCCGCGTCGGCGGCGGCGAGCCCGGTGTAGCGGACCCAGACCACATCGGCGTTCGCCTTGCTCAGCTCCTGCGCGTCACGCGCGGCGTCGGTCGCGGCCACCGGGGGCGGCGCGAGCCTGCCCGGCGAGGGCGCCCGCCAGCCCTTGAAGGCCGCCGCCAGCGACTCGACCGCCGCCTGCCGCTCGAAGTCGCCGACCGCGGCGAGCACCAGGGTCTGCGCGCCGTAGCGGCTCTTGTGGAACGCCAGCAATTGCTCGCGGGTGACGCCCTCGAGCAGCTTCAGCTTCTCCTCGGGCAGGAAGGGGCGGAAAGGATGGCCCGCGGGGTAGGCCTTGCGCAGCGCGAGGCTCATCGCGGTGCGGGTGGTGTTGTCGGCCTCCTGCTGGTAGGCGGCCGCGAATTCCTTCTTGGCGAGCGCCAGCTCCGCCTCCGGGAACGCCGGCTCGCGGAGCGTTTCGGCGAGCGCGGTTTGCAGCGCCGGCCAGTCTTCCTTCAGGCAGCGGCCGGAGATGACGATCCAGCCGGGGTTGGCGCGATCGGTCGAGAAGCTCAGGGTGATGCCGCGCCCCTCGAGATCGTCGCCGAGCTGCGCCTTGCTCCGCTTGAGCGTCCCGCGCATCAGCATCCCGGCGGCGAGCGTGGGAAGGACGGGATTGGACGGCTCGACGCCGGGGCCCGCGACGAGGCGGCCGGAGATCGTCACCATCGGATTGACGCGGTTCTCGAGCGCGAGGAAGACCGCCCCCTCCGGGGTGGCGCGGCGCAGGACCCGCTGCGCGTAATTCGTCCCGCCGGCCGCGGGCGCGGCGGCCGGGGGAGCCGCGGCGGCGCCCCCGGCGGGTGCGCCGGCGTCGGGCACGAGCATCTCGAGCGGCGCGGACAATTTCGTCCCCGGTGCCGGCTTGGGCGCCGCGGCGCCGGAGCCCGACTGGGGCACGAACCAGCCGACGGTGAGCGCGTCGTCGATCAGGTATTTCTTCGCGACCGCCTGCACCTGCTCGGGCGTCACCTTCGCGACCCGCTCGAGGTAGTCGGTGTAGAAGCGCCAATCGCCCACCGCCACCGCGCGGGTGAGGCCGGAGAAGACCTGGAAGCCGGAATCGCGCTCGAAGACCGCCGCGGCGTGAAGCTGCCGGCGGGCGGCCTCCGTCTCCGCGGGGGCGGGGCCCGCCTCGGCGATCCGGCGGACCTCCTCGCGGATCAGCTTTTCGGCCTCCGCATGTTCGACGCCCGGCGCGAGGGTGCCCGAGGCCTCGAAAACCGACGGGTCATGATTTTCATAGGGGCCGGCCTCGACCGCGACCAGTTTTCCGCCGTCCACGAGCGCCTTCTGCAGCCGCGAGTTGACCCCCTCGGCGAGGACGTTGCCGAGCACGTTGAGCGGCATGAAATCGTCGTCGAGCGCCCGCACCGATCGCCACAGCAGGCAGATCATCCCGACCTTGCCCGGCCGCTTGACGACGATCCGCCGCTCCCCCTGCTGGGGCGGCTCGACGGTGTACATCGCCGGGAATTCCCGGCGCGGCGGGAGCTTCCCGAAGCGCGCCTCGATGCCGGCGAGGATCGTCCTGGGATCGTAGGCGCCGACGATCACCAGCGTCGCGTTGTCGGGGTGGTAGAAATCGTCGTAGAATTTTTTGAGCCGCGCGGTCGGCACCCCCTCGACGTCCGAGCGCCAGCCGATGGTCGGGTGGTGGTAGGGATGCTCGCGGAAGGCCGCGGCCATGGTCTGCTGGTTGAGCACCCGCGCGGGGTTGTTCTCGCCGCGTTCCAGCTCGTTGCGCACCACCGTCATCTCCGCCTTGCGGTCGGCGTCGGCGATGAAGGAATTGCGCATGCGGTCGGATTCGATGTCGAGCGCCTCATCCACCTTGTCGGCGGGCAGGGTCTCGAAATAATTGGTCCGGTCGAAGGAGGTGGTGGCGTTGAACGCCGCCCCCATCGCGGAAAGGGCGGCGGCGATCTGGGTCCCTGCCGCCTTGTTGTGCCTGGGCGTCCCCTTGAAGAGCATGTGCTCGAGCATGTGGGTCGAGCCGGTGTAGCCGACCGCCTCGTTGCGCGAGCCGACCCGGTAGATCACCCCGACCGTGGCGACGGGCGCCACGTCGTTGGGAACCAGCAGCACCTCGAGCCCGTTGCGCTTGAGGCGGTACTCGAAAACGCCGCCCTTCGCGGCGCCGGTCGTGAAAGCGGGGTGCTCGGGGCGGGTCATGCGGGACTCCGGGACCGCGGCGAGGGCGGCCGCGGCGAGGGCGACGGCGCCGGGTGCGAACAACGATTTCATCGGAAACTCTCCGGGGGGCGGATTGGGTCGGGGATTTTAACCTTCCGCACGCCCCCGGCGCCCCGCAAACCGCCCTTCCGGCCCGCGGCTACAGCTTCCCGTCAAATTTGTACTTCGAGAGATAACGCTCCGCCGCGTCGGGGAAGATCGTGACCACCCGCTTGTGGAGCCCCAGCCGCTTCGCCACCTCGACCGCCGCCGCGCAGGCGGCGCCGGACGAGCCGCCCACCAACAACCCCTCTTCCCGCGCCAGCCGGTCCACGAAACGGAACGCGGTCGCGTCGTCGATCGAGTAGATGTCGTCGGCCAGCTTGAGGTCGAGCACTTCGGGGATGAAGGAATTGCCGATTCCCTCGACCTTCTTCGGCCCCGGCTGCCCGCCCTTGAAAACGGACCCCTGCGGCTCGACCACGTAGAGCAACACCTTCGGGTTCATCGCGCGCAGGTAGCGGGCGACGCCGGTGAAGGTGCCACCGGTGCCGGCGCCGATCACCGCCGCGTCGAGCCGCCCCTCGAGCGCCGCCCAGATCTCCGGGCCGGTGGTCGAGAAATGGGTGTCGGGGTTGGAGGGGTTGGCGAACTGCTGCAGGCAGACCGCGCCGGGAGTGGTGCGGACGATCTCCTCCGCCTTTTCGATCGCGCCGACCATTCGGCTCTCCATCGGGGTGCGGACGATCTCCGCCCCCAGCGCGCGCATGATGATCACCTTCTCTTCGGCCATCCCCTCGGGGACCACGAAGATCGCGCGGTAGCCGCGCTGCACCGCCGCGAGCCCGAGCCCGATCCCGGTGTTGCCCGCGGTCGGCTCGACCACCGTCATCCCGGGCTTCAAGACGCCTTGCTGCTCGGCGGCGAGGATCATCCCCAGCCCGATGCGATCCTTGACCGAAAAGCCGGGGCTGAAGAACTCGAGCTTGGCGCAGATCTCCGCGCCGCCCGGAGGACGGATGCGGTGGAGCCGGATCATCGGCGTCTCGCCGATCAGCTCCAGGACGTTGTCGACGACGAGCGGGCGGATCATGAATGTCACGTGGCGAGAAGTCGCGGCATTGCAGCTCGAGATTCGAGATTCGTCATTCGAGATTCGCGGCAGCGCGAACGGTCACGCAGGATCGAATCTCGAATCTCGACGATCGGATTTCATCACACCCGGTACGCCGGAATCCCGGTCGCCCACTCGCCGAGCACCAGGGTGTGCATTTCATGCGTTCCCTCGTAGGTGTAGACCGACTCGAGGTTCATCATGTGGCGCATGATCGGGTATTCGTTGGTGATGCCGTTGGCGCCGTGCAGGCCGCGCGCCTCGCGGGCGATGTCGAGGGCGATCGCGCAATTGTTGCGCTTGGCCATCGAGACGTGGTGCGGCTTCATGGTCCCCGCGTCCTTCAGCTTCGAGAGGCGCCACGCCAGCAATTGCCCCTTGGTGATCTCGGTCAGCATCTCGGCGAGCTTCTTCTGCGTCAGCTGGAAGGCGCCGATCGGCTTTCCGAACATGATCCGTTCTTTCGAGTATTTGACCGACGCCTCGTAGCAGGCCATCGCCGCGCCGAGCACGCCCCAGGCGATGCCGTAGCGGGCCTGGGTCAGGCAGCCGAGCGGCCCCTTGAGCCCCTTCACATTCGGCAGCATCGCGTCGAGCCCCACCTTCACGTCGTGCAACACCAATTCGGAGGTGACCGAGGCGCGCAGCGAATATTTCCCCTTCTGCTCGGGGGCGGTGAAGCCCGGCGCCCCCTTCTCGACCAGGAAGCCGCGGATCTCGTCGTTCTCGTCCTTCACCTTCGCCCAGACGACCGCGACGTCGGCGACGGTGCCGTTGGTGATCCACATCTTGGCGCCGTTGAGGACGTAGTGGTTGCCGTCCTTCACCGCGCGGGTCTTCATCGAGGCGGGGTCGCTTCCGGCGTCGGGCTCGGTGAGGCCGAAGCAGCCGATCTTCTTCCCCTTGGCCAGCTCGGGCAGCCACTTCAACTTCTGCTCCTCGCTGCCGTAGGCGAAGATCGGGTACATCACCAGCGCGCCCTGCACCGAGGCGGCCGAGCGCAGGCCGGAATCGCCGCGCTCGAGCTCCTGCATGATGAGGCCGTAGGCGGTCGAGTCGAGCCCCATGCCGCCGTATTTCTCCGGCAGCGCCGGCCCGAAGAGGCCCAGCTCCGCCATCTCGGGGGTGAGGTGGTGGGGGAACTTGGCGTCGTCGTGGAATCTCTCGATGACGGGCAGGACCTTGTCGTCGACCCACTTGCGGACGGTGTCGCGCAGGAGGATCTGCTCTTCGCTCAGAAGGTCGTCAAGCTGGTAGAAATCGGTGCCGGCGTAGGCCATGAAGTGCCTCGAGACGTGCGTCAATCGTTTGTGATTTTCGTCGCGCGCTTTTCACGCGGATGCGAGGGATGAATTATAGGGCCCGCGCAGGCCGGAACGATGTCCCGGATCAGGCTCTAGAATGGTGAAATGCACCTCCGCCGCCTGCTCCCGACCCTGCTGCTCGCCGCCGCGCCCGCGCTGACCGCGCCCGACGACCCGCTCGCCCCGTTCCGCTTCATGGCCGGCTGCTGGGCCGCCGAGCCGGCCCCCGGCAAGCGGATCGAGGAGAACTGGACCGCGCCGGCGGGCGGCATCATGCTCGCCACCGGGCGCACCCTGCGCGACGGGAAACTGCGCGAGTTCGAGTTCCTCCGCATCGTGAAAGACGAAAAAGGAATCGCGTATCTCGCGCAGCCGAACGGCCAGCCGCCGACCCGCTTCGGCCTGGTCGAATCACGCCCCGGCTTCGCCCGTTTCGCGAACCCCGCGCACGACTTCCCGACCGAGATCGTCTACCGGCGCGCCGACCCGGGCCGTCTCGAGGCGGTCGTCTCCGGCCCGCGCGGCGAGCCGCGGGAATTCCGCTACCGCCGCGTCCGCTGCGCGGCCGGCGGCGGCCCCGCGGCCGGGACGATCGCGGTGACGCCGACGCCTTAGAACCCGACAGGCGCCAGCGCGGGCTTGAATTGCCGCCCGAAGCAGCGGCGGAAATCGGTCCGGCAGGCGCGCCAGAAGGATCCGAACGAGAAGCCGCCCGCGTTCAACACCCCGCGGTGGCCGCGGTAGACGACGATGATCGCGCCGGCGTGGAGGAAGGCGTGGGTCGCGCGGATGAGCGCGCGGGTGACCATCCGATGGCGCGCGCGCAAGTGGCCGATGAGGGTCGCCTGATAAGCGACGTGCGCCTCCTCGTCGTTCAGGATGATGCGGCAAATCTCCTTGAGCGCCGGCGACGGGGTCGCGGCGGCGAGCGCCTTGTAGTACGAGAGCGCGATCAGCTCCGCCACCACCAGCACCGTCACCTCGCGCTCGAGGCCGGAGCCCTGGCGGAGCATGCGGAAGACGTTGTCCGACCACTGCTTCTTCAGGAACGGGATCGAATTCGGTCGCATGAACGAGGCGAGGAGCCCGGCGTGGAACTGCTCCTCCTTGATGAAGAGCTCCGTCACCTCCCCCACCGCCGGCAACCCCTCCGCCTCGCCGAAGCGCACGGAAGCGGCCTTGAGCCGCGTCCCCTCCGACGACTCGCCGAGCTGGAAGGTCGCGATCGACTTCGCGATCAAATCTCGCGTGGAAATTTCAAGCGGTCCCTCCCCCGTCTGCGGCAGAGCGGCGACCCGATCCTTGCGGGATCGGAAATAGGCAAGCCAAGTGTCCAATTCGGCGAATTCCATGGTCCCGCTCCTCGATGAAACGCCATCGGAGATGGCAGCGTCAGTCTACACCCGATCCTTGACTTTTTGAAATTTTGGTAAATCAGTGGCGATCGAAAACACGACGGCGTTGTAGAACATCAAGCACCAGATAGTGACTGTCGGGGCATCTGTCAAGTGTTGGTGCATACTCCTGAAGACACTTCCTTGAACGATCGAACCAGGTTGACTGGTACTAAGTAACGTTTGCTGAAAGCCAGACCATGCGCTTGGCGGATGACGTCGCAACTCATAGGTCATATTGTTCGGCAGCAATTCGCGCCTTGAGTGGAAATATAACCCCTGAACAATCCTGTAAATGATCGAGTTGATTGTTCCCTTTGGCAATTCCATTGCATATGCATCTCCAAGGTATATTCCAGCGGGCGTAAGTCTCGGCACTCTTCTAACTTCAGAATATCTGACAATTCTTGCCAATTCTGATTGATTGCGACGAATCGCTCGCGAAACTTTCATGTCTAGAATTTCGCGCGCGACAGGATGCTCTGATGCAAGTAGATCGGAAACCAAGTAATCACGAAGAAGAGAATCATCTCTAGACTTACCGTCGTTGCATTCACGACAAGCGGGCACCGTAATCAAATTTTTCGGCAGCACGGCACCGAAAAGCGCCTGTGCGATTACATGGTCGCGCGTTCGTCCAGATGCTGCGCCACAATAAACACAGAGTTGAGTTTTCTTCGGCTTGCTCACCAAGTTACATTTTACTCAATAGCCATAGACAAATAAGAACGCCAAAGACTTTGCGTCCTTGGCGTCCTTTGCAGTTCAAATTTTCTAATCCTTCGTGCCCTTCGAGCCTTCGTGGTGAACTACCCCTTCGCCGGCAGCACGTGGACCGGCGCGCCGAGCGTGGCTTTCGCCGCTTCCATGACCGCCTCGCCGAGGGTGGGATGAGGGTGGATGGTGAGGGAGAGGTCGTCGAGGTAGGCGTTCATTTCGATGGCGAGCGCGGCTTCGGAGATGAGGTCGCTGGCGCCGGGGCCGATGATCTGGACGCCCAGCACCCGCTCGGTCTTCTGGTCGGCGATGACGCGGACGAAGCCTTCGACCTCGCCGATCGCGGTGGCGCGGCCGGAGGCCCCCCAGGGGAATTTCGCGATTTTCAGGGTGAAGCCGGCCGCCTTCGCCTCCGGTTCGCTCATCCCGGCGGTGGCGACTTCCGGATCGGTGAAGATGACCGCGGGGACGGTCGCGGGGCCGTACTCGACCTCTTTGTGGCCGGCGATGGCTTCAGCCGCCACTTCCGCCTCTGCACTCGCCTTGTGGGCGAGCATCGGCTGGCCGGCGATGTCGCCGATCGCGAAGATGTGCGGGACGTTGGTGCGGCGCTGCTTGTCGACCGGGATGAAGCCCTTCGGGTCGAGCTTGACGCCCGCTTTTTCCACATCGCCCGACTTGGAGTTGGGCCGGCGCCCGACGGTGACGAGGATCTTGTCGCACTCGAGCTTCTCGATCTTGCCGCCGAACTCGAATTCGACGGTGAGGCCGTCTTTGCACTTCGACCAGCCCTTCGCCTTCGCGTCGGCGATCACCTCGATCCCGCGCTTCTTGACCGCCAGGCTGATCGTCTTGACCAGCTCGGGGTCGAAGCCGGGGAGCAGTCCCGGGGTCGCCTCGATGACGGTCACCTTGCTGCCGAACTTGGCGTAGGCCATGCCCAGCTCGAGGCCGATGTAGCCGCCGCCGATGACGACCAGCCGCTTGGGGACCTCGGTGGCTGCGAGGGCGCCGGTTGAGGACCAGACATCCTTTTCGTCGAACTTGAAGCCGGGGATCTCGATCGGCGAGGAGCCGGTCGCGATGACGAAATAGTCGGCCTCGATCTCCTCGACGCCGTCCTTGGTTTTCACGGAAATCTTCTTGGGGCCGGTGAAGGTCGCCTCGCCGGCGAGGTGGTCGGCGCCGTTGCCTTTCAAAAGCTGCCCGATGCCGCCGGTCATCTTCTGCACGACCGTCTGCTTCCAGCTTTGCGTCTTGGCGAAGTCGAGCTTCGCCCCCTCGACCGTCATCCCCATCGCGTCGGATTTCTTGAACTTCTCCCAGGTCTTGGCGGCGTGGATCATCGCCTTCGAGGGGATGCAGCCGACGTTGAGGCAGGCGCCCCCGAGAAACTCGCGCTCGATCACGAGCGTTTTGATCTTGAGCTGGGCGAGGCGGATGGCGCAGGCGTAGCCGCCCGGCCCCGCGCCGATGACGACGGCGGTGTACTTTTTCATGGGGTGAAATCCTTGCGTGAGTGGACGGAAATTATAGGGCGGGGGCCCGCACCCGCCGTCACGCCGCCGGTTTCTTCCCCCGCTCCCGCGCCGGATTGTATTTCGACGGGCATTTGATGAGCAACTTCCCGGCGGTGAAATTCGCGGGGCTGCCGGCTCCCTCGACGACCAGCTCGCGGTTCTCGGCGAAGGCGTCGGGGACGACGTCGCGGTATTCGACCGGAATGCGCGCCGCGCCGTCCATCAGCGTGAACCGGACGCCCACCGGCAGCCGCTTCACGCTCCCCGGCGCCACGGTGCCGTGGAGCCGGCATTCGCCGGGATTTTTTTCGAGCGCCGCGTACTGGGCGGCTTTGTAGTAGCGCAGGTTGCCCGCGCCCGAACCGGAGACGAGGAGCCAGCCGGCGCCGGCGAGGAGGGAGAAGAAGACGATCGAGAGGGCGGTTTTCGGTTTCACGGGGATAAGTTTACGAGTCGCTCGCGACGGAGTGGTGATGAAAGCCCGGCGAGCGTCAGCGCCAAGGGTCGGGAGCCCGGGGTCGAGGGTGGCTCATGCACAGGATGACCCCCGGCCCTTCCTTACTTCATCCCGTCCGCCAGCGCCTGGTATTGCGCCTTTTTCCCGGCGTCCTTCTCCGCGGCCGCGGCGCGCTGGTAGCAATCTTTCGCGGACGCCACGTCGTTCTTCCCCTTCGCGATCTCGCCCAGCAGGAACCAGGCCTGGGCGCGGCCGGCGTCGAGCGCGACCAGCGCGCGCAGCTCGGTTTCGGCCTCCCGCGGATGATCGGTGGCGAGCAGCGCGAGCGCGAAATTCTGCTTGGCGGCCAGCAGCAGGTCGCGGTTCTGCTCCTTCGCCGGCAATTGCTGGTTCTTCTGGAACGAGCGCTGGAAGGCGGCGGCGGCGAAGTCGTTGTTTTTCTTGTTCTGCCAGGCGACGCCGAGCTGGAAATACTCCGTGGGCGAGATCCGTCCCTGGAGGGTCGAGGGGTCCTTGTCGCCGAAGGCGCCGGTCACCTTGTCCCACTCCTCGAGCGCGGCGAGCGCGGTGACGTAGAGCTTGCGCCCGTCGCCCTCCTTCGCATTGAGACCGTTCTTCTCCAGCAAGTCGACCGCGCCCTCGGGCTTGCCGTCGTTGATCGCGTCGAAGGCCTGGTTGAGGAGGAGGTCGTTCGTCTGCGCCGGGCTGGAAAGCGGCACCGAATTCGCGTCCCCCCCGCCCCGGCCGCCGAATTTTTTCCAAGCCCACCAGCCGCCCCCGCCGAGCGCGCCGACGGCGAGCAGGCCGAGCAGCGCCATCGCGGCGCCTCCCTCCGCGCGAGCCGCGGTCGTCGGGGCCGGCGCCGCGGGAGAGGACGGGACGGGCGCGCGCACGGTGGCGAGCGCGGAGGGCGCGTCGAATTTGCGGGTCGCC
>JACXTT010004832.1_pt1 | contig 19865 bp, 21 predicted proteins | sample 9270951 | NCBI WGS metagenome assembly JACXTT01 (sample SAMN15532306, study PRJNA645909) | rock metagenome | isolation source: weathered quartz diorite | place: Puerto Rico | collected 2017-06-21 | reverse complement strand
CCCAGGCTTATCAATAAAATGTATTTTGATAACGATAGCACTAAACACAGCAGTTTTGTGGTATTGCCTGTGCTATCGTCAGCCCCTGAAACCGGTGTAGAGATCGGCGGGGCGGGCTTATATTCTTACTATATTGATACCAACCTGAAAAGCTCCAATAAAGTTTCCAATATATATGGTTATGCCAGCGTCACCACCAAAGGGCAGAGCCGTTTTAGTTTAAGCACAACTTATTTTTCCCCTGCGAATGAATGGCATATTTATTCCGCAGTAAGCTATATTCATTTTCCATTCAATTTTTATGGCATCGGTAACAACACCCGCAAAGCTGATGGCGAACTGGTGGATGAAAAACGCTTTAAATTTAACCTGGACGCAGAGAGGCTAATCACTAAACAACTATACGCCGGCATCGTTGCAGGGGGCTTTAATTATAAATATGCCAGTGCTGATGCGGCAAGCTCATTTTTTGAGACCGATCCACAAGTGCAGGACCGGTCAGGCGGTGCAAGCATATTTATCGGGCCAAGTTTGATATTCGACACGCGCGACAATAACACCTATACTACTAAAGGCGCGATCATCACCGCCTACTACAACCTGATGCATGGTGTTTTAAGTAACAATAGCTATGTGGGTGGATTTTTTAATATCGAATACGCGCAGTTTTTCCGCTTGAATAGAAAACTGATAATTGGAATCAATATCCAGGAACAAAGCCTTACCGGCGGACAATCGCCCTTTTACCTGCTTCCTGCATTAGGCAACGATGAAATGATGCGGGGGTATTACAACGGCCGCTACCGCGACCGTAACTTTATTGCAGGGCAAACCGAGCTACGCTACCGCATTTGCGACCGCATCGGAATAGCAGGCTTTTTAGGAACAGGCGAAGTGGCGCATGGCGATTTTTCCATTAACACCCTAAAGCCGAATTACGGCGGCGGTATACGTTATTTCTTTGATACTGAAAAAGGCCTTAGTATCCGCGCTGATTATGGTGTAGGTGAAAAAGTGCCTGGCGAGGTACGGCAAAGCGGCTTTTATATTGGGTTGGGACAGGCGTTTTGATGATCAAAATATGAAGTGGTGTAATGATCAGAAATTAAACCAGTCGGCTTTTAGCACAATGCCTTGACTTTTTGACAACCGCGGCAAAAGATCAGCTTTAAAACCGGCATAAAGTTTTTCAACATCTTTATCCTTCATATTAATGCCTCCTGTTTTATGTGTTTCATCATAAATCCCTTCAAGGTCGAGCTTAGTCGCTCCATTGAAATCATATAGAACCAAGTCATATCTAACATTAGGATTACCCTTTATTTTAATAGTTATATCTCTTGCACTACGCTTAATCGTGTTATCACGAGATGAGATCGTTAAATTGACTCCTGAATTTGCAGATGCAAACTGTTTTATTTTTTTATCAAACTGATCCATGGTGCCCGTATAATCATATGTTTTAATAGGTGCTGTAGTACAACTGATACACAATATCATATAAGCGCATCTACCTATAAAGCATACAAAGACAATTCCAATTATAACAGTTGTGATTTTAGTCGCTTTGGTCATCATTATTGGGATAAATCTAATAAATCGATTTTCAAATCTTCAGATCAACCCATTTTCAAATTTTGATAACAAAGTCCTCCTTCGCCTGTCCTTTTCTAAAATAAACCAAACCAATCCAGAACAAATCGATAGCCACCGTAACCTGTGGGTGCGCTTTTATCTGTTCCCAGGCTTCTTTCATACCTTTGCTCCAATAAATATCATGAAATGCCAGCAAAGTATTTTCATGTATTTTCGGCAGGCACCATTCAAAATACTTTATGGTAGCATCTTTTTGATGATTACCATCGATGAAAACAAAATCGAGCCGATCCAGGCTATCGATTACACCTTTTAGGGTATTATCAAAATTGTCGACTACTTGCTTTATACCCTGAATTTTTGATTTTTCAAATACCCCTTTGGCAGCTTTCGCTATTTCAGGACAGCCTTCTATTGTATAGAGCTCTGCTTCAGGTGCAGCTTTTTTTAGGTATAAGGATGTAGTACCCAGACAAGTTCCCAGTTCGATCATATTTTGGGGCTGCTGATATTTTACCAGCCTGTAAAGCAGTTGAGCCACCTTTGGCGATGTCAAAGCATGTTTGGCGATCCCGCTGATTTTCTTCTGCTTGTTATTGTTTACAAGTGACCCTGCGCCCAGGTCGGTTACAGTTATCACCCTATTGTCAGAAAGCAGTTGCGCACGGATGCTTTCAATATCATTATAAATATCTTTGCGTTTATAGTCGTAAATAACCTCATCTAACAGCCTGTAAACAAAAGGCGAATGCGTTCCGTGCCTGTTTTTACCCCTCATGCAATGCAGCAAGTAATCCTTCGCAAACCTAAAGTTTAACATAGCCGTAAAATTAGACAAAGGTTTAGTATTTTAGCTTACATAGAATTATGATAGACCCTAAAGAGATCAATTCATTAATAAAACTGCTTGACGATCCCGACCGGGAAATATATGAGCATATCCACGATAAGATTCTTTCCTATGGCGGCGAGGTGATCGAATACCTCGAATCGGCCTGGGAACAGGCGTTTGATCCGATACAGCAGGAACGTATTGCCGACCTTGTGCACGAGATACAATTCAGATTAGTAAAGGACGAGCTAAAACTATGGTATCATGGCGGAGCTTTTGACTTGCTACAGGGTGTCCTGACGATCAACAAGTATCAATATCCGGACCTGGACGACCAAAAAGTGATCAACCAGATAGAAGCCATTAAGCGCGACATCTGGCTGCAGATGATCTATGACGGCAGTCCGGCGGAGCAAGTGAAGCTGATCAACCATGTTTTTTACAACATATATGGTTTCACCGGTAATACGTCCAATCATCAGGACCCGCAAAACAGCTATCTGAGCCAGGTATTGGAAACAAAAAAAGGCAACCAGATATCGCTGGCTATTATTTACTCCATCATTGCGCAGAAACTGGACATACCGGTATATGGCGTCAATCTGCCGCAGCACTTTATTTTAGCTTATGTGGATGAAACGAGGGAAACCGAATTTGAAGGCGGCGTTTTATTTTATATCAATGCCTTTAATAAGGGCTTCATTTTCGGCCGCCGGGATGTAGATATGTTCCTGAAACAATTGAACCTGAAGGCCGAAAAGCAATTCTACGAGCCATGTTCTAACGCAGATATTGTTCGCCGTATATTACGCAACCTGATCAGCGCATATGAGAATCTTGGATCGGCTGAGAAAGTGGCTGAATTGAATGAATTGTTGGAGATATTACAATAAAGTCAAATGGGTCTTTTTAAGAATTTATTCAAAACATTCGATTACAGTCCTAAGCAATATTATTTTCCTTACTTCTTTAATCCTGAAGAGTTCATTAATCTTATTAAAAAGTTCGGCCTTACAATAGAAGTGATTTATAATGAGAAGTTCCCGGATGTCCTCAAAATTAAATCCACAACAGCAGAGGTCTCGCTTACTGTAGGGACACAAATTATGATAGACTCGACCCAAAATCTAATTATTTGGAAATCTGATGATCCATTATTAGCTATCTTTACCTACAGCCTTTATGACCTTAGTAACTGCATTTCAACTTTAAATTTGAATATTAACGAGTTAATGTTAGGCGATCATAATATATCTGCGTCTTTCAACTCAACTCCTTTTGTAACCTATGTTAGAAAAGAAGACTTAAAATACAATCTGAATTATTATGAGAGGTATGTTTTACTCATCATAAACGACGAAAAACTTACGCTAACCCCATTTAATTGGTTTAACGAGAAAGGCGGCGATTACGGGTATGTGTGGCCGGCTACTGCACAAATTGATTTGACTAATCAGAAATTAAAAGGGAGTGGCATGAGAATGGCCGATTTTGAGGTTGATCTGTATAGTCATTCAATGTATTTAATCTCTTAGAATCCATTTTCAACCAACCAATTCGCGGCCCAATCGAACCATTTATCCCTGGTTTTTGGATTATTCAAACCAAAACCGTGTCCGCCGGCCTGCATAATATGCAACTCTCCTTTTACTTTATGCCGGATCATGGCGTCATAAAATAACATAGAATTTTGTACAGGCACCACGTCATCATCTTCGGCGTGAACAAGAAATGTTGGCGGGGTATTGTCCGTCACCTGCTTTTCGTTCGAATAAAGCTCCAGTAATTCGGGCGTTGGATTTTTTCCGATCAGGTTCTCACGCGAAAAAGCATGTGCCACAGGCCCGAAACTTACAACCGGATAAATCAGCATGGCAAAATCAGGGCGCAGGTTAATATTATCCTTATTATCGATAACCACTTTATCAAAATGCGTATCAAGTGTAGAAGCTAAGTGCCCACCGGCTGAGAAACCTATTATACCAACCTTATTCGGATTAATGCCCCATTCGGATGCTCTTTGCCTAACGATCTGTATAGAACGCTCTGCATCCTGCAATGGGCCAATGGTTTTATCAACCATTATTTTATCCTGCGGTAAGCGGTATTTTACCACGAAAGCGGTAACACCTATTTTATTAAATTCCTGTGCTATTGCCCGGCCTTCGTGTGCAGTAGCCAAATTAAAATAACTCCCACCCGGGAAAATAATAATCGCTGTACCGTTTGCCTTTTCGGGAAAATATGGCGTTATAGTAGGATCTGTCACCAAACTTACTATATCACCCTCCTTCTTCTCAACATAATCAGTTGGGGCCTTTTTTGAATTAGGCACACCATGCGGATAAAGCGGAACAGGTTTTTCTTGTGCGTTAGAATTTATGGAAAATAGCATAGCTGCGGCAAGCAATAAGCAGATGTTTTTTAGCATAGTTAATGTATAATTGACGGTTAATCGGCAGTAGCCAAATATAACCAACTATTTGGAACCGCCAAATTCCATCAGGTAGGCTTTCAGAAAATCATTCAGATCGCCATCTAATACCGCCTGTGCGTTGGATGTCTCGTAGTCCGTACGCAGGTCCTTCACCAGCTTATACGGATGCAGAACGTAGTTCCTGATCTGCGAGCCCCATTCTATCTTCTTTTTGCTGCCCTCAATTGCATTGGTGGTCTCCTGGCGTTTGCGCATCTCGATCTCATATAATTGAGATTTAAGTAATCGCATAGCATTATCCTTATTCTGCAATTGGGAGCGCGACTCCTGGTTTTTAATAATAATCCCCGAAGGTTTGTGGTACAAACGCACTGCAGTTTCCACTTTGTTCACATTTTGTCCGCCTGCACCACCTGAGCGGAAGGTTTCAAATTCAACATCTGCCGGGTTGATCTCTATTTCTATCGTATCATCCACCAACGGATAAACATATACCGAAGCAAATGAAGTATGGCGCTTGGCATTGGCATCAAACGGCGATATACGCACCAAACGGTGTACCCCATTCTCCCCCTTCAGGTAACCGTAAGCAAAATCACCCTCAAACTGTAAAGTGACAGTCTTCACTCCGGCGACATCGCCTTCCTGGAAATCCTGTTCGGTAACTTTATAGCCGTTCTTCTCACCCCACATAATGTACATACGCATCAGCATACCTGCCCAGTCGCAGCTTTCGGTACCACCGGCACCCGCCGTGATCTGTAATACCGCATTCAACTGGTCTTCTTCTGCCGAAAGCATATTCTTGAATTCCAGCTCTTCCACAGCTTTCACTGCGATATCAAACTGTTCCTGCATTTCAGCTTCCGAAGCGTCGCCTGCCTGGTAAAATTCAAACAACACGCCGGTATCCTCAACAGTTGATTGCACCTGCTGAAAAGCGTCCGTCCAAACTTTTTTGGTTTTGATAGAAGCCAGAACTTTTTCGGCTTCTTTAGGGCTGTCCCAGAAATTGGGGCCAACGGTTATTTCCTGTTCTTTTTGTAGTGCATCGAGTTTGTTATCGATGTCAAAGATGCCTCCTCAGGGAAGTTACTCTATCCCTTAAATCCTGGATCTGTTCTTTAGTCATGCGGCAAATATAAGATTTCTGATGTGCGGATGTGCAAATATGCAGATGGGAAAATGTGCAAATGTTGTAACAGTAAAATAACCTTACAACATTCCAACGCGGGCAAGCCCACAGCACAGGTCCTAAAAAACGTCAAAGGGGTTGTAATTTACTTACAGCCCCTCTGAACGTGCTTTTATAGGTAGTGTATCTTTACGCGACCATCAGCCTGTTTACTAGGTCGCTTAGGTCGGCGCGGTTGCCATTTATTTTGTTAAGGAATATGCTTATAGTAAATTCCTTATTCTTTTCGCCTTTGGTTTGCTCGATCAGTTCAAGCATCACCGGTGGGATTAGCGATTTAGAAATATTTAAAGCTGAAGCGGGACTGATATTGTAATATCTGTTCAGCTTATTAGCGAACTTGTTGATCACACTTGTGGTCAGCGGACTCTTATATATTTCCGGGTATTGGAAATATTTTACCAGGTCTTTTAACTTGCCCGATTCCATCTGTCCTTTAAAAACCTCGATAATAGAACTCGAAGCATCATTGATCACAGCTTCACGGTCTTTTTCCAGTATTTCCGGGTTGTCAATAACAGCCGTCCCAGCGTTATTTTTGACGATCAAAAAGAGTCTCTCAAACATACAAATTCCCTCAATCAACAGATTAACATTTTGATGATAAATACCTTTTTTATTTATCAACAAGACAAAGGTATCAATTAATTATTTCAAAATTCAAAGCAATTGTCAAAATAATTTAAGATTTTGGCAATTTTTTGGTGTACGGAAAACACTATGTAGGGTGTGTTAATTTAACACCCAAAAGAGGTGTGTTTCGGACACCGAAACCGGGTGTAAATTCGACACAAAATCCCTTTCAATGTCATCTAAAAAACACTGAAATTTATTTGTCATTCACCTGAATTTTTAATTCTATTTTTGTGTAAAACCATTCAATTATGCTGCCAAACATTGATTTTACCACGACCCAGGCTTATAAATACCTAGCCGACCATTACATTGATATCACCTCAAAGAACTTAAAAGATCTTTTTAAAGCTGATAATCAAAGATTTGAGAAGTTTTCATTGAAATTTAACGACATCCTGCTCGACTATTCCAAGAACCGCATTGACGATGAGACCGTTGCTTTATTTATACAGTTGGCAAAAGAATGTAGGGTAAAAGATGCAACAGAAGCTATGTTCTCAGGCGAAAGGATCAACGTGACTGAGAACCGTCCGGTGTTACATATTGCCTTGAGAAACAGGAGCAACAGCCCGATCTATGTTGATGGACGGGATGTGATGCCGGATGTAAACCGCGTGCTGGACCAAATGAAAGAGTTTAGCGAAAAAATCATCTCTGGTGAATGGAAAGGCTTCACCGGCAAAGCCATTACCGATGTGGTGAATATCGGCATCGGTGGCTCAGACTTAGGCCCGGTAATGGTCACCGAAGCGCTGAAGTCTTATAAAAACCACCTGAACATGCATTTCGTATCTAATGTGGATGCAACCCAAATTGTAGAAACATTAAAGCCGCTTAGCCCTGAGACTACTTTATTCCTGATCGCATCAAAAACATTTACGACACAGGAAACCATGGCTAATGCGCATAGCGCCCGTGACTGGTTTATTGCCGGCGGTGGTAAAGAGGGGGATGTGGCTAAACATTTCGCAGCTTTATCAACCAATGCCGATGCTGTTTCAAAATTTGGTATTGATACTAAAAACATGTTTGAGTTTTGGGATTGGGTTGGCGGTCGCTACTCATTATGGAGCGCAATAGGGCTATCGATAGTATTAAGCATCGGTTTTGAAAACTTTACTGAGTTGCTTACCGGTGCACACCAGATGGACCAGCACTTTAAAAATACCGAACTGGAACAAAACCTGCCGGTGATATTAGCGTTGGTAGGCATTTGGTATAACAACTTCTTTGAATCTGAAACTGAAGCAATACTTCCATACGATCAGTACATGCACCGCTTTGCTGCCTATTTCCAGCAGGGCGATATGGAAAGCAACGGTAAGCACGTTGACCGTAACGGCAATACCGTAGATTACTCTACGGGACCGATCATTTGGGGCGAACCAGGCACTAACGGTCAGCATGCATTTTATCAGCTGATTCACCAGGGAACAAAACTGATCCCTTGCGATTTTATCGCTCCTGCACAGTCACATAATCCGCTGGGCGAGCATCACCAGATGCTATTGTCTAACTTTTTCGCCCAAACCGAAGCCCTGATGAATGGGAAAACCCGTGAGGAAGTAGTAGCTGAGTTAAAAGCAGCAGGGAAGTCAGATGCTGAAATAGAAAAATTGGCTCCGTTTAAAGAATTTGATGGCAACCGGCCGACTAATTCTATTTTGGTGAAGAAGATCACGCCACGCACTTTAGGCTCATTGATCGCGATGTATGAGCATAAAATATTTGTACAGGGTATTATCTGGAACATCTACAGCTTTGATCAATGGGGTGTTGAACTTGGCAAGCAGTTAGCTGGTAAGATCCTTCCCGAGCTAAGAAATAATGATGAAGTGAGCAGCCATGATTCATCCACCAATGGATTGATCAATCAGTATAAGAACTGGCGATAATTGCAGTTAGAGGTTGGCAGTTTGCAGAGTAATAAAAGGCTGCACACTGCCAACCGCCTACTGCAAACTACTTTTTAACAAACTTCACCTGGAATAACTTATCCCAATTCTTCCCGGTAAGGAATATACGGCCTGTAGCCTTGTCATAGGCAATGCCGTTTAATACGTCCCCGTTAAGGTTCTTTTTGGCAGAGAGGCTAGTCAGGTCTATTCTTCCGGTGACGGCGCCGGTTTTAGGGTCAATGATCACAATGGTGTTCTTTTCCCAGATATTAGCATATAATTTACCGTCGATGTATTCTAACTCGTTAAGGGCGTTTATAGGGCCTTCGTTGTCATATACATCAATATAACCTGTTTGACGATAGGTATCTTTATCCAAAAACCAGATTCGATTGGTGCTGTCATCGGTATATAGTTTCTTCCCGTCAAAAGTCAAACCCCAACCCTCTACACCCACATGATAGGGCTGGGTATCCAATAGTTTAAAAGTATTCTTGTCGAAGACAAAAAGGAACCGGGGATCCTGGTAGGTCAGCATGATGATCTTATCACCTATAATGGCGCTACCTTCTCCAAAATATTGGGTGTCAAGCTTGGCTTGCAAAACTGGCTTACCAGTTTCCAGATTGATCTTCATTAACTTTGAATGCTTGGGTTGACCCGTGCTTTCATATAAATACCCGTCCTGATACAGTAAGCCTTCGGTAAAGGAACCGGTATCATGAGGATATACCTTTTCAATTTTAAAAGTGTATTCGTCAGGAGCTTTAGGAGCCAGCAGTACAATGTTTGTGGATACGTCCTGACTCTTGCCACCCTGGAATAATTTGGCAGTTATAGACCTCGGCCCCAAATGCATCGAATCGGTTTTCAGACTTACTGCCGATGAATCTTTTTTTGAAGCAAACCGTGTTGAATCAACCAGGTAAACAATGGAATCAGGTTTAGTATCAGCAGAATAGCTCAGCTTTACTGACACAGGCTGTCCTTGTTTGTAACTGGTGCCTGCTTCGGGAGTGATTGTCAGAGTGGTTTCCTGGGTCTTTTTATTACAGCTGGCGCAACCGAAAGCCAGCATAGCAACTGCTGTTAAAAGCAGGATGGTATTGTTTCTCATAGTTTAATCAGCAGATGGCCAGAAGGCATCTTCAATATGTTTTAGTGTATAGTTTTCGTTCCGGTCAAATAAAACGGATATGATACGGGACCGCACTTCGCCCTGGTGATCCATCAGGTAAATATACTCATCTGCAGCTTCGGCCAATAATCTTTGCTTGCGCCTATCTACAAAATCCTCCGGCTCACCGAATCTGTTCCCTGTCCTGGTTTTAACTTCGGTAAAGATGATCATCTTATCTTTATAAGCAATCAGGTCTACTTCTGCTTTACCATGCGTCCAGTTCTCATCCAATATTTCGTAACCCAAACCCTCCAGGAATGTTTTCGCTAACGATTCGCCTCTTCAGCCAAGGTCAAGGTGCTGAGCCATTATTTAATGATCACTGAGCCTAAATAATCCGAAATGCTCTTCTCCACCTTTTTCATCTGCATATACTGTGTAAGCAATATTTCGGTATTCTCATCCCCTTCTGCCTTTTGCAGTTCGGTACGCAGGTTATCCAGTATTTTACCCACTTTATGTTTTTTCAGGTGAAATATCGCCCCCAAAATAGTCGCCTTCATGTTCACCTGTTCATCCGGCACCAAAATCTTGTGCATCTCGTACCAGTTTTCGCTTAACGTATATTTGGTAGCTAATAGTGTGACTGTAATATCAACAATTTCCTTGTCAGGGTGGTGAATAAACAATTGTTCATCCGGCAATACGCCATTTTCCACCTCTTTACTATATAACTCGACAAACTTTTTACTCGGATCATGCTCAAACTCGACATCCGCCAACTCGGCTATCATAAACGGCCCGATATAGGTATTGGCGATGCCATCCCAATCGATCATTTTGCTGCCGTATAGCAACAATAAACGGATAATTTCCTTTTCCTGGGTATAGTCTTCTTTTACAGATTTTTCAAGCGGAATTTCCTCGACAGGAAATTGCTCAACCATCTCAGCCTGCTTGGCTCCCTGCTGCGCATCTTTCTTAGATTTAGCAAGGCGCATTTTATTCAGCTCTGAAAGCAACGCACGCTCGTCTATCTGTAAGATATGGCTACAATCTTTTATAAAAACAGAAGCTTTGATCGAATCCGGAATCTTGGCAATACTTTCCACCACTTCACGGATCACTTCTGCTCGTTTTATCGGGTCGGTTCCGGCTTCCTTTAACAGAATGTCGGTCTTATAAATGATGAAGTCTTTCCTGTTCTGGTCGATGTAATTTTTGAAGGCATTCGTACCTACGTTGCGAACGTATGAATCCGGGTCATGCCCATCGGGGAACAATACCACTTTTACATTAAGCCCTTCCTCCAGGATCATATCCAAACCGCGCAATGAGGCTTTGATACCAGCAGCATCGCCGTCATAGAGGATAGTAATATTCTTTGTGAATCTGCTGATCAGCCTGATTTGCTCAACGGTAAGCGAAGTGCCTGATGAGGCTACCACATTTTCTATTCCTGCCTGATGAACGGATAGCACATCGGCATAACCTTCTACCAGGTAGCAGTTATCCTCATCCCTGATCGCCTTCTTGGCAAAATGTAGTCCGTATAAAACATTGGACTTATGGTATATTTCCGACTCCGGCGAGTTAACATATTTCGGGACGTTTTTGTCGGTCTTCAGTGTCCGTCCGCCAAAGGCGATCACCCGTCCGGTAAAACCATGGATAGGGAACATTACCCGGCCCCGGTAACGGTCATACAATCCTCCGTTGTCGCGCTTAACCGACAACCCGCTTTCTACCAGAAATTCCTCCTGGTAACCTTCTTTTAAGGCTTGACCCGAAAAAGCTTCCCATTGATCGGGCGAATAGCCTAACTCGAATTTCTTTATGGTTTCGTTACTAAAACCGCGCTCTTTAAAATAGCTGAGGCCGATGTTCTGCCCCTCTTCGCTATTCAATAAACTTTCATGAAAAAACTTCGCAGCATATGCGCTGACGATCATCAGGCTCTCGCGGCGGTTTTCTTCTTCTTTGTTTTCGTGCGACTCAACCGTTTCCTCAACCTCGATGCTGTATTTATTGGCCAGCCATTTCAAAGCTTCGGGGTAGGTAAACTTCTCCAGTTCCATTAAAAAGGTAACTGCAGAGCCGCCTTTTCCTGATGAAAAATCTTTGAAAATACCTTTTGCCGGAGAAACAGTAAACGATGGTGTACGCTCGTTGGCGAAAGGGGAAAGGCCGACGTAATTAGCGCCTCGTTTTTTTAACTGTACAAACTCACCAATCACCTCGACAATGTCGATGGCTTCCATAATGCGGTCGATGGTGGTTTTGGTGATCATGAAACTTTACAAATGTAGGGCAATCCGCCAATGTTGGCGATTGTAAGTTATGAAATATTTGCTTGCCTTCGTTTCAAAAAAGTGATGGCAATACCGGCCAACACGATAATGCTGCCTGCAATTTCCTTGAATTCAAGCTTTTCGCCCAACAAGATCATCGCCCATATACCCGCGATCACCGTTTGACTCAGCAATGCAACGGAAACTTTTGTCGCATCCAGATAATTCAATGAATAATTGATCGTGATCCACCCAACTAACTGGCAAATCAGGCCCATGCCCAATAAATACAGCCAGGTTGAAGTTGGGAAATTGAGCATCTCATTATGCTGAAATAAAGAGATCAAAAAAAGAAATACCGATGCGCCCAGCATATTGTAGAACATGAAAGTAACCGTGGTTATCCTTTTCAGGATGCCTTTGGTTATCATAATATAAACAGCATAAAACAAACTGGCGATCAAAGCAAGGATCAACCCGATATTAAATTGCAGATGAAAAATTTGCTGATAACCCACTAATATCACCATACCGAAAATAGCGATCCATGTTCCTATCCAGAATGAAGCCCCTGATTTTTTCCGCAGGATCAAAAAGCTCAGCAAACCTACCCAAAGCGGGGCTAGATTGGCGATCAGGGTGGAGATGGTAGCGCTGATCTTCATCAGCGAAAGGTTCCATACGGCGATATCAGCCCCAAACACTACGCCGCCTAGTAAAGCGATTGGTAAATCTTTCTTATCTATTTTCAGCTGACCTTTTAAAATACAATACGGCGCCAAAAGTACCCATGCAAAAAATATGCGGTAAAAACCGGAGGTAATAGCGGGTGCAACGGAAAGCTTGACAAATATCGGCGAGAAGGAAATACAAATAATACCGATGATGAGGCTGGCCTTAGGATTCATTGTGAGCAAAGGTAAGTGTCTGTACTCGAATTTATGGAATTAAGGTTCAGACAAACAGCAAATAATCGTATTTTTGCGCCTCAAAATTATTCTATTATGAGTCAGCGCACAAAGATCAAAGCATTGCTTGAGAGCGAGCAAACCAACATTGAAGTAACCGTAAAAGGATGGGTACGTACCTTTCGTAATAACCAGTTTATCGCTTTAAATGATGGCTCGACCAATAGCAATATCCAGATTGTGGTTGATTTTGAAAACACTGACCCCAACCTGCTGAAACGCATTACTACCGGCGCCGCCATCAGCGTTGTAGGCGAACTGGTGCCATCCTTAGGCAAAGGCCAGAAGGTAGAAGTTAAAGCAAAAGAGATAGAAATTTTAGGTGACAGCGATCCTGAAAAGTACCCCCTTCAACCTAAAAAACACAGCCTGGAGTTTTTGCGCGAGATTGCACACCTGCGTTTCCGTACCAATACTTTTGGTGCGGTGTTCCGTGTGCGTAACAGTCTGTCATACGCCGTGCATACTTTCTTCCACGAGCGTGGCTTTGTTTACCTGCATACGCCAATCATCACGGCTTCTGATGCTGAAGGCGCGGGCGAGACCTTCCACGTAACCAACTTCGACCTGGCTTATCCCCCGAGACAGGAAAACGGAGATGTTGATTTTAAACAAGACTTCTTCGGTCGCGCCACTAACCTGACTGTATCCGGTCAGTTGGAAGGCGAGCTGGGCGCGATGGCTTTGAGCGACATTTACACTTTCGGCCCAACTTTCCGTGCCGAAAACTCGAATACAACACGCCACTTAGCCGAGTTTTGGATGATAGAGCCCGAGATGGCTTTTTGTGACCTGGAAGGCAACATGAATTTGGCCGAGTCATTTTTAAAATACCTGATCGGTTATGTGCTGAAACACAATGCGGAGGATATCGAATTCCTGAGCCAGCGTTTGACAGAAGAAGAAAAACAGAAGCCGCAAAACGAGCGCTCGGAAACAACGCTGATCGAAAAGCTGCAGTTCTGTTTAGATCACGATTTTCAACGCCTTACTTATACTGAGGCCATTGATATATTAAAAGAGTCGACCCCAAATAAAAAGAAAAAGTTCACCTACCTGGTTGAAGGCTGGGGAACCGATTTGCAATCGGAGCATGAACGTTACCTGGTTGAGAAACATTTCAAAAAACCGGTTATCCTGACCGATTATCCGAAAGAGATCAAAGCATTCTACATGCGCCAGAACGACGACGGCAAAACCGTAAGGGCAATGGATATCTTATTCCCCGGTATTGGCGAGATCGTAGGTGGCTCACAACGTGAAGAGCGCCTGGAAAAACTGGAGGAGCGCATGACCGAAATGGGCATTCCGACGGAAGAATTGTGGTGGTATTTGGATACCCGCCGCTTCGGCTCATGTCCGCATGCCGGATTCGGCTTAGGCTTTGAGCGAATGGTGCAGTTTGTTACCGGCATGGGTAATATCAGGGACGTGATACCTTTCCCAAGGTTCCCGAAAAATGCGGAATTCTAATACACGATTTCACCAATAATATTGAGGCCGTATCATGATTGAAATGATGCGGCCCTTTTTGCAGGAATCGTTTATCGGGACATTTTGGAGATAGCCTTATTTTCAAAATCCATAAGCAATACGCAGGCCTACTAAGCCATAAATATCGCCCGTGCTGGAGAAGCGGTCGTAATGAACCCCAACATCCCAATGTTTATTGCCATATCCTAAGGCTGGTGACAAGAGCAGTCTCCTGGGGCCCCAAAACTTGTTGTCCAATGTTTCCATACCGACACCTGCTTCTGCCCCAAAATATATGTGAGTCGCAAAAAAGTCTTTAATACCTGCTTTAAGTGGTATTACTCCATAACTATCATACCTGGTAGTAGTTCCCGGTATATATTTTGGAAAGAAGTGAATCCGCTATATGAAGCATTATAATTATATCCCCTATTATAAAAACACTGCCAAATGAAAACATTATCAAAGCTAATAGTTGTGGCTTTTGCAACAGCTGCGCTATTTTTTACAATCAATGTTAAGGCGCAAACAACGCCTGCTGATTCTCTCCGTTTTAACATAGGACTTGAAGCAGCCGATCCGACAGGAACCGCGCGAATAGGCGCCGGAAGTAAGCGTAATGGCAAAATTATTACTGACACCATATTGCAAACGCATCGTACCGCCTAATATAAAAGTAGTTCCTATAGCCCTTTGAATTCCCCATGAATCTTTCCGCCTGAAAATTTCACTGTGTAAGGTTCTTTTACTTTCCAATTAGTAAAAACGATAAATGCTGAAAAGCCAATGAGTAATGCTATCAGCAATGGATACATGATCTTTTTCATAGGAGTACATCTTAAATTGAAAGATTAGCCTCCAATTAGGAATGAGGGTTATTTAAGAGATACGATTGATTTATTCGCGGGGTTGCCCTCCTTCAGGCTGCCTTCGATATATAGGATTACACTAATTTTATTTGCGATTACACTGATTTTTGATACTTTTCAAGATCGGTGAAATCAAAAACTAAAATCGAACTCACAACTACTATTCATGCTCCCATTGAAAAAGTCTTCGACTTATCAAGAAGCATTGATCTGCATACGGAATCGACCAAACAAACCGGGGAGAAAGCCATTGCAGGTAAGACAAGTGGATTGATTGAATTTGGCGAAACCGTCACCTGGCGAGCGAAGCATTTCGGTATTTGGCAAACACTTACTTCTAAGATCACTGAATTTGATCGTCCTAATCTGTTTGTTGATGAAATGGTGAGCGGGGCTTTTAAGTCCTTTCGGCATGAGCATCGCTTTACGACTTCAGGTGATCAAACTATTATGAAAGATGTCTTTGAGTTTGAATCGCCGCTGGGGATTCTTGGTCAGATATTCAATAAGCTAATTTTAACTGGCTACATGACTAAACTGTTGAAGGAGAGAAATAGGGTTATAAGGACAGTAGCGGAGAATGCCGAATTACAGACTTGATTCCTTTGGTTGATATCTAACGCATTCATTCTGCGCAGAAACATTTTTTTCTTCTAAATCCTGTTGAAGTTGTGCCCACGTTTTGTTCCATAATGTTGCAGCAGGATATAGTTTACTTTCATCCATGCCAGTAAATACTCTTAAACAAACTGGCATTTTGAATTTAGTTTCAAAAGTTATTTTCTGTATATCCTTAAGGTAATAGGTTTTCTTAAACCAGGGAATGTTATGTAATCTTATGATTAATCGATCCTCGGTTAATTGAAAATAATATAGTCGCCAAAAAAACAGCGAAAAATAAGCAAGACAAAAAACGACTGCGCCGATCAATGGCCATTTGTCCCAAAAGATTATTGAATGTATAATTATAAGTAAAGGGAGCGTAATGAATAACCATAATGCTGCGCCTTCTACGCAAAAGCACTGATAGCCTTTATATTGCTTTATTTCTTCGTTCATTTAATCAGTTCCCCAACTGCTTCAAAGCCAAATAAGCCATCAACCCAGTACTTACTTTAAAAGCATCTTCCTCCACGTCAAAGGTTGGCGTATGTACGGATGAGGTTATGCCGCGGTTTTCATTACGGGTACCTAAGCGGTAAAAGCAGGAGTCGGCTACCTGGGTATAATAAGCAAAATCTTCCGCAGCCATCCAGATATCCAGGTCTAGGACGTTTTCTTTTCCTAAATAGTCTTCGGCATAGCCACGCACAGCATTGGTCAGCTTTTCCTCGTTAATCAGGAATGGGTAACCTTTCATGATGTTGAACTCGCAGCTTCCGCCCATGCTTTCGGCAATGCCTTCGGCCATCTTTTTCATCTTTTTATGAGCATCGGCGCGCCATGCTTCGTCCATCGTACGGAAAGTGCCTTCCAGGTAAACTTCATTCGGGATGACATTGGTAGCGCCATTGGCAATTACCTTACCAAATGAAAGCACTGATGGGCTTTTAGGATCGTTATAGCGACTGATGATAGTCTGCAATGCAGTAAGTATATGTGCAGTGATAATAACAGGGTCGATATTAGCCTGAGGTTGTGCCCCATGACCGCCTCTGCCTTTTACGGTGACATAGATCTCATCAGTCGAAGCCATGTATTTCCCTGCTCTGAAACCTACTTTCCCGGCATCTATCCATGGCATCACGTGCTGACCGAGTACCGCTTGCGGTTTCGGATTTTCCAGTACACCTTCTTTTATCATCAAACTTGCGCCACCGGGTAGTTTCTCTTCTGCCGGCTGAAATATCAACTTCACCGTTCCGGCAAACTGGCTTTTTAGCTCGGTCAATATTCTGGCTGTACCCAATAACGATGAGGTATGCGCATCGTGGCCGCAGGCATGCATCACACCGTTATTTTGAGACTTATAAGGAACATCATTAGCTTCCAGTATCGGCAGAGCATCCATATCGGCACGTAGTGCTACTACTTTATCGGATGGCTTTTCCCCTTTTATCAAGGCAACCAGGCCGGTATTAGCCATTTTGTGATATTCCAGGCCCATATCTTCCAATTTCTTAGCCACAAAAGCCGAAGTCTCCACTTCATGAAATGAAAGCTCGGGATTGGCATGTAAATGGCGGCGGTTAGCAACTACCTCGTTAAAAATATTCTGGGAAAGCTGTTGTATGTGTTCTTTATTCATCGGTATCCGATTTGGGCGGGGTGATCTTTTCCTGGATGATAAACATCCCGGTGAATAGTTTTTTTAAGTCGTTCTGTAGTTTTTCAGCATCCAGCCGGGTCCTGAAGTCTCCTACGCGAACCTTAAAATTCGGTTCGTTATAAATAATATAGCTCTTTACATCCGGGAACTGCTCCAGGAATTTGGCCTGCGCACTATAGGCTTCTTTTCTGTTCTCCCCGGTAAATATCTGCACTCTGAAGCCATTGACTGTTATGGCATCAGCGCCTTTATTCAATTCAAGCCTGTGGGCGGCAAACGTATCGATCCGTGGATCTTTTATCACTTCCACCTTACCACGCGTTTGCGCACCGGCTGCAAGCGAAAACAAAATAAAAAAGCAGCACCCGATTATCTGCAAAATAGCTTTAAAACGAGAGGCTGCTTTCATTTTATAAATTCTAAATCCGAAATTCTAAACTCTAAAATTTAAAATCCGATAATTCGTAATTCGTAGTTCTAAAATCCAATTACGCCTGCCCTACTCCGTGGCAGTTCTTATATTTCTTGCCACTGCCGCAAGGACAAGGATCATTCCGGCCAATTTTTTGTTCCACTCTCACAGGAGTAGCTTTTGGCTGAGGGATGTCCGAGAATTCATTCATCGGTACACCGCTTGACTCAGCAACCAACTCAGGTTTTGAGGTGCGCATTTGCCTCATATCTGTTTTTGGCTGCGGTTTAGCTTCTCTTATTTCCTCTGGCTCCTGCTGAACCGGAATACCGCCCCTGAACAGGAAGCTCACCATTTCCTTATTCACGGTAGCCAGCATCTGGCGGAACAATTCAAACGCTTCGAACTTATAAACCAGCAATGGGTCTTTTTGTTCGTACACGGCATTCTGTACCGATTGTTTCAGCTCGTCCATTTCGCGCAGGTGCTCTTTCCATGCATCGTCTATCAGGTAAAGCACCACGTTCTTTTCGAAGGATTTGAACACTTCAGCACCTTTGGTATCAACCGCCTTTTTAAGCGGAACTGCTACCTGTATGCCATGTATGCCATCAGTAAACGGAACCACAATATTTTCGATATACTCGCCACGGGTGGTAAACACATCTTTCAACACAGGAAATGCCTGTTGTGCAATGGCTTCAGCTTTGCGTTTGTAGAAAGCTGTTACCTCGTGGAATATCTTGTCAGTAAGCGGGTTGATATGCGTTGAAGCAAATTCATCCTCGCTGATCTCGGTATCGACAGAGAATACACGGATCAATTCCAGCTGGAAGCCTTCGTAGTTATTTTCTTCTTTGTATTGCGTAACGATATCTGCCGCAACATCAAAAACGGTATTGTTAATATCAACATCAAGGCGTTCGCCAAACAAGGCGCTCTTACGCTTAGAGTAGATTACGGTACGTTGTGAGTTCATCACGTCGTCGTATTCAAGTAAGCGCTTACGGATACCAAAGTTGTTTTCTTCTACTTTCTTCTGTGCCCGTTCGATAGACTTGGTGATCATCGAATGCTGGATCACTTCGCCCTCTTCGATACCCATGCGTACCATCAGGTTAGAGATACGCTCTGAACCGAATAAACGCATCAGGTTATCTTCCAATGATACGAAGAACTGGGTAGAACCCGGGTCGCCCTGACGTCCTGAACGACCGCGTAACTGCCTGTCTACACGGCGAGATTCGTGGCGCTCGGTACCAACAATCGCTAAACCACCAGCATCTTTTACACCCGGACCGAGCTTAATATCCGTACCACGACCGGCCATGTTGGTGGCAATGGTTACGGTGCTTGCCTTACCGGCTTCAGCTACGATATCCGCTTCTTTCTGGTGCAGTTTAGCATTCAGTACGTTATGTTTGATGCCGCGAAGCTTAAGCATACGGCTCAGTAATTCAGATATATCAACAGATGTTGTACCCACCAGCACCGGTCTTCCGGCCTCGGTCAGTTTCACGATCTCATCGGCTACGGCATTATATTTTTCGCGGATGGTACGGTATACCAGATCCTGGCGGTCATCGCGGATAATAGAAGTGTTGGTTGGTATTTCCACCACGTCCAGCTTGTATATTTCCCAGAACTCACCTGCTTCAGTAACGGCCGTACCGGTCATGCCGCAAAGCTTGTGATACATCCTGAAATAGTTTTGCAGGGTCATGGTTGCAAAGGTTTGGGTATGTTTTTCCCCCTTCCCCTTTCCTTTTTCCTAAATACGCTGGTCAAAGCCGCACAAGTAAACTGCGTCTACAGACAAACCGCTAATCTGTCGCTCAACAAACGTTACCTAATCCACCTCGTCTAACA
>JACXTT010004831.1_pt1 | contig 19869 bp, 22 predicted proteins | sample 9270951 | NCBI WGS metagenome assembly JACXTT01 (sample SAMN15532306, study PRJNA645909) | rock metagenome | isolation source: weathered quartz diorite | place: Puerto Rico | collected 2017-06-21 | reverse complement strand
AATTATACGCCTGTCGATTCGACCTTGATCCCGACAGGAAAAATTGAACCGGTAAAAGGTACACCTTTTGATTTCACAACTGCAACTACCATTGGCGCACGTATCAACAATGCTAATGACCAGCTGAAAAATGGTAAAGGGTACGATCATAATTTTGTACTTAACAAACATACTATGGCTGATCCTATCGCTATTGTTAAAGGCGACAAAACAGGAATTGTAATGGAAATTTATACCGAAGAGCCCGCTATGCAATTCTACAGTGGTAATTTCATGCAGGCTAAAAACACGATGAAATATGGTGAAAAAGACGATTTTAGAACAGCTTTTGCTATGGAAACGCAACACTATCCAGATTCGCCAAATCAGCCGCAATTCCCGTCGACAGTATTGAAACCCGGGCAAACCTACAAAACGGAATCGCTTTATAAATTCAAAACAAAATAATAGAGAAGAAGCTATGCATTGCTTCTCTACGAAATCCTGTTGATTATTATCAACAGGATTTTTTTATGCAATAAAACGACATTTGAAAAACATTCAGCTGCGTTGAAATATTTACATTTACAGTTCATAACACCAAAACAGTGCTGATAGATAATCACGGCAGAAAGATCAATTACCTGCGTCTGGCTGTAACAGACCGGTGCAACTTGCGCTGCTTTTACTGCATGCCTGAGGAAGGATTGAATTGGCTGTCGCGCAGTGAATTGCTGACTTACGAGGAAATGCTGTCCATATGCAGCCTGTTGGTAAAAATGGGGATCGAAAAGATACGTATTACTGGCGGCGAACCTTTTGTTCGGAAGGACATTATGCAATTACTTACCTCACTTTCTGAACTGCCCGGATTAAATGAATTAACCATCACGACCAACGGTGTATTAACTGCACCATTTATACCCGAGCTAAAGAAAATTGGGGTTAAGTCCGTGAACCTCAGTTTGGACACACTGGATGCGAACCGTTTCTTTACTATTACGAAACGAGATGAGTTTGCCAATGTAATGCAAACCTTTGAACAGTTGCTTAAACATGATATAGAGGTGAAGATAAATGCGGTGGTGATGGATGGAAAAAATACCCAGGACATCATTCCATTGGTTGAGTTAACAAAAGACCTCCCTGTAAGTGTGCGGTTTATTGAAGAAATGCCTTTCAATGGCGATGGACACGTATATTCCGGCTTGCAATGGGATTATGTGCGTATTTTGGATGAGATCAAACAAAAATATCCGGATATTACTAAGCTAAAAGATTCGCCTTATTCTACATCTTATAATTACCAGATTCCCGGCCATAAAGGTACTATTGGAGTTATAGCAGCTTATTCACGTACTTTTTGTGGTACATGCAACAGAATCAGAATTACACCGGAAGGCGAATTGAAAACATGTTTGTATGATGCGGGGGTGTTAAATATAAAAGATCTGATCCGTAACGGCGCGAAAGATAACGATCTTGAAAATGCTTTATTAGATGCATTTTCTCGCAGGTCAAAAGATGGTTGGGAAGCTGAGCAAAACCGCCGAAATCATATTCCTGCTCATGAATCAATGGCTACAATCGGAGGTTAAAGTATGGTAACGGTTGAGCAGGCAGAAAATTTGATATTGGCTGAAGCAAAAGATTTTGGCACAGAAGTTATTCCTTTTGAAGATGCTTTAGGCAGAACGCTCGCTGAATATATCAAAGCAGACCGGGACCTGCCCCCATTCAATCGCGTAACGATGGATGGAATAGCCTTGAACTACGCTGCTATAGAAGATGGTATCCAGTCCTTCAAAATAAAGGCAACACAGGCTGCAGGTGACTCCCCTATCGATATTGATCAACCCGACGAATGTATTGAGATTATGACCGGTGCTGCATTGCCTCCTTCGGTTGATTCCATAATCCCTTATGAACAAGTCGATATTAAAGATGGCATAGCTAGCATTACAACGGCTGGTGCTAAAAGAGGTCAGAATCTACATCTGAAGGGTTCTGATAAAAAACAAGGTGATATTGTCGCCGCGAAAAATCAATTGATCACGCCGGCACTCATTAGCGTTGCGGCTTCAGTTGGCCAGACTGAGTTACTGGTAAGGAAGCTACCGCGCGTGGTCGTTATATCATCAGGGGATGAACTGGTAAATGTTGATGAGCAACCCTCGCCTATCCAGATCAGGAAATCAAATAGCTATACAATAAAGGCAGTATTGCGTCAGTATAGCTTAGATGCAGATTTACTTCATATTCCAGATAATCAGGAGATTACAAAAGAAAAGCTAAACTTCTGCATCGCCAATTATGATGTAATACTGATGACAGGCGGCATCAGCATGGGCAAATTTGACTATATACCCAGGGCTTTGGATGAGATCGGTGTGAAAACCATATTTCATAAAGTGAGTCAGCGCCCGGGTAAACCATTTTGGTTTGGTAAATATAGCAATGGTGTACTCGTATTTGCTTTCCCGGGAAACCCGGTGGCCACCTTTATGTGCCTGCACCGTTATTTTTTGCCCTGGTTAAATGCTAGTCAGGGGCTTAAAGAAAAGCCGGCAGTTAATGCCGTTTTAGGACATAATTTCACATTTAAACCCGATCTGCAATATTTTTTGCAGGTAAAAATCCGTTTTTCTGACAAAGGACAAATAATAGCCGAAGCAGTTGAAGGTAATGGTTCAGGCGATTTTGCTAACTTAGCAGATACAGATGCTTTTATCGAATTACCAAAAGGCAGAGATCAATTTAAACAGGGAGAAGTGTTTCGCATCTGGCCATTTAAACAATTGACACTATGACTTTTTCGCATTTAGACGAGCGTGGACAACCCAATATGGTTGATGTTGGCGGGAAGCAAGTTTCGCACCGAACAGCGGTGGCGAGGAGTATAGTTTCATTGCCATATGAAGTTTTGGAGCAGCTGACCAATGACGACATTCAAACTAAAAAAGGATCGGTGTTTCAGACAGCTGTCATAGCCGGAATAATGGCCGCTAAAAAAACAGGTGACTTAATACCATTATGCCATCCGCTGGGATTGGATAATTGTAGTATTCACATTCATTTGAATGAGCAGCAGGAAGTGGTGATCGATTGTTCTGCAACGATCACTGCCAAAACAGGGGTTGAAATGGAGGCATTAGTTGGCGCATCGATAGCTGCGCTCACGGTATATGATATGTGTAAAGCTTTGAGCCATGACATCGTGATAAAAGAAACCAAACTGATGGAAAAGACAGGAGGTAAACGTGACTTCAAAAGAGCATAAAAAGCATACCGATCTGGTCAGACCAGCTATCGGGAATTATGCTAGAAATGAATGGGCAATAGTTGGGGCACCATGTGTGGTGATAAAATCCCTGGCCGATTCAATAATTGGTGCATTGTCTTCTAAATACAAATGTGCCTACGCCGATACTTCTCATAATGATGAGATGATATCTGCGCCCGGGCGTTTAGCTAATGGTGCCTTATTGGAATATACTGACCAGATCAATTATCAGCAATTCAACTACAATACCCCATCTTCCGCATTCCGTTTAAGACAGCAGTTTTCAGAAGCTGATCTGGTTTTGGTTAATGGTAATCATCAGCAGGCAAAAGCACAGGTGGTGATTATCTATCATGCAAAAGCCTCATCATTACAAAAAAGGCTGGCTCAGCTAATCAATGTTGAATTGATATTACTAGCTGAAAATGCTCCGGATGTGTTTGATTTCATCAAAGAGTCGATTCCAAACTGGCAAAATATACCAATGTACCGGTTGGATGAATCAGACAAGATCATCGCCTTTTTTGAGAATAAGGTATTAGAGTCAAAACCATTGCTGAATGGCTTGGTACTCGCCGGTGGTAAGAGTGCGCGTATGGGCTTCGATAAAGGAGCCGTAAGCTGGTTTGGCAAAGAGCAACGTTATCACGTGGCCGATATGCTAAAGCCGTTATGCAAAGACGTTTTCATATCCTGCCGGGCGGATCAGACACAACAGATTAACCCTGCCTACCCGGTTTTGGAAGATACTTTTACAGGTTTAGGACCTTATGGCGCGATCCTTTCTGCGTTCAGGGAACAGCCTGACGCAGCATGGTTAGTAGTAGCTTGTGATATGCCTTTAGTGGAAACAGACACTTTCAAATTCCTGATCGAAAGGCGTAAAGTATCGGCTGTCGCGACAGCTTATAATAGTCCTGAAAATGAATTTCCGGAACCTTTGATAACCATTTGGGAGCCCAAAAGTTACCCGGTATTGTTGTCGTTTTTATCGCAAGGATATTCTTGTCCCAGAAAAGTGCTGATCAATAGTGATGTACATCTGTTGCTAGCACCTAATACAGATGCTTTGACGAATGTAAACACGCCGGATGACCTTGAAAAAGTGAAAAGGACTATCCATCAAAAAATCGCGAGTGCAGATGTCTGAAGATTTTGCGAGATATAGCTGTCAAATCGCTTTACCCGGTTTTAGTGAATTAGCGCAACAACTTTTACAGCAAGCCAAAGTGCTGATTGTTGGTGCAGGCGGACTGGGTTGCCCGTCAGCACAATACCTTGCAGCAGCAGGTATTGGCACATTAGGGATAGCAGATTTTGATACTGTATCGATCAGTAATTTACACCGCCAGGTTTTGTATACCCCACAAGATGCAGGGTTAAGTAAAGTTTTAGTGGCCTGTGAACGTCTTCAAAAACAGAATCCGGACATAAAACTTGTACCGCATCAAGTAAAGATCACGTCGGACAATGTAATTGAACTTCTTCAACAATATGATCTGATTGTGGACGGAACCGATAATTTCGAAACCCGTTATTTATTAAATGATGCTGCCGTTCTATCAGGAAAACCTTTGGTTTATGGTGCTATTTACCAGTTCGAAGGCCAGGTAGCTGTCTGGAATGTAAAGAATGCTGAGGGCACCTACTCCCCTAATTACCGCGACTTGTTCCCCGAAGTTGATGCTACACAAATACCTAATTGTGCCGAGGGCGGCGTAATCCCTACCCTGGCGGGTATCATCGGCTGTATGCAGGCAAATGAAGTGATTAAATACATTACTAAAACCGGCGAACTCTTAGCTGGAAAAATACTGATGATTGATGCCCAAACTTTACAAAGCCGAATTATAAAAATCGGTTCAGTGAGTAAGGTCAGCATCAAACTACTAAAACAAACCGAAAATATACCATTAATCTCCGTAGCGGAACTAAAAAAAGGCCTTGAAGCGAATCGCTTTGAATTGATCGACGTGCGGACTGACCGCGAAAGAGACGCCTATGATATTGGCGGTAAGCATATCCCTTTAATTGAATTGGAAGACCACCTGGATTATTTCGCCGGAAGCGGAGAAAAGGTATTCTATTGTGCTACCGGAAAACGAAGTGCCGATGCGGTAAAGGTCGTCAAACACAAATATCCCGATGCAAAAATTTTCTCTCTCGATGGTGGATTGGGTGCTTTTTTGTCTGAACCATGATTTACAAGATTAAGGGATTATCCCGCTTAATCTTTAAAATCCAAAAATCGTGTCAAGGGTGTGCGGCTACCCATATCTCACCGTCTTCAAAAACCTCCTTTTTCCAGATAGGTACTGTTTGTTTTAATGTATCGATCACATAACGGCAAGCCTCAAAAGCGGCATCGCGATGCGCGCATGAAACAGCAATAATAACAGGCACCTCTGCGACCTTCAATATGCCGGTGCGATGATGGATTAGTAGCTTTTGAACCGGCCATTTACCAAATGCCTCGTCCGCTATTTTATGCATTTCTTTAATAGCCATTGGTTCATAGGCCTCAAATTCGAGCCGCAACACAGTTTTCCCTTTGGTGCTATCGCGAACAGTACCGATAAATACATCTATTCCACCGGATTGTGGAGTCATTACCCAATCGATACAAGATTGAATGTTTAAAGGCTGGTTCGATATTTCAATTTGAGTGTTCAATCAGCGAAGTGTTATAATCATTAAAATCAATGGTCACCCTCCACTTACGGGCGGAATAATAGCAATCTCGTCTTTCTCCATCAATAAACTCTCATCAGGTGCATATTCATTGTTAACAGCTACCATATAGGATACAAGGTGCTTCAGCCGTGGATATCTGTTTTCAAGTGATTCTTTTAAATTTTGAGTAGTACCATTTTCTGGCAATTCTACCTCAATAGATGAACCACCAAAAATATCCTTGGCTATGCCAAATGCCAGCACATTTACTTTCATACTGTAAAATTAAGTCAATTAGGTAATATAATTTGGTTTTCAGCAGGCTTCCTTTTGAAATACCAGTACAGAGGTATGCCTATGGCAGTTAACGCTATTCCAAACACGGAATTGATGATTGCGCTTTTACCTTCTAAATAATTATTAATATCGTTGTACAACGTGATCACTACATATAGCGTTGTAAAAAGAATGAAAATGGCAGGCAAGTAAGGATAACCTTTCAATTTATAAGGACGATCAGCTTGTGGCATTTTTTTGCGCAGGATCACTATTCCGTATGCTGCAAATCCGTAATAAACCCAGGATATAAACACGAACATATCCATCAACATATCAAATGATCCCATAAATACCAACAATATAGCCCATATAGCCTGCAGCCAAAGTGCATTTACCGGTGTATTGTATTTTGAACTGACCTTGGCTGAGGATGCAAAAAAATGCCTTTCTTCCGCCATAGCATAAATAATTCGGGCACAAGGCAATATATTTCCGTTTGTACTACCTGCCGTTGAAATGATCACCAATATTGCTACAAAGCCCCCGCCTGCAATGCCTAATACCTTAAACAAGGCATCAGAAGCTACTAATGAAGAGCTTTTCATAGTGTCAACCGGCAACATATATAAATAAGCTTCATTGGTTAAGGCGTAGATCAGTATACAGACACCTAATCCTGCAATCAAGCCACGAGGGATGTTTTTCTGAGGATTTCTGATCTCGCCAGATACAAATCCCAGGTTGTTCCATCCGTCGTAAGCTGCCAGAGCTCCGGTAGTGGCCGCAATAAAAGCAGTTAGCATTTTCCAACCCGAGTAATTAAAACTTTTTGAGGCTTGTGTGAGATTATGAGCATTTCCTTTACTGGAAAAGAAAATCGCCCCTATCAGAAAAAGTAGGGCTACGACCTTCAAAACCGAAAGAAATACCTGCACGCCGCCGCTGGCTTTCAGACTCCTGATATTGATCAGCGTAAATAATAGTATCAGAAAGATGGCAACCAGTTTTGTACCGATGTTTTCCAATAAATAGAACTTGCCGATAAGTGGGATGACAATAGGAATAGAATGCTCAATTCCCTGCGAAAAATGAGGCAGTTTGACAAAATAGCCTGTATAATCAGCAAAGACAAAGGCAATGCCCGATATGGATGCCGTATTGATCACCATAAAGCAGGCCCAGCCATATAGGTAGGCAAAAAAATCGCCATACATATGTCTGAAATAAACATACTGTCCCCCTGTCTCAGGCAGTATGCAACCGACTTCGGCATTAATCATCGCGCCAAAAAGTGAGACAATACCTGCAACGATCCAAACCAATAACAGCAACAAAGGCGAACTCAGCTGAGCAGCCATAGTAGCGGGTTTCATAAAAATGCTGCTCCCGATTACGGAGCCTATCACAATTGAAATGGAAACCCATAATCCTAGTTTGCGCTCAAGCTGTGCCATAGGCTTATTTGTTGATGAATTCGGCTAAAATGCGATGGAAATGATGTGTGCCCTGCTCTCGCGTTACCGAGTATCGGCCATGTTTATAAAATCTTGACCGTATACCACGCTGCACATTCTCTACTATTTCTTCGTCTTCCTGCTCTACTTTGTCCAGACCCGCCCCAGCGCCTTTGTCCAGTTTGTTTTCATCCCATACGTAGGATAGAAACCGAACCTGGCACTCCCCGACTGAAACTGGCTCAACTACATTCACAGACAATCCCCATGGATAAAAATTGAACATCATATTGGGGAATACCCAGAAGTAATAGGCCGCGACGTTCTTTCCATAATCAGGCGAGTCAATAGGCAGGTCAAAACAGTCTTTACTTGTTTTTGATAACCCCAGTTGCAGACTGGAATATGGAAAGTATAGTTCAGTAGCGTATTCACCAAAGTCGATCACCGCATTTAAGCCGGCATGCACAAACGGTATGTGAAAGCCCTCCAGATAATTCTCACAGTATAATGCCCAATTAGCTTTAACATGAAAGGTCCGGCATAATTCAGGATGAAACTTAAAGTCACCCAAAGGCATCCAGCCTACCCGTTCCATCATATCCTTAAAGAATAGCCCAGGATCATAAATTGGGTTGACCGAAGTAAATAGCCACCGGCTCCATTTGAATAAACTTAATTTAGAAAGATCGTCATCCTTTGACGGAAAATGTTTCACCTCTTTGAACTCTGGCATCGAAGCAAATTTGCCATCAAGATTAAATAGTCGACCATGGTACCTGCATTTTAGGTTTGCCTGTTTACAAGCCTTTTCCGCCACGATATTGCCCCTGTGTGTACAAACGTTCGACATCAGATTTAATTCACCTGTTTTATCTCTTGTCAATAGGAGCGGTTCGTCGAGGTAATCTGGTAACAAAGTAAAAGGATATACTTCACCAGCTTCTTTTACCAATTCATCACTACCGATAAACTGCCACGATGTTGCAAATATTTTTTCGCGGCATTGCTCAAATACTTGCGCGTTGGTGTAGAAATCTGTATCAATTGTTTTAGCTACGGAAATATCAGGATCAACAAAAAATCGGGGCATATTAGCTTGACTTAAACCGGTTAAAGATGTAATTTAGCTGTTATGGAAGACAATATCAAAAAATATGATAATGGCGAAATAACTGTAGTTTGGCAGCCACATCTATGTATTCATTCTGCCAGATGTGTGAATGGTCTTCCTGCAGTATTTAACCTGCAACGGAAACCGTGGATCAATGTGTCAGCAGCTGATACCGAAACAATCGCCAACCAGGTAAGCCAATGCCCCTCAGGTGCTCTGTCGTACTATAGAAATACAGAAAGTCAATTTTAAAAGCTGACATCGCCGTTGGTATAGGCGTCGATACCTGCAACGACTGCTATTATAGCAATTACCCCTAAGACGTTCAGAATATTGGTACCAGCTGATACCTTTTTTACATAACTCAAATCGACCCCGTTGCTTTTATAACCGACGATGTTCCCGGCGCGATCGAACATGAAATTGATAAATACATTTTGAGGAATACCCGCCGAGATATGGGTAGTATCATTGGCTGAAGAAGTTTTAGCAATTGGTTGTTGGCTTTTACCACTCACATCATGATTATAAATCCATATTTCCGTGGTGTCCGTCATCCTTTTGATATCCGGATTGCCAAACCGCTTAAAAACGTCATCCTTTGTATGAAAGCTTTGCATCACCTGTTGATGAGTGTATAGCTTTTTGCTGCAGCTGCAAAAGATGATGGCTGATAATAAAATAAAAAATCCGGGTAATGCTTTCTTCATATCGCCTCACCCGAATTTACACAGAAAATAGCTTATTTTTATTATTTCTTCAACAGGTAGACCAATTGTCCCAAATGATAACTTAGGTGGTTGGTGCGGTTGATGACAATATTCAACTTATTACGATGCGGTTCTTTTGCAAAATCTTCTTCAGACACAGCTGTATGGCGATTAAACCATTCTTCGGGGGCTATTTGGCTCATCTTCTCCGAAAGTAACGCATTTACTTTAGTCCAATAGTCTTTCAACTCGGCAATGGATGGCTTTTCAAGACCTGAATCTTCAGGATTACGCAGAAATATTTCGTCCATAGCCGGGTTAAGTCTTTCGCCAATGCCCAGGAAAGTAAACATACCGTCACTTACAGCCGCTAAATGGCCTAATAAATAAACTCCGGTATTGCGTCCGGGAGCCGTTTGGACCGATAACTCCTCGTTTGTCAGCTTGTCCAGTACCTTGTTCATCCGGCCTACCTGCAGGTCCCAGTTTGAAATGACCATCTTGATAAACAGCTCCTTTTTAGAAACAATAGTATTTGTGCTCATAGTCTTAGTTTTTTGACCAAATATGGATTACATCAGTATTAATAACAGACACGCTTTTGTAATCTTTTATGTTATGATTTCTTTAACAACAACTTGTGCTTCATCTTGCTGAAAAATTCAGGCGTTACGCCAATATAAGAGGCTATTTGTTTGGATGGCAGCGTGGTGATCAATGTAGGATAACGTTTGCAAAAATTATTGTATCGTTCTTCGGCAGTGAGGCTTAAATTATCGAGTAAGCGCTGTTGGTACGATACCAATGAGTTTTCGATAATGATGCGGAAGAAGCGTTCAAACACAGGTACTTTAACATACAATTCCTCCTGATGAATTTTTGATAAGGTCAGTATCTCAGTATCCTCAAGTGCTTCAATATTCAATACTCCAGGTTTTTGAGTAATGAGGCTATACATATCGGCTATCCACCAATTCTGTGGTGCGAAGTTTAGGACATGTTCATCCCCGTTTTCATCAACGGAATAACCTCTCAAACATCCCTGAATGACAAATGATGAATAGCGACATATCTCCCCGGTTTTCAACAACATTTGTTTGCGCTTCAAACTCATCGGTTTCAATAAGGAAACGAAGAATTCTTTTTCTGCATCATTCAAATGGATGTAGTTGGAGATATTATTTAAAATCAGGTTGTTTGCCCCCATGGGCTAAAGATAACGATGAGGGTTAAAGTATAGGCAAAAAAAAAGCGACGGGATTTAAGCCCGCCGCTATAAAGTTTCAATAGAAAATCAACTTTTATTATTTTAACACATACCGCTCAGCCAGATCCAGTTCCTCCCGCGTAATAGTATGCGGACGACCTTTATAAACCTTAAACAACACATCGGCATTCATTTTGGTCAGTTGAGCAACCGTTTCTTCTACCCTGCTCAAGGGTACGTGCGGATCAGGATCTCCTGTTGCTATTAATACCGGTGTTTGAGCAAAATCTCCTGAATAATTTGACAGCGTCAGTTGCTGCCCTATTAACCCGCCAGTAAACGCCATCACACCGCCGTATTGCTGTCCATGACGTGCGACATATTCCAACGTCAAACATGCACCCTGTGAAAAGCCAAGGAAGTAAATGTTTTTTTTGTCGATGCCTTGTTTGCTCAAATCCTCTACTATCTCATCAATCAGGGATAAGGCTGAACTCAAAGCAGGCTCATTATTCTCAGCCGGAGCCATAAAACTATATGGATACCAGCTGTGTTGAGTTGCCTGCGGAGCTATGATTGCCGTATCCGCGGGCAGCGAGAGATGATCTGCTAAGGATAAAATACTATCAGGCGAGGCTCCCCTGCCGTGGATCATAATGAGTGCCTTTTTAGCCTGGCTAACAGGCACCCCAGCTGCTATAATTTGTTTGCTGTGTGTGTACATCTCAGGCTAATTTTGGCAAACTTTGTTCAATTTCATCACGGTAGGCTTCGTATTGAGCGGGTAATTTTAAACCATTGCCCAATTCTTCAACCGATTCGTCAACTGAAAATCCGGGATTGTCAGTAGCAATTTCGAATAACACACCACCTGGTTCACGGAAATAAAGTGAATAGAAGTAATTGCGATCAATCTTTTCGGTGATATTTAAACCCATATTCACGATTTTTTCACGGTATTGCATCAATACCTCTTCATTTTCTACACGAAATGCCACATGGTGAACCGATCCGCCTGCCACATGTCCTGCAATTTCAGCTGGTATTTCAACTATGTCGACTATAGCGGCATTTTCAACTGCATCGGTTACGAAGCGGAAACGGTTTACTTCCTGCTCAAGCAATTTATAACCAAATACATCAGTCAAAACCTTAGCTGTAGCATCCTTTTTGTTGGAAGTAATAGTGATATGATGAAATCCCCGTATTGCATTTTCTGCGCCAACTTCATTAGTTGTCCATGGTTCCCTGGTGTCAGGTTGTTTAGGCACGGTAAGTTCAAATTTTAATCCATCAGGATCGAGAAATGAAACATACTCCTCGCCAAACTTTACAGAAGGCTTATTGTAGATCACATTATTATCATCCAAACGCTTTACCCAGAAATCCAAGCTTCCTGCTGGAACAGAATAACCAATCTCAGTTACCTGTCTTGCACCCCTGCGACCTGTTTGAATACCTTCCCAGGGAAAGAAGGTTAAGATTGTTCCCGGAGTTCCTACTTTATCACCATAATAAAAATGGTAAGTGTGAGGATCATCAAAGTTGACGGTTTTCTTTACCATGCGTAAACCGAGTACGCGGGTATAAAAGTCAAAATTCTTTTTAGCATTTCCTGCAATTGCAGTGATATGGTGTATGCCTTTAATTCTATCGTTCATTTTGTTAAGTTTTACTCCTGTTTGTTTTTGTTATACAAATTTACCCACACATAAAGCCCCGGACACTTAATGTAGGTTAAGAAATAAACTGGTCGATATTTTTTAGCCGCATCACAACCACAATACTTTTCTTAATTTCGAAGCCCGATACAATAGCGGCATTTAAATACAATGGAACATAAGTTTGACGAGAATACGGTATTTAAGAACATAACCGCCGGTGATATTGAAGGAAGCGAACGCACCTTTGAAGATTGCCAGTTCATCAATTGTGACTTTTCTTACGCCAATCTTTCTCATATCACTTTTATCAATTGTTTGATGGATACCTGCAACATGTCGTTGGTTAAATTAACAGAAGCCGGCTTGCAGGGCGTTGAGTTTAAGAACTGCAAAATAACAGGTGTTAACTTTGGTGAAAGCAGCAGTTTTTCGCTCGAAATAAGCTTCAAAAAATGCGTACTCGACTATACCGTATGGCATAAAAAAAAGCTCAAAGGGACGATTTTTGATGACTGCTCTTTTGAGGAAGCCGATTTTAGCGAGGCCGACTTGACCAACGCTGTGTTCGAAAAATGCAACCTGAACCGAGCTATTTTTAACCGCACTATATTAAAAGGTGCTGATCTACGCTCAGCGTACAATTTTAATATCGACCCCGAAAATAATACGATTAACAAAGCCAAATTTAGCGCTGATGCTTTGAACGGCTTATTGATAAAATATAACCTGGTAATTGATTAAAGATGACCGAACACATTATACCCTTTAGCAGCGATAAACTGGTAAAGGTGAAGCAACTGCAAAAAGACTATTACCAGGTAAGCCTTGATCATTCCTTTATTGGTTACATTCGCAAAATAGGCGGAGGGTGGCAATTGGAAGAATATTCAAAAGCTGAATTGACCGCTGAGAATGTTCAGCTGATCGGTGATCAGATTGATCAGTTGCGCTGGCAGTTGACGCAGTTTTAGCTATTGTCTAACGAAAAAGCCCCAGATACTCTGGGGCTTCCTTATCAATCATCGTTGCCTGGATAATTCCTTTTGGTTTTTGCCCGTTTTTTTAGCTCATCAACAGTAATGGTGATCAAGCGGCCCAAAGGTTTATCTCCTTTATAAGTGATCACTCGCAGCATATAAGCATCACTTGGTACCAATAATGGTGCGGTGTATTTTGGATAAAATTGATCAGGGAATGAATTATCAAAAGTATAATGTATGTCTAATCCTTTTATTTCTGTCGATAATTCCACCTCGGTTTTAGTAGTATCTGCACCCGCTTTGGCGGTAATAATCGGGTCATAAACGCTTGGTGAGTATTTAATTTCTGCTTCATCGAAGCGAGCGAAATGCTTTTCAACCCGGCTTGCAAAATCGTCAAAATTACGAACCGACTTAGGCGACCAAACGGCCTCTGCAATAGCAAACGCACGCGGCCAGGTCATATATTCAGCGTGACGGGTATTATAAACCTGTTCGGTCCACAAGTTTGCTTGCCCTCCGATGATCAGTTTAGAATCAACACTGTCAGGTGCCGGATCAAATTCGTAAGCTTTATTCAAACGAAGTGTTGAATAAACACGGGGCTCAATTGCCGGGTCGCCGTTCATATAATCGAGGTAAGCGAACGTGGTCGGACTCATTACTACTTCGTGACCCATTTTTGCTGCCTGAATGCCGCCTTTCATGCCTCTCCAGCTCATTACAATAGCGTCAGGAGCTAAGCCGCCTTCAAGAATCTCATCCCAACCTAAAAACTTCTTGCCTTTTGATTCTACGATCTTTTCAACACGTTTTTCAAAATAACTTTGTACCTCTTCTTGCGTTTTCAGGTTTTCTTTTTGCATCAACGCTTTAATAGCATCGCTTTGCTCCCAGAAGTTTTTGGCACACTCGTCGCCACCCATATGAATATAGCCGAATGGGAACAGTTGGGCCACTTCGGTCAATACTTTATCTAGAAAGTCATAAACTTTTTCATTCGCGGGGCACAATGTATTATCTATACCGGCTTTGATACCCTCTTTAGTGAAATTCATGAAATGCTCACCTGATCTTACCTGGTATTTATCAGCACCCGGTGTGCACGACAATTCAGGATAAGCTACAACAGCAGCCAAACTGTGACCAGGTACATCAATTTCGGGCAGGATATTTACGAAACGATCTTTCGCATATTGAACGATGTCTTTAATGTCTTTTTGAGTATAAAAGCCTCCGTAATCACGTGGCTCGTCAGCAGCCGGAGGTGAAAAAGTGCCGAAGTAACCCACTTTCTTTACATTGTAAGCGCCAACAGTGGTTAAACGTGGTAAGCTTTTTATTTCAATTCTCCATCCTTCATCGTCAGTCAAGTGCAGGTGCAACAGGTTCATTTTGTATTTCACCATGTTGTCAATGTATTCCTCCACTTCGGCTTTGGTGAAGAAGTGGCGGGCAACATCGAACATCAAACCTCTCCACTTGAAACGCGGATAATCGGTGATCTCAACGCACGGCGACACCCATTTTACATCAGCTACGTATTTATTGCTCACAATTTCTTTTGGAAATAACTGAACTAAAGTTTGAACCCCATAGAACAAACCAGCAGGCTCATTGGCTTTTATGAAAATTCCTTTAGGGGTTACTGCTAAGTTATAGCCTTCTTTACCTAAAGCATCATCAGCTTTTTTGTTTAGTATCAACTTAATGGTTGCAGTTTGTGCATTGCCTAAGACAACCACTTTTGAGCCGGTAGGTACGGAAAATCGCTCACGTAAAGTGGCAATCACTTCCTTCATTTCCGGACCGGTGCTGGTCTCGATAGTTACTCTTTTTGGTAAAGTGAACTCACCTTCTTTTTGGGTGAGCGACACAGGCTCAGGGATTATAGCAATGTTGCCATCCCTGTTGCTTTGGGCATACGAATGCATAGCAAAAAAGCTTAAGCATAAGAATCCTAAAAGTTTCTTCATTGAACTAATTTTTTAAAAGATTTACAGTTGGTGTTAGTTCGCAAATTAATGCTTTATGGCGAGAAACAAAATATTTTATATAAGTGTAACAAACTTTTTAAAATTATTTCAAATCTCTATTTGACTTTCCCCATTGCGTATTTAATGCCACCAAGAAGATGCTGTAAATACAATGGTTCTGAGTAAGATTCATCAGTATGTCCCAGCTCGGTGTAGAATGCCCTGCCACCATCATATTCGTGATACCAGGCCATCGGGTGATTGCTGCCATTTTCTCCGCCTGTATAGCTCTTTTCGTCTATGGTAATCAGCACATGCAAACCTTTAGCAATATATTTAAAATTGTACCATTCGTCTTTTCTTTTCCATTCAGCAGGCAAATGTTTGGTGGCTATAAAGTTGTGGTCCACAACGTTTAACGTCGCCGTCTGCTGCTGAGACGGGTGATTTTTAAAATAAGCCCCCACTAAGTCTCCATACCATGGCCAATCGTATTCGGTGTCAGTTGCAGAATGAACACCTACAAAGCCGCCCCCTGCGTGGATATATTGCTGAAATGCTTTTTGTTGCTCATCATTCAATACATCTCCGGTAGTGCTCAGGAAGATCACAGCTGCGTACTGCTTTAGGTTGGCTACCGTAAATTTGGCTGAATTAGTGGTGGTATCTACATCAAAATTATTTTCCTGGCTCAATTTAATAATAGCCGGTATACCCACGGCTATAGAGTTATGATGAAAGCCTGCCGTCTTGCTGAATATTAATACTTTAGGTTTAGCCAGTAGTTTACTGAATGGAAATTGTACTAATACAATTAACAGTAAAGCAGTTTTCAGATACTGTGTTATGTGTTTCATTTTAGTTGATTTAGTTAGATTAAGTTGATTGAGTTAGATTAAGTTCATTAGGTTGAATTCGACAACTACTAAACCCAATCAACCACTTAACTTAATCAACCGTCCTCAAATATTCCCTTTTTTAAATAAATTGAGGGCGAATTTTGCTGAACGGTCAGTCTTTGCCATTTAATTTACCGACGGGGTCTTACATGCGGATGAGGTAATCATTGCGCCATCGGTCACAATTACGTTTTTAGCATCCCAAACCTGGTTGTGCATATTCAGAACCGAAGTTTTTGGATCGCGGCCCATACGCGCTGTACCCATTTCATGAATTCCATCGCCAACATTATGACCAAAATCGTGTGTTTTTACATCTTTCACTCCGGCTATTTCCAGCATGGCTTTTGCTTCAGCTATAATGTCTTTGCGCATTTTTTTCTCATTGTCCTTTATCTCTGCATCCATAGCGAGCACTGGTAGCCCCCATTTATCTTTTTTGTTATGATCCAGGGTGATCTTATTTTCATGATAAGGCAGCAATTCGCCAAAGCCACCGATGCCCATCGTCCATTGCCCCGGTTCGGTTAGTTCATCTTTAAACTTAGCCCCTATACTTAACTCGGCGACATTCCGGCTCCATCCCTCGCGACCAGCGCCGCCCTGGTAACCAAAGCCACGGATGTAATCCCGCTTATCACCAAACAAGTTGGTAAACCTTGGTATATAAACACCATTTGGCCTTCTGCCAAAATAGTATTTATCCTCGTAGCCTTCTACCCTGCCTGATGCACCCAAATTATAATGGTGATCCATGATGTTGTGGCCCAGTTCACCACTGCTGCTGCCTAATCCATCCGGCCAGATATCAGTTGCCGAGTTCATCAAGACCCAGGCGCTATTTAAAGCTGAAGCGTTTACAAATACCACCTTGGCGTGATACTCGTAGGTTTGATGTGTTTCTGCATCCAGTATCTCTACACCTGTAGCTTTCTGAGTATTTTTATCGTACAATATCTTCGTAACAATAGAAAATGGCCTTACAGTTAGGTTACCCGTTTTCATCGCGGCCGGTAAGGTAGATGACTGCGTACTAAAATACCCGCCGAACGGACAGCCTTCCCAGCAACGGTTACGGAATTGACATTGCGTACGGCCGGGTATCGGCGCTGTCAGGTTGGCTGAGCGCCCGATGATCATATGCCGGGTATTGTTATAATGCTTTTTGATTCGTTCCGATACGTCCTTCTCTACGCAGTTCATTTGCATAGCAGGCAGAAAATGTCCATCCGGTAATTGTTCCAACCTTTCTAAGGAACCATTTACACCGATGAATTTTTCTACATGGTCATACCACGGCGCGATATCCTTATAACGAATGGGCCAGTCGATAGCCCATCCGTCTTTTAGGTTAGCCTCAAAATCATGGTCGCTCCAACGATAGCTCTGGCGTCCCCAAAGAATAGACCGGCCACCTAGCTGATAAGAACGCCACCAGTTGAAAGGCTTTATTTCTGTATAAGGCGCGTCAACATCATCGGCCCAGTAATTCATGTTGCCTTCATTAAGCCCCCAGGCCCTTGCAAGGATAGGATGCCGTTTTTTCTTTTCCAGGGGTACGGCGCCTCGGTGCTCAAACTCCCATGGATGATTGGTGGTTGTTTTATAATCCTTAATGTGCTCAAAATTACGACCGCGTTCAAGCATAATGGTTTTTAAGCCATGCTCGGTAAGCTCTTTTGCGGCCCAACCACCGCTTATCCCTGATCCTATTACGATCGCGTCGTAAGTATTTTTTGCCTGTGCCTTGTTGTTGACGTTGACTGAATCTATCGCCATGTTCAGAAAATATTAGTTATAAATTGATGAGAATTTTTTAATTATTATTATTCAGCCATTTAAGGGATAGAAAGATACCTAAATAAACCCCAATGCCAGCGTTTATGAGGAATAATGAACTTAAATCTATAGACATATAACCGATTATTCGACCTACGAGTTGACATATCCCTGCAGTTAAAAATAATGTACCTCCAAAATCGAAAGAGATGAGTGGGCTATTTCTGTTGAACGGGTTATCATTCCATGCTGGTTTGGAGATATTTACATCATAAAAAAATGAGTTAAATTTTAATATTAGTGGTAATGCTATTCCAAAAAATAAAATAGGCATAAAAGTGAAAGCACCGAGCGGTTCTTGCTTTTCATTTGTACTAGCGGAAATATACAGATTTCCCAGGCCTCCAATTAATATTAAGCCCGATTTTATTTTACCAATAGTATTCAGATTGTGATAATATCTGGAATAGTATACCCTAATCATGTCTATTTTAATTCCTTTATCTTAATGTTCTTGTAATTCACCTCAAATCCATGGTCTTGTAAAAGGATATGCCCTTCTTTCGCCTCTCCGAAGTTCTTCCAGATCTTGTATTTACTGATCTTTACCAGTTCTTCAAATTCTTTTGAGCCACGTTCATATTCAAGCACTTTCACTCCGTTCAGATAATGCTCGACATGATTATTCGGATAAACAATGATCCTGCCTGTGTTCCATGCTCCTATTGGATGGACGAAGCGATCCAGTTTTTTAGCAGGGATCAGATCGTATAATGAAGCCAGGGTTCGATCTCCATCATGGCCTAATTTAGCATCCGGGTGGACTTTATCGTCCAGCACCTGATATTCTAAACCAATAGCTGATTGTCCGTGCGTATCCTCTTGAAGCGTTACAAAATACTTCACACCACTGTTAGCGCCTGGGCTCATTTTAAAATCAAACGACAGGTCGAACGCACTGAACTGTTCTTTGGTCACGATATCCCCTACATTAGCAGCTTCGCCACCTTTTGAACCTAAAATGGTCATGGTGCCATCACGAACCACCCAGCCGCCGGGTTTAGTAGGAAAAGTAGTTGAGGTGGCTCCTATCCAACCCGCGTTGGTTTTCCCGTCAAACAGCAAACGCCAGCCATTTTTTTTCTCGTAATCAGTCAAATGATTTAATGTATAATCAACCACATAAACACCTGCCGGGAATGGCTTTGGTTTAAGATTAGCTGTCTGTAATTTGATATTTTTAAAGTAAATATGTTTGCCCGCCTGCCCTTCACTACTAATTCCATGAACTTGGAGGCCGATAAAACCTTTGCTGTCCACTGTATCAACCATATAAGCTGTGGCCACACCATTTACCCATGTTTTGATAGAGTTACCTATACATTCAATTCGGTAATGGTTCCACTCATCTACTTTAAAAGCATCTTTTGCCTTGGCATTCATATCCAATGGATAAAGCCAATCACGGCGACCTTCATCATAAATGCCACCACTCCATTTACGGTCGGACGGATCAACTTCGACTTGCCTTCCAAACACTTTACCTGCGCCATTATTACCATTCGGATCGTAGTGGCTGCGCGTTTGCACACCGGAGTTAGTTTCCTTCCCTTCTACTTTAATGTCGATCTCCATAATAAAATCGCCATATTCTTTTTCCGTCACCAGGAAGGAATTTGGCGAATGAGCAACCGTAGTACCCACAATTTCGCCGTTCTCGACAGTGTAAGTGGCCTTGCCAGTTGCTTGTTTCCAGCCTTTCAGAGTTTTGCCGTCAAACAGATTTTGTCAGCCCTCCTGGGCATAGCATACTAAGGAAAGTCATGATAAGAGAGCATCTAGGATTAGACAGCGTTGTTTTTTGCTTTTATA
>JACXTT010004830.1_pt1 | contig 19870 bp, 15 predicted proteins | sample 9270951 | NCBI WGS metagenome assembly JACXTT01 (sample SAMN15532306, study PRJNA645909) | rock metagenome | isolation source: weathered quartz diorite | place: Puerto Rico | collected 2017-06-21 | reverse complement strand
ACTCCGCCGATGGGATGGAATAGCTGGAACAAGTTTGGCTGCAACGTGAGCGACAAACTCATTCGCGAAATGGCCGACGCCATGGTCAGCAGTGGCATGCAGGCCGCCGGCTACCAGTATGTGAACATTGACGACTGCTGGCAGGTGAGCCGCGATGCTTCGGGAACCATCGTCGCTGATCCCACAAGATTTCCCGCGGGAATGAAGGCCCTCGCGGACTACGTGCACGGCAAAGGATTGAAGCTAGGTCTTTATACCGACGCTGGCACGGGCACCTGCGAAAAGCGGCCAGGCAGCTTGAATCACGAGGATCAGGATGCCAAGACCTACGCCTCCTGGGGAATCGATTACGTAAAGATTGATTGGTGCAATTCGGAAGGCCTCGATCCGGAAGTCCAGTACGCGAAGTTCCGCGATGCGTTGGCGCATTCGGGGCGCCCCATTGTGTTCAGCATCTGTAACTGGGGAGTGAAAACGCCTTGGCGCTGGGGACCCACCACTGGCAACTTGTGGCGCACCACCGGAGACATTAATGATACGTACGACCGCATGACCTTGATCGGATTCGGGCAGAACGGTCTGGAAAAGTTTGCAGGTCCTGGACACTGGAACGACCCGGACATGCTGGAAGTTGGGAATGGCGGTATGAAGCGCGATGAATACCGCACGCACATGGCCCTATGGGCAATCCTTGCGGCTCCACTGCTCGCGGGAAATGATCTGCGGAGTATGTCGCCCGAAACAAAAGAGCTTCTCATGAATTCCGAGATTCTTGCGGTCGATCAGGACACAAAAGGCGTACAGGGACATCGTGTGTGGCAGGAAGGGCCGCTGGAAATTTGGGTAAAGCCGCTCGCCGATGGAAGTCAGGCCGTGGGACTTTTCAATCGCAGTGAATCGGCCACTAAGTTGACGCTCGACTTTAGATCCATCGGCGCGCCTGCCTCTGCGAAACTCCGCGATCTTCTGGATCACAAGGATCTCGGTACGATACAAAATTCCTACTCGACCAATGTGCCGACCCACGGCGTAGTGCTGGTGAAAGTTTCCCGATAGCCTTGTGGCGGTAACTCTCGGACCGCAGTCCGCATTTCTAAAATCATGCAGTCTGCCTCCGTGCCCATGTAGGGCCCGCCTTTTGAGTCGCGCCGCTCTTCCTATTTGTCCGGTTTCGGATTCGTATCGCCCGCGGAATTTTTGTCCTGCCCGGGTATTTCAGCACGGTTCAGTTCGTCTAGCTTCTTGAACGCCGCCTTCGCCTCATCCTGACGGCCGAGCTTCGAATAGGCCCGGCCGAGAAGGAAATACGCCTGCTTCATCCGTGGCTCAAGCTGCAGCGAAGCGTTCAATTCCGGGATGGCGGCATCGAATCGGCCACTCTGAAACAGCGCGTTTCCGAGCGCAAACCGGCCCGCCGCGGCATCCGGGGCCAAAGCGACAGCCTTCCGCAGCCATTCGATCGCAGTGGAATACTCTTGCTTGTACGTATAACAAGCACCCAAACCATAGGCGATTTCATAATTCAGCGGGCCGATTTTTTCCGCCTGTCTGTAATAGTCGATCGCTTCATCAAATTTGGATTGCGAGCGCTTCAGTTCCGCCAGTTCCGTGGCCACTTCGATGGACCGAGGATTGGCCTTCAGCGCCTTCTGAAATTCCTCCTCCGCTTCGCTCTTATTCTCCGCCGCCAGTGCCGCCTCGCCGAGAAGCTGGTGGACACGATCGGAGTCTGGTGCGATCGAAAAAAGCCTTTCATATTCCCCATGAGAAAGTTCCCGCGCAATGAGGGAAATGTAGTAAAGCGCATCTATGTTCTTCGGATCGGATGCCAGAACTTTTTGAAGCCCTTCAAATGCCTGCTGGAATTTTCCCTGCGCAAGCTCCGCCCGCGCCAGAATCAATCGAACCGGGACATCCTTTGGGTGCGCTCGCAGATGTTTCTCCGCCAGTTCCGCGGCCCGCGAATAATCGCCGCGATAGAACGCTTTGGTGCTTTCGGTCAGCGTCAAGGATTGGCCGCGCGTTTGCCCGCCGGCCGCGACCACCAGCAGTAGCAAATAAAAAATGCGCGGAAGGGAAGGGAAAGCAGCGGATTGAGGCATGTGGGGAAGCATCTTCATGGATTTTCGAGAGGCCGTACTTCAACGATGCGCAGAAATTCCTGCGTCTTCTCCGCCAGGACCTTCTTGAGTTCCTCGAAGTGTCTAGACTGTGCTTCCTGCCTCGCATCCCGGGTGCGCGCGTAGAGCGTGAGCAGATAGAAATTTGCCGTGTAGTGCTCCGGATCGATCTCCAACGCCTGCCGAATCCGTTTTTCTGCTTGCGAGTAGTCTTTCTGCATCAAGTAATACTGGCCCAATTCCGCGAGTGCATCCACGTAGTCTGGCTTGCTCTTCAAAGCAAGTTCCAATTCGTTGTGAGCTTCCTCAAGCCGTCGTTCTTGCAATGCGATCGCGCCAAGGTAGTAATGCGCCGCTGTCGCTGTTTCGGCAGTCTTGGTAGCTTCCTCCAGTCGGGGAACCGCCGCCTCATAGTCCTTCGCCCGGTAAAGCGCCGCTCCCAGCGCCAGTTTTCCTCGCGGGTCCCGCGGCCTCAACCTTAGGTACTTCTCAAAATACGGCACGGCCTCCCCGGGGTCATGCCGGAAAGTCGAACTCGCCCCCATCGCATAGTTGTAGTTCGGATTTTCAGGCTCGATCTGTACGGCTTTCTCGAAGGAATTCCGCGCTTCCGCGACGAGGCTCAAGTCCATGCACACCAACCCAAAATAGTAGTGGATGCCCGCGTTCTTCGGCTCTAGATCTCGCGCGTGCGCCAAGTATCCCAGCGCGCCCTGATAATCTTTCTGCTTGCGTGCGACCCGTACCAACTCCAGCAACGAACCAGCCGTAAGGCCTTCCGGCGTGATAGATCTTTCCAGCGTCGCTCGCGCCTCCACCAGCTTGTCCGCTCCTTCGTAAGCCAAACCCAGCGCGCGCAGCAGCTCCGGCGGCAACGCCTGACGTTTCTCCAAACTCTCGAGTAGCGTTACAACCAGGTCGTCTCGTTTTCCTGTTCTCAGGCCCTGCAACGCTTGCTGCGCGTCCGCCTCGGAAAAATTTGGGTCAGCGAGCAGGCGCGCCGCCGCATCGTCCGTCCGTTTTTGATCGCCAAGCCCAGCGTAATCCGCGCACACGATGGACAATACCTGCGCTCCCGTTTGTCTCTCTTCCGAGAGCCGCGAAACGCGATCGAGCGAATCTTGGTACTTGCCTTGCTCCAGCAGCAGCCCCGCACTCTGGTAATTCGCCTCCGCGTTCTTGGGGTCGTGTCCCAGCACTCCCAGGTAAACATCGAGCGCCTTCCTCCGCGCCTGCGGATCACCGGCAAAGTTCTCTTGATAAAGCCGCCCTAAATTCAGGGCAGCACCGGTGAATTTTGGCTCCCGCTTCAGGGCTAGCCTGAAACTCTTTTCCGCAGCGGCGTACCTGCCCTGCTGCGCCTCGACGATGCCCCGCAAGTTGTCCAGACCGGCGTCTGCAGGATACTGCGTTGCCGCTTCAAGGATTTTGCGGCTGGCCTCCGCCAAATCGTGATCCTGAATCAGTTGTTGAATCTGCAGAATTTTTTGATCTCTTTCGGTCGCGTGGTCCTGTTTGGCGTAGGCAACGGCATAATGCACAGCGCACAAGGAAATGCCTAGGATCACAGCGGGAATCGGCGGGCGGAATCGCATCATGAACCAGGATTTGAGCCTGTTTTCAGGGAACTTCCAAATGCTCGCCGCACAATTATACGTAAGCGCTTAAATAATTACTATGCGGCCCCATTTCGCACTCCTTTATACTATCCATCGTTCTCTTATCCACCTACGCATGCCTGCCCCAGCCAATCTCGCGCGCTCGGATCAATTTGGTCAAAGCACGAGATTTGCATCCACCGGTACGCCTTCGCGTGTTTGGGCGAAGCCCCTGCGCCCTGGCGTGTGTCCTCCTGGAGCCCCGCGCCTTGGAATCTTTCTCTTCCTGTACTTCTGCATCGCCGCGTGTGCCCTCGCACAGGAAAGCTTGCCGGCTTCGTTCGAAACAAAGATCGCCGCAGGCGTCGACGCTCTCAAATCCGGCGATCTGGATTCCGCCGAGCAAGTCTTCTCCGACGCCTTGCAGCAGGGAATCAAGCATCCGCTGATCTACCACAACCTCGGCGTCATCGCTCAACTGCGCGGCAAGCACGCCGAAGCGGTCACGCGATTTCGTCAAGTGCTCGCTCTTCAACCGAATTACGGCCCTTCTCGCCTGCTCCTGGGTTCCAGCCTCCTGGCGCTCCGAAAAAATGCCCAGGCCGTGCAGGAACTCAAGCGCGCCGTCGCCCTGTTGCCTGAAGAGCCGCAGGCCCATCTGCAGCTGGCGAGAGCCTACAAGGTCTCGGACAACTGGGTCGCCGCCGTCCAGGAATACCAGAAGCTTGTGCAGTTGGCCCCACAAGAACCGGAGTATTCGTACCAACTGGGCACGGCCTGGGCGAAGCTCTCCGGCTGGTCCTATGGCCAACTCACCGGCATCAATCCCCATTCCGCGCGCGTGCATCAGGCTCTCGGGCAAGAATACGTCATCCAGGAAAAGTATGATCTGGCCATCGCCGCCTACCGGCAAGCCGCGCGCTCCGATCCCAAGCTGCCGGAGATTCATCTGGCCATGGCTCTGATCTGGCTGGAATTGAAAAAACTCGACGACGCACTTGGGGAAGTCCAGCTCGAGCTAAAGCTTGTGCCGGAGAGTAAGGCCGCATTGGATGCAAAGGCGAGGATTGAGGCCGCGATCGCTGCTTTAACGCCTTAGCCATCGAGCTATTCTGCGTATACGGCTGCCGGACTCTCCTGCCCGTGGAAGCGCTCATTATGAGGAAGCGCGGAAATCATGCCGCTCGCAGGACCTGGCCAGGGGAATATGTCGAAAGAGCAATGAAAAAGACCGTTTTCATATTTGCCTCCTCTTTGTTCGGTGCGTGCCTGCCGTTTCTCTTGTCCGCGCAAGACCGCCCTGCCGCTCAGGAGAGTCCTGCCCCAACAGCCGTGCCATCTGATCTAACTGATCTGCAGCTCAGCGAACTGCGCCGCCTCGAGCTCCAGGATGCCTTCAAGCGCAGAGACTACAAACGCGCAGAGTCGATCCTCGTCGAGGAAGCCGAGCGTGATCCCAAATCCATTCGAGCCGCAAAAATGCTCACGATGGTCGGCGGAATCTTCTTTCTGGACGGCCAATACCTGAATTCCGCCATCGCCTGGAAAAAGGCGGAAGCCATAGCTCCTCTCGATGATCGAAGCAGGTTCACCTTGGCAATGGCCTACGTAAGGCTCAACCGGCGCGATTGGGCGCGGCCGGAACTGGAGAAGCTTGTGACCGCGCAGCCTCAAAAGCCGCTGTACCTTTACTGGCTCGCCCGCCTTGATTACGATGCGCAGAATTACGCAGCGGCCATCACTCGATTGCAAAAGGTCGTTGAACTGGATCCAACGATGACGCGCGCTTACGACAGCCTGGGGCTTTGCTATGACTACCTGGGTCAATCCAACGAAGCCATCAAGAACTTTGGCCGTGCTGTCGAGCTGAATCGCCTCCAATCCAAGCCCTCGCCTTGGCCTCACGTGGATCTTGCTGTTTCGCTCGTTTCCGTAAATCAGCTCGCGGACGCCGAGAAGCACTTGCGCGAAGCCCTCAGCTTCGATCCCCGCCTTCCGCAAGCGCACTATCAGCTCGGCCGCGTCCTGGAGATGCGCGGGAGCTATCAGGCAGCCGTTCTGTCGCTGAATCAGTCCATCGCACTGGATCCGGCCTATCCCGAGCCACATTATCTCCTGGGCCGCATCTATCACCGCCTGGGGGAAGACCAGCTTTCCAAGAAGGAAATTGGCCGATTCCAGGAGTTGAAGAAGGCCAGTGAAGCGCCGCCCATCGCGAATTCATCTTCATCGCCAAAGTAGCCATCGCAAAGCAAGTCTCGTCATCCCGACAAAAAAACAGCGCCCCGACCGGGTCGGGGCGCTGGTGGGGTGGTTGTTTGCGTCTCCCTTGTTTAAAACTCCAGCCTCCCGCCAATCTGAACGGTGCGCGGCGGGCTGACATTGCCGTTCCAGACGCCGAAACCGCTCCCACCTCCGGCATCTATGAAGTTGTTGAACGCAAAGCTCGAGCCTACGTTGTTCACGCCGTTGTTGATGAAGTAATGAGCGTTAAAGGCGTTAAAGAACGCAAAGCGAAGCTGGAAGTTCACGCGCTCCCCGAACCGGGTGTTCTTGGTCAATGAAAAGTCCAGGTTCTTGTAGTTCGGGCCTCTCAGGTTGCTAATGCGCGGGCCTATGCCCGTGTATCCAAACACCCCGGTGCAGGTGGGACACGCCCCTGCCGGTTGGAATGCACCCTTAAGCTCGAATGCCGCAGCGTTGAGCAGCGCGCCCTTGCTCGGATCGAAGCTATTTGGATCTTGCAAGAAGGGATTCACACCCTTGACGAGACCTACCAGACAGTTCTGGCGGAATTGGGGCACCACTTGGCAGTTGCTCGAGCGGAACCACATTGGAGTTCCGCGCGAGTAGCGGATGACGGGGCTGATTTGCCAGCCTCCCACCAAATAATTGACGGCGCCGCCCTGGTTCGCGTAACGCTTGCCTTTACCGAAGGGCAGATCGTAAACGAAGGTGGCCGACACCACCTGCGGGACGTCATCGCCCGAAAGCGAGCGAGCGCGGCGCTTCTCGAATGGCGAGATCACCCCTTGGCTCGCGTTCCAATTGCCACCGGCCTCCCCGGCGCCAGCTTGCTGGGGACCGTCCGCGGCGTCGGAAATGAGCTTCGAGTTCGTGTAGGACACGAGCATGTACAGGCCGTTGCTGTAACGTTTTTCGATCTTGACTTGGAAGGAATGATAGATCGAATTGCCGCGGTTTTCATTCAATCCGGGGAGAGCACCGCAGAATTGCGGGAAGGGCAGCAGCGCTTGGGCCACGGTAGGGCTGCAGTTGGCGGCGCTATTCAGTTGCCCTACCCACCCGGCGTACGGGGACTTCACGCCAAAAAGCGTCTGGCTATCCGACGTGAATACGGCATTCAGCTCCGGGACGTAACCACAGTTGGCTCCTGCGGTCGGAGTCGGGGTGGCGCAGGAGGGATTTATGGGAGTTGTGTTTGCTTCCAGCGCCTTGATCTGCGGGTCAAACGGATTCAGGACGTTAATCGGTTGCAAGCTCGAATTCAGGCGTGTTCCTTTGTTTCCCACATAAGCCACGCTCAAAAAGACTTCCTTGGGGAGCTCCCGCTCAATCGTCAGGTTCCACTGTGAGGAATAAGGCCGGCGGTTGCCATCAATCGTGCGGTAAGCCGTCCCGTTACCGTTGCCGGCACGAGGAAACCGCCCGTTGTCGAAACCCGAATTAATACAGGTATTACCTAAGGTACAACCGAGCGCAGCAGTAGGCGACGGAAATCCTGTATCCAGATAAAGTGCCGGATCAATACCCGCGGGCCCCGTCAAGCTCAAGGTATCCTTGAGGTTGAAACCGTCGAGCGCCATTCCTCCACCCCAACCCGGGTAGAACGTCCGGGAAAAGAAAAGGCCGTAGCCCGCGCGTACCACTGTTTTCGTGTTATACGCATAGGCAACGCCCAGCCGTGGCGCAACTCCCTTCTTCCATGGCTCTTCGGGAAACTCTCGGCCGAAACAGGATGATGTGGCTTTGCAAACCGAGTTGTTGCCTGCGAAGGCCAATCGACCAGGCCGTCCGCCAGCAGCAGGATTGGCGCCCACAGGATCAATGAACGCATAGTGTTCGCGCTTTTCGCGCGAAGGAGAGAAATAGTCCCACCGCAGACCGTAACTCAAGGTCAGCTTGGGCGTGATTTTCCAGGTGTCGTTCGCGTGCACCACGTAAACCTTCTGCCGCGGATACCAAGTGGGGACGGAGCGAAAATCAACCGTGCCGGTGCTGACGGCTCCGAGCAAGTATCCGGCAATCGGACTTCCGCTGACGACGCCCGGCGAGCTGGTCGTCTTACGGTCGAAGCTAAACGTGCCGGCTTGATCTTCCAGAAAGTGAATGTTGCCCCCCACGTTGCGCCATTCGGCGCCGAAGGTTACCGTGTGATGGCCGATCACGCGGCTGGCGACGTCGTTGAGGACCCACGTCGGACGTGTCGTTTTGTTGGCCGCATTGCTTGAGATCGTTTGGAAACCGTCGCTGAAGTTAAATGAAGGCAGCGTATTATTGCCCGCCACGCCTGCGACTCCTGGTAGTTTGCCGATCTGATCCAGGTTGAGCGTAGAATCGCCTTCGTTGCGATTCAGGTAGCCCAGTGTCACGTGATTTGTCATTTTGTCAGAAAAAATGTGTTCCCAGTTGAACCGCATGATCGGTGAATTCTGTAACGGAGTGAACCTGTCATTCGCGATCTCACGGGGAAGAGTAGTTGCGAGATTCGGTGACGTGTACTGACGCCAGTACGAGAAATAGAAGTGGTCGCTGTACCCGTAGTTATGGTCGACACGGAACATATAATAGTTGCTGTTCGCGGTGAGCGCATCCGGCACTGGCCGCGACAATGTGTAGTTGTTGGTGGCTAGCGAATTCGTCGGCGTCGGCATGAACTTCAGGTAGGCCGCCGCAATGGGGCTGATACAAGCCGTGGGTATGATATTCCCGGGGAATTGCTGTCCCGGCCCAAATCCCGCCGGAAGCGCATTCTTGCAAGCCGTCGACTGAGGTCCCGTTGCCTGCGAGGCCACAGAACCAGGCGCGAAAGTACTTGGAGCGTAGATGGGAAACCCCCAGTCCGTGAAATTCCCGACTCGTTCCAAGGCCGAAGGAATCGAAATGGTAGGGACCGAAGATCCGCCGGCCAGGTGATAGGACTCATAGTTGAAATAGAAGAAGGATTTATGCTTGGAGGTCCCGCTGTACAAGTGCGGAATCTTGACGGGGCCGCCGACGTTCACGCCGAAGTCGTTCTCGATATCCACAGAACGCTTGGGTGTACCCCATTGTTTGGCATTAAACGCCGTGTTCCGCGAGTATTCAAACGCTCCGCCGTGGTATTGGTTGGTGCCTGACTTGGTCACGACCGCAATTATCGCTGAAGTGGTTCCGCCATATTGGGCCTCGTAATCCGACGAGATGACCTTGACTTCCTGAACCATGTCCGGAGATTGGGTGAAATCTTGATGGATCGAAATCAGTCCGCTCTGGCTCATGAAACCCTGCTGCATGCTTGCGCCGTCCAGAAGAGCCTCATCGCCGGTTTCCTGACCGCCGTTGATGCGCGCCGAGAACGGTTGAGCGGTACCGCCGCTGGTCACACCGGGAAGGAGCAGGACCAGACTTGCCGCGGAACGTAACTTCCCCTCAACGACAAGCGGAAGGCTCTTTAAGGTTTCTGGCTCGATGCCTCCTTGCAACGTTGCGTTCTCCGAGTTGATTAAGGTGAGGCCACCCTCAACCGTTACAGTTTCCGATGCCGTGCCTACCCTGAGAACTGCATCAGCGTGAGCACTGGCATTAATCGTGATGACGATGGCTGTTTGGATGTAATTTTCAAACCCCGTCTTGTTGACCTTCAAATCGTAATTGCCGGGCGTTAAATTGCGGAAGGTATACTCGCCCCTGTCGTTCGAAGTGGCTCTCAATTCGAACCCGGTCGCCTTGTTTGTCAGTGTCAGTTCGGCGTCCGCCACGCCGGCTCCCGAGGGATCCATCACAGCGCCGCTCAGTGTAGCGTTAAGGCCCTGTGCCCGTGCTGAAATGGCGCATGCAAACAAACCCAGGCAGAAAACAAGCAACATGCTTAGACCAAGATTCTTTAATCCGATTTCTCTTGCGAACATGAATTTCACCTCGCGGTTGGACTTCGTAGCAAGGTCCCCAGTATTCAATTGTCGGAAGGCCCCACCCCGTGCGCGTAAGCGCTTGACGTAACCGCTTACGTCGCTCTAATGGTTTTGCATTATTCCACTGCCATTTCCTCTGTCAAGCTCAAAATGTATTTATTTGCTCTGCACCATCGCTTTTCCTAATTGCTCCCTATCGTGTCCCTCCTGTGGCGACGGCCACCAAAGAGCATGTCCCCTGCAAGGCCAATCATCCGCGTGTGATACAGGATTCGAACACACGGATTTTCTTTCGGTGTCGCGAACTGGCGAGAACCACACCTCCCGCAACCTGAACCAACTATTCGATGTCTACTATCTATAATTCGAATTGCTTCTTGTCCGCCGAGGTTAGGAGCAATCAGGCGGGGATGTCAAACCTGAAATTCTAAAGTTTTGGTTGAGGAATACTAAACGAGCTTCGCCCTCGAAAATTCGTCTTCATGTCTTCGTCTGTGCGGAACCACCTTCGGGCAAGGCTCGCTCTTCGTGCCAGTTACGTCAGACGCGGCGCGGCGCCCGTTGATCCACGGACCAGAAGTTCCGTGCGGATTTTGATTTCTCGGCCCGACCGGCCTTCTCCCGCATTGGTGTGCAATACTGCCTCAACGGCAGCAGCTCCGATTTCCGCTCGCGGGATCATGATGGTCGTTAGCTGTGGATCGGTAAGTTTCGCCAGCCAGATGTCGTCGCATCCGATCACTGAAATATCCTTGGGCACTTGTAGCCCCGCACGTCCCAGCTCGCGCAGAGCTCCCACCGCCATCAAATCATTCGCGGCGATGACCGCCGTCGGCCTGTTCTTCAATGCCAGGAGTTCTCTGACCGCCTGCTGTCCGCTCTCCAGCTTGAAATCGCCTTTGCAGATCACCGGCTCGGTATGCAGAGAGGTTCTATGCTTCTTCATCGTTCTGAGGAAGGCCTGACGCCTGTATTGCGCTGACTTGAAGTGCTCCGGTCCGCCGATGAAGGCAATTTGCCGGTGGCCCAGTTCAAGCAGATGTTCAACCGCCTGATGGACCCCCTTTTCATAATTCACGCGAATATTGCTTGTATGTAGTCCCACCTTTCCGATGTCCAGAAAGACCACGGCAATTCGCCGGGATGACAGGCGCTCGATCACGGAGAGATCCATCTCCGTCGTCAGGATCATCACCCCGCGAACTTGCAATTCCAGCAAACGCTGCACATACGGGGCATCACGCTCAGGCTCGTAGTTCGTATTAAGAACGATGACGTCATAGCCCAGTTCGAGCGCTCTTTCCTGAATGGACTTAACAAGGTCCGGGAAGAATGGGTTGGTGATGTCCGAAATAATCAGGCCGAGAGTCCGGCTCCGGCCAGACGCCAGATTGCGTGCGTGTATGTTTGGTGTGTACCCGACATTTTCAATTGCGCCTAGAACCCTTCGTTTTGTTCCATCGCTGACGTAGCGCGTCTTATTGATGACGTGCGAGACCGTGGCGGTTGACACGCCGGACAATTTGGCGACGTCTTTTATTCTAACGCTGCTCATACATGACGCTCTTCCTCTAGGTCATCTTGACGGCACACAATTGCAAGAGATGAAGCTGCGTTCATCATGTCAATACTGCGGGTGAAATCGTTCGCAGCGCAATCTTACAACAGCCTCTTCCACATCGAGTGCTTATTTTTACTGCCGTAACAAGCTGCGCCGCGTTTCTGCTATCGTCAAGACCCCGCCCCCGGGCCGACCGCCACCACAAAATACGTCGCCGGCGTTGTGCCCACATTCTTGATTCCGTGTTCGTCGTTCGAATGCACGAAACCCACGGAGCCTGGCCCCAGACGGTAGCTCGTACCGTTCACCGTCAGCTCCACCGTTCCTTCTCGAATGAGCCACATTTCGGAGTGCACATGGTGGTGCGCCGCGTGGGGCGCGCCGCCCGGCGGCAGCGTCGTTTCGTGCACCTCCAGCGACTCGCCTGTGGCGAGCTTGCCCTTCAGGATGTCGCGGATCTGCGCATTGTGGGGCGTTCGAATCGGCAGTTTTTCGAACGGATACGTCGCGGATGGCAGCGTTCCTTCTTGCGCGGCCGCGTTCGCGGGCCGCAAAACCACAGGAACCAGAGCTGCCGGAAGCAGGAGGCACAGATCACGTCGCGTGAGTGACATTCACTTCTCCTTTTGCAATTTACGAATGCATCGTTCAGCGAATTCGACCAAACCTTGCTGAGAAGTGCTCGACATCGAAACAAAGAATCTTTAGCATGCCCTCATTTGTCAAGAGGCGCGTTTTGCGCCGAACCTTCGCAACGGGACGGGCCAGGAATGAGCGAACAGATCCGGGCAATGGAAGTATGAGCACACTCCCGATTCTGCGGCTGGGAACGGTGAAGGAAGTCGCGGGTTTTCAAGATCATGTTCACTCGCTCGGATTGAAAATTCCGTGCGATGGCGAGCTGCTCAGCGGATCCGATTCACCGTTGCGATGGCCGCTCGCGCGCGGCGGAATCAACATCGGCAACCGGATCGCCGTCCATCCGATGGAAGGATGGGACGGCACTGCGGATGGAAATCCGAGCGAGCATACGATCCATCGCTGGAAAAAATTCGCGCGCAGCGGCGGAAAACTAATTTGGGGAGGGGAAGCGGTTGCCGTTTCGCACGAAGGGCGCGCAAATCCAAATCAGCTCGTGATTGCGCCGCACACGCGAGAAGGATTGGCGGGATTGCGAAAAGTGCTGGTGGAGGAACACCGACGGACGACGGGTTCGGACGAAGGGCTTTTCATCGGATTGCAAGTGACTCATTCCGGACGCTACTGTCGTCCGAATGCCCACGACAGGCCGGAACCACGCATTCTCTACCATCATCCGATCCTGGATGGAAAATTGCGATTGTCTCGCGACTATCCCATCCTCACCGACGGCGAGATACGCGCGATCATCGAAGAATTCCATCGCGCGGCAAAAATGGCGACTGAAATGGGTTTCGACTTCGTGGACATCAAGCATTGCCACGGCTATCTGGGGCACGAATTCCTGAGCGCACATACGCGAGAAGGGCAATACGGCGGAAGTTTTGAAAATCGCACGCGATTTTTGCGCGAAGTTGTGCAGGGCATTCGCTCGATTTCGCCGGGGCTTCCGATTGGCGTGCGGCTCTCTGCGTTCGACACCGTGCCATTTCGTCCCGATCCGTCCCAATCGGCAAATGGAAAGTTGGGGCGTGGAATCTCCGAATCTCATGACAACTTGATTCCGTATCGCTGGGGATTCGGCGTGGATCCGCTTCATCCCACGGAAGCGGATCTAACCGAGACGATTCGGTTTCTTTCTTTGTTAGAGGAACTGGATATTCGGCTCGTGAACATCACTGCGGGCAGTCCCTATTACAATCCGCATATTCAACGGCCCGCGCTCTATCCGCCGTCGGACGGGTATCAGCCTCCGGAAGATCCGCTGGTTGGCGTGGCGTTGCAGATGAAAGTCACGCAGCAATTGAAGCAGCTCTTTCCGAATCTGATTATTGTGGGAACGGCGTACAGCTATTTGCAGGATTTTTTGCCGAACGTGGCGCAAGCTGCCGTGCGCGAGGGGTGGACGGATTTGGTTGGGCTCGGACGGATGGTATTGACCTATCCCGAGATATTGTGGGATGCGACGGAAGGAAATGAGATTCAGCATAAACGGGTTTGCAGAACGTTCAGCGATTGCACAACCGCGCCGCGGAAGGGTTTGCCTTCGGGATGCTATCCACTGGACAGCTACTACAAGAGTTCCGAATTGGCGGAACGGTTGAAGGTTGCGAAGGCGAAGCGATGAAAATCGAATCTATCGTTCAACGACAAGTGCTCGGCCGCAAGGTTCAAGGCATCGCCGCGGCGCTTCTGCCGTTTCAAGCGGATGGGCGAATCGCCGTCGAAGCTTTTCAAAATCATCTGCGCGCCACGCATCGCGCTGGATTGATGAACGCAGTGAATATGGATACCGGTTACGTAAACTATCTGAAAGATTCCGAAAAGCAAGATGTGCTGAGATGGACCCGAGAGGCGCTCGAAAAAGATGCGCCATTCGTGGCCGGCGCATACATCGAAGGGCAAACAGGCGACATCGTGGAACTCTACCGGAAGCAGATGGACGCCATTGTTGCACTCGGAGGAATTCCAATCCTGTTCCAGACGAGCTGGCTGCACGGAAAATCAGCCGCGGAGAAGGCCTCCACGTATGCGGCAATTTGCCGGGGATATCCGCACGTGCTCGCGTTCGAGCTGGGGCAAATGTTCGCGCCGAACGGCGAGATTTTTGATGAAGAAACGTTCCGGCGATTGATGGACATTCCGGAAATCAAGGGGATGAAACATTCTTCGCTCGACCGGCTGATCGAATTGAAGCGGCTCGCCGTCCGCGACGCGCTTCGGCCGAATTTCCGCATCTATACGGGAAATGATCTGGGCATCAACATGATCGAGTACGGCTCCGACTATTTGCTGGGGCTGGCGACGTTTGCACCGGAGAAATTTGCGGAGCGCGACCTGCTCTGGGAAACGGGTGATCCCGGGTATTACGTTCTGTCGGACGCACTGCAGTATTTGGGAAACGTGGCGTTCCGAGCGCCGGTTCCGGCGTATAAACATTCCGCTGCGGTGTTTCTGCATCTTGTGGGGAGAATTCCCAGCGATCTGACGCATCCGCAGAATCCAAGGCGCCCGGCGTGGGAAGCAGAAATTCTTCGAGATTGTGCGCGACGGCTGGGCATTCTGGTTAACCATAATGCCCCCCCACCCCCCTGTTTTTTGTAAGTGTGGAATCTAAAGGACTTAACAATCCTGTAAGTTCTTTGGTTGCAACACTTACGGGAGATCTCATAAGTGTTGATTCTAAAGGGGGTTATGGAGCTAACGAGGAAGGAGCAGGCCCAAACGCCGACTTCGTGCGTTTTCTGCTCAAATTGGAGCCCCTAGGCGAAGAAATTGACGATTGGGCCAATGTGTGCAAGAACTACAGATGTGTTTGCCCGGCAGAGAAAGGAGAACCCCACCATGAAGAAATATCGAATCATTATTAGCACGGTTTTTCTCGTACTGGCTATGGGGACTCTAGCGAGTCAATTCGCACGGGGCCCTTCCACCGACGCTGAACGTGAGTTTGATAGACGCGCGAAGATGGTCGGCCTCGTTAGGACTATCAATACTGCTGAAGCAGTAGAGCACCGCAACTACGGATCGTACGGGTCATGGCAAACTCTTCTAATACACAACCAGGAATACTTGAATGAGTGGCTCGCAAGGATCTATGACTCCCGGGCAGCCAAGGCGCATTTCGGTGACCTGGCCGAAATCTTGCCCGGATGGAAATTGCGACTACACGTGAATCCTGACGGCCAAGCTTACGTTGTCTTATTGGAAGAGGTCAACGATAACACCGGATTTGCGGCGCTCAGTGACGAACGTGGAGTAATCAGGGAATGCAAATACCTCCATTGAACCGCGATTTTTTCAACTAACCACTCGAGGTCTGGTACCACTTGCGAGGACAATCGTTCCCCATCACGTGAAGTGGAGTGCTGACCAGTCATAAGGACCCAGCTTCTTCTCGTTCAAGATTTCAACCGACAGCGCCCCAGTTCAACCGAAGAGCGCTCCAGAGCGCCGCAGTTTTTCTAACTCGCGCGACGTGAGGAAGTTAACGAAGAGTGCCATCCGGCGCTCTACAGCGCCCGTTACGCGGTGACGTGTCATACCCCCTCCAGGCGTCGAAGACGCCGCTCTTCCCGCGCTCTCCGGCGCTACCACGTCAACCGCTCGAATCAGGTGCTAATCGCTCACTTCCTGGCTAACCGGGGCAGACCTTGGGGGCGCGGATCGGCGGGAGCGGATCGCCTTCCATACCTTCGCCACCGCCCACCACAGCGCGGCATTGATCGCCAGGGTCACGGCTAGTTCGGCCCACGGCAACCCCGATAGGGGCAGCCTGCTATTCCCCAACAGCTTCTCCACGAGCACCAAGCTCAGCAGGTCGCCACGTGCGAGCAAGCACAGGCCCCTACAGAAGAGCACCGGCCCCGGCGCGGTCAGGATGCGCGGCCCTGCCCACACACAGACCGCTCCCACCAGTTGCACGACGACGAACCCGGCCCATGCTCGACGGCTCATAGATTCCCGGGGCCTACGGGTGAGCAGATTGTTGTGATCTTGCTGCTGTCGGAGTGGGGGCGGTCTCACGAACGACAGAGGGTCGTTTCTCCATCAAGAAGCAGGGCAGCTCTTTCGGATCGGGAAGCTTGACGTTGGCACCGAAAGCTGTTGGAAGGAAGGATGGCCCGCGAGCCATCCAGCTAAGGCAGTCTTTGGCTTCCTCCGGCGATGCTTGATGAACTTCGAATCTCCACAGAGTTTTGTCGAACTCACCGTAGGCGATGAGGTCAGCGCGATGGATGTATTCGATGATGATGTACTTCGCTCTGTGAGGCTCAGACCAGTGATCGGCTCGCACCATGTATATTTCAGCTAGGTCGCCGATGGAATTGGGGTCTATGATCCGCGTGTCGTCGTTACCTCTCTGAATCGCAACCACAGGGCCATCGACAGAGATTAACTCGTCCTTTGGGCTCGCGGGCAGAGCCAGTGCACAGAGGAACAGGAAGGCTAGTGTCGATTGTCTTAGAGTCATTGTTTCTTCTCCGGTGGAAGAATAGTCACTTTGGTCACGTCGCGCGGGCCAGGTATCCGTTGCGGGTTAAACGTAACCAACGGGATCGGGGTTTTTAGCTTCGTGGTGACGTTGAAATCCACGTTCGCCCGAGTGTCTCTGAAAAGAAGCGACGGAGCGGTGACCCTGGCTCCTGTGGTGTTGGGCTGCCAGCTATTGGAATCGAGCAGGAACCCGAAAGCCTGCCTTGCGATGGCGTGGGCTGCATCCACGCTGACGCCTGGCTTTGCTGAGTTGTACGATTCGATTGCCGCGTGGGCAATCACATCGCCGGATAGACGCTTATCCGCACCATTCAGCACGTTCAAGTCTGATCTGTCGACGGAGTTTTGCCCTTTGCCTGTGGACTTCTCAAAGTCAAAGCTTGAGTCGTTACCAACAACGGTCACGGTTCCCGTGGGATCCTTGTTGGTGATCGAATCGTAGAGAGCACGCTCGCTGCCGGATAGTTTGCTGACATCGACATCGCCGGTTACGTTGATCTGGCCGGTCTTGTCGTCGCGGGTGACTTGGAATTGCGCGCCCTCTCGATTGTTGAAGTCAGTCACTGTCTGTTTGCATTGGTCAGATGATACCTGGGAGCAGTTGACATCGACGAGCATTCCCGTCGAATCGGTGAGGTTGAGCGGGTTATTGCGAACGTACGAATAGAGATCCAGTTGCTGCGGATCGAGCATGTTCTGCTCTTCGATGTAGATCGGATCGGGGGACATAAAGCGGCCCATGCTAGAGGGAGTCGAAGCGGGCGCCGAAGTTGTCGAGGCCGGATTCGCTGTCGCGTTCTTTGCCGGTGAATTTGCAAGCGTTTGAGCGCGTCGTACGCATAGGCGGCTCAGTTTTGCGCTTCACGCACTCATCACAATGAAGAAGCAGATCACGAACAGGAGAACAGAGGACGAAAGAAGCCACCAGCGAGATGCCCCCTTTCCAGCTAGCGCGCACGGCACGGCGACAAGGAAGGGAGGCAGTACCCAGCGAGCCCATTGCCCGAACGAGACATAGTCTCGGCCAATCTGCGGCCATATCCAGAACGCGGCAAAGACGACGGCCTGCGTCGTAACGGCGAGGAACCCCAGAACCGTAGCCACCTGGCGCCATCTTGGAAGCTTGACTTTTTCGACTTCGGTCCGCCTCTTCCATACCGCGTACCCAAGACAGCCTAGCGCAATTAGGCATATCGCGGCGAAAATGATCGCTTGCGCGATAACGCGGGTAGGGGCTCCGCTCATTCCGGTTTCCCCTGCGCAACGTCGATTGCATGGCGCCAATCTGAATGAGAATCAACGTGAAAGCCGCCGCTGCGGGGCACGTTGAGGGTTGGGTCTGACGGTACTGTGCCCGGACGATCATACCGAACCGAAAGATGAGGTGAGTTTAGCGGGCCTCCAAATCTATACTGCGTTGAGTACGGATGGGCACCGTAGCCGAAAAATGCGACGGCGTCTTCGGCGGGTGGCCAAGGCTTTTTCCTCTTGCTCTGTTACGCATCGCGGGAGTATACCATCAAGGAACGCCCCTAATTAGTAGCAGATGTAAGCGAGGGTGCCGCACCCTTGTGGTGTTCAAGGGTGCGGGGGTTGACTTTTCCTTGCCTTCGACTTCGATGCGCAATCCTCTGCGTCGCTACTACGGACACAACGACCTGCACTTCATCACCTTCAGTTGTTACCGCCGCCAGCCGTTCCTGGGCACCGTCCGCGCCCGGCACTGTTTCCTCAAAGCTCTCGACGCCGTTCGCTCGCGCCACAAATTTCTGCTTATCGGTTACGTGGTCATGCCCGAGCACGTCCACCTGCTTGTCAGCGAACCCAAGAACGGCAATCCCTCCAAGGTACTGCAAGTGCTAAAGCAGAAGGTCTCCCGTGCACTGCGCGGAACAAGAAAAGCGCCTGTCGCCCAGTTGCGGCTGCCGTTTCCCTTCGGAGTCGCGGCTTCTGCGTTTTGGCAGCGGCGCTTCTACGACTTCAACGTCTGGAGCACCAAGAAGCTCAAAGAGAAGCTCGACTATATCCACCGCAATCCCGTGCAGCGGCGACTCGTCGTCCACCCCAAGGACTGGGCCTGGAGCAGCTGGTCGCACTACGCGAAACGCGAGCACGGATTGATTCGCATCGACAAACTCGAAGAAGCACGCATACAAAAGGCTCCCGCAAAATCAAGAGCAAAGCAAAGTCAAAAGCCGCACCCTTAACCCCGAAGGGTGCGGCACCCCGTCGTACTGCAGCGGCTATCGGCTTTCTTCACGCGGACCGGATCGTTTCTCTGCGCCACCCGCCGAAAGTTATGCCCAGGTCGCGGCACGTTGGCGTGCCGCGACCTGGGCATCGTTCCAGGTTGTGGCCCGCGCTACTACTTCTTGCGGCCCGAGCGGTTTGGCGACGCCGCTGTTGTCTGGCTGCCTACTGAAACCTGGGCCGAAGCCAGGCTTTCGTTGCCAGAGGCATCTCGAACCCTGTAATTGACGGTGTAGATCCGCCCGGTTCCCATTCCGGAGCGTTCCGCTCGCAACAAGAACGCCCGCACATCGGTTCCGAACAGGATCGGTCCGCCGCCCACCGCCTGGATGTCATTCGGCTGATCTCCGTCGCCCAGGCCGTCGTCCTGCTCGTTGCTGGTAATCGACGCCAAGGTAACCGCTGGATTCGCATCACAGCTGTCACTCGCTTCGACTGTTGCGGTAATTTGGACGAGCTTGTGGTTCGGCGGCCAGAGGGTATCCGGGGATAGCGAAACCCGCAACGTCGGCGCACATTCGGGCGGAGAGTTCACTGTAAGCGTCGCCGCACTGCTGGTCGCACTGCCCGCCGGGTTGCTCGCCACTGCTCTGAACTGCGCACCGTTATCCTGTGCGGTTGCGGCCGGAGTGGTGTAGCTCGCCAAGGTTGCCCCGTTGATGTCCGCGCCATTCTTTTGCCACTGGTAGCTCAGGGGCGCGGTGCCGGAAGCCGTCACCGAGAACGTCGCCGTCTGTCCCACCACCACTTTCTGATTCGCCGGCGACGTCACGATGGTCGGCGGCGAGTCCACTGTAAGCGTCGCCGCACTGCTGGTCGCACTGCCTGCCGAGTTGCTTACCTTTACCCTGAACTGGGCACCATTATCCTGTGCGGTTGCGGCCGGAGTCGTGTAGCTCGCCAAGGTCGCCCCGTTGATGTCCGCGCCATTCTTTTGCCACTGGTAGCTCAGGGGCGCGGTGCCGGAAGCCGTCACCGAGAACGTCGCCGTATTACCGGCGATGACTGTCTGATTCGTCGGCGGCGTCACGATAATCGGCGGCGAGTCCACTGTAAGCGTCGCGGCACTGC
>JACXTT010004829.1_pt1 | contig 19870 bp, 16 predicted proteins | sample 9270951 | NCBI WGS metagenome assembly JACXTT01 (sample SAMN15532306, study PRJNA645909) | rock metagenome | isolation source: weathered quartz diorite | place: Puerto Rico | collected 2017-06-21 | reverse complement strand
GTGGGTGGGGGGAGGTCCGGCTGTTCGGGCCCGCCCCGGAAGCGCCCGGGGGTCATCCTCTCTACCCGCCCGGTCCCGGATTCGAGGGGGGCCCCCAGCTCGTGGCTCGCCTCCCCGGCGCCGGAGACGGCCGCAGTCTTCTCTTCAACGGCCACATCGACGTCGTCTCTCCCGAGCCGCTCGACCGGTGGAGCTCCGATCCGTTTCGGGCCGAGGTGCGGGACGGCAACCTCTACGGCCGCGGCAGCTGCGACATGAAGGGCGGCATCGGCTGCATGGTGCTGGCCGCCGAGGTGCTCGCGAGCAGCGGGATCCTGCTCGGCGACCTTCTCGTCTCGACCAACACCGACGAGGAGTCATCCGGCGCGGGCGGGCTGGCGCTCGTGCTCCACGGTGTCGAGGCCGACGCCGGGATCGTGACCGAGCCGACGGGGTTCGAGATCTGGGTCGCCTGCCGGGGTACGAGCTACGGCCTCGTCACCGTGCCCGGAAGACCCGGGCACGCCGAGCTGGCGCAGCCCCACTGGCGTGAGGGCGGCGCCGTCAACGCGATCGAGAAGGCCCAGTTCGTGCTCGACGCGATCCGTGAGCTGCGCGAGGCGTGGAGCGCTAACACCGACCTGCGGCACGCGCGGCTGAGCGCGCCCGACGTCCTGCCGACCATGATCTCAGCGGGCGAGTGGGCCGTGACCTACCCGGCCGATTGCCGCATCACGATCTCGGCGCTCTATCTCCCCGCGCAGACCGACGGCGAAGGCTGGGGCCTCGCCGTCGAGCAGGAGGTGACGGACTGGATCGTCCAGCGCGCGGCCGCCGCCGACCCCTGGCTCGCGGAGAACCCTCCGCGCGTCGACTGGTGGCCGAATCGCGTCATGTCGATGGAGATCCCCGAGGACGAACCGATCGTCGGCGTCACGCTCGGCGCCACGGCCGACATCGGCCGTCCCGGCGGCCTCTCGGGCCTCGACTCCTGGTACGACGGGGCGACGCTGACGCGCGTGGGCGGGATCCCCTCCGTTGCCTACGGACCGCCGGGGATCGACTCGAAGGGTCAGAGCACCGCGCACGCGATCGACGAGCACGTCCCGGTGGACGGCCTCGTCGCGTGCGCGCAGGGGCTCGCCGTGGCGGCGATGCGGTTTCTCGGGGTCAGATCTCCGATCTGATGCGTCGGAAGCGGCCGCGTCCTCTGCTCTGACACCGGACCGGTCCCCATCGACGGGTGCTGAGTGCCCGCGCGTGCGCGCAGTCCGTGCATACACGCCCCGACTGCCACGTCCGGCCACGACCGGAAGGCGCACAACCGGTGTCAGAGGTGGGGACATGGCCCCGCCCTGAAATCAAGGCATGGCCGAAAGGAGGAGTCCTTTACCCGAGCCCGAGCACGCCCGCGAGGCCCTTCTCGGTCTCGGCCGCCGCACCGGAGCTCTTCCCGCGCCGCAGCACGATCCCCGTCGCGATGATCAGCACCAGGGTGACGCCGAGCATCATCGTCGCCAGCGCATTGATCGCAGGAGTGACACCGAAGCGCACGGCCGCGAAGATCACCATCGGCCACGTCTGCGTCGTGGCCCCGGCCGTGAAGTTGCTGAGGACGTAGTCGTCGAACGAGAACGTGAAGGAAAGAAGCCCTCCGGCGAGGATGGCCGGGAAGAGCCGCGGCAGGGTCACCTGGCGGAAGGTCGACAGCGGCCCCGCGCCGAGGTCGAAGCTGGCCTCCTCGAGCGTCGAGCCCATGCCGACGAAGCGCGCGCGCACGATCAGCATCACGAGCGATGCGTTGAAGACGACGTGCGCGAGCAAGATGGTCTTCCAGCCGAGCGAGGGGAATACCGACACGTGCTCGTGCGCCTGCGAGAAGAAGATCAGCGAGGCGACCGCGATCACGATCTCCGGTACGACCAGCGTCAGGTAGACGATGGTGTCGAAGGGGACGCGGAACGCACGCCGCATCCGCGCCAGAGCCAGCGCGGCCATGGTGCCCAGGATCGTGGCGACGATCGAGTTGACGATTGCGATCTTGAAGCTGACCTTGATCGCCGGGATGTAGGCCGGGTCGTGGATCGCCCTGCCGAACCAGCTCGTCGTGAAGCCCCGCCAGAGCGTGACGTCGCGGCTCTTGTTGAAGGCGAAGAAGACCACGAGCAGGATCGGGACGTAGAGGAAGAGGTAGACGAGCACCGCCCAGCCGGTCAGCGCGCGCTTGCCGTTCAGGGGCGAGCGGCGTCTACGCACCGAACTGCTCTTCCCGCGTCGCGACGGTGATGTAGAGGATGACGAACACGGTGAGCACGCCCATCAGCGCCATCGAGAGCGCCGAGCCGAACGGCCAGTTCGCGGCCTCCAGGAAGACGTCCCCGATGGTGCTGCCGACGAACTCGAACTTGCCGCCGCCGAGTAGCGCAGGGATCACGTATTCGCCGGTCATCGGGATGAACACCAGTAGCCCCCCGGTGACGAGGCCCGGCAGCGTCAGCCGGAGCGTGATCTGGCGAAACGCGGTGAACGGCTTTGCGCCGAGGTCGAGCGCCGCATCGACGAGCGTCCAGTCCATGCGCTCGAGCGAGGCGTACACCGGCAGGATCAGCAGCGGTAGGTAGTTGTAGACGAGCCCGATCCCGATTGCCTTCCAGGTGTAGAGCACGTTGAAGCTGTTCGAGATGCCGACGTCCTTGAAGGCGCGGGCCACGTACCCCTGCGGGTCGAGGATGATCAGCCACGAGTACGTGCGGATCAGGAACGACGTCCAGAACGGGACGACGATCAGCAGGAGCGCCATCGATTTGTATGTCTTCAGGTAGCGCGAGATCCAGTAGGCGACGGGATAGCCGATCAGGATCGTGGCGATCGTCCCCCCGCCCGCCATCAGCAGCGTGTGCCAGAAGATCTTGATCTGGATCGGGTCCCAGACCTGCCGGAACTGCGACCAGTCGACGGTGTAGCTGACGGACGCGAAGCCCGACTGCCGGGCGACCGAGAACGCGGCCAGGATCCCCATCGGCGCCAGGAAGAAGATGAGGTAGTAGACGAACGATGGTGCCGTCAGCCACGCCGGATAGCGCGGCTTGAAGGATCGACGCGGGGCGGCAGCCGACTGCTCTCCGACCGCCGCCCCGACGTCGCTCATCAGGCTGCCTTGAACTTCGTGTAGAGCGCCGTCCGCTTGTTCACGATGTCGGGGTTCGGGTTCAGCACGAAGCGGTAGCCGCTCGTGAACTCGACCGGGACGTTGAAGAGCGGGTCTTTCCGTATCGACGCCGGCATCAGGGCAAGCGCCTTGGGATTCGGGATCGCGTAGTTGTGGTAGTTCATCTCCTGCACCGCGATGTGCGGATCGAACATGTAGTTGAGCCAGGCGTGCGCCGCCTTCGGGTGCGGGGCGTTGGCCAGGATGCACCAGTTGTCCGCCCACTTCTCCGACATCCCGTGCGGGAGCACGACCGTGATATCGCCCTGCTTCTTGCGGGCGGCCGCGATCCTACGCACGTCGCCGTTCCAGCCCTGCCCGAGGATGATCTTCCCGGCCCCTCCGTCGTTGATGAGGTTCGACGACGTGATCGTGGTGACGCCGGAGCGGATCGAGAGCAGGAACTTCTCCACCTTCTTGAAGTCGGCGTCCTTGTCCGTGTTGGGGTCAATCCCGAGCGCCATCAGCGCCAGCGGCACGACCTCCTCGGCGCCTTCCAGCAGGCTCGTGCGCCCCTTCTTGCCGTACTTCGGTAGCAGCTTGTAGAAGTCGAGCATGGTCTTCGGGTGTTCCTTGACGATGTCGTTGCGGTAGAAGAAGAGCGTGATGCCGTAGTCCTTGACGACGCTGTAGCTGTCCGTCGGGTCGTATGAGCGCTTCCGCCACGCGGGATCGATGTTCTTCGCGTAGTTCGGGATCAGGCTCTTGTCGAGCTTCAGCAGCTTCTTCAGCTCGATCAGCTCGCCAACGGCGTTCTGGCTGGGGACGACGATGTCGTAGCCTGACCCGCCGGCCTGCAGCTTCGCCAGCAGCTCGTCGTTGGAGGCGTAATACGTCTCCTTGATCGACGTGCCGGGAAACTTCTTCTTGAAGTCCTTGTACGTCCTGGGGTCGTCGTACTGCGACCAGTTGTAGATCACCAACTGGCTCTCGAGCCCTCCTGCCGCACGCGCGCTGCCAGCCACGCCACCTGCGGCAAGGAGCGCCAGGCCGGCCACGCCGAGCGCGTCGCGCCGGCTGATCGGCCGGCCGGCCACGTCCTGGACCGCAGCCTCGATCGCGTCGAGCCGCCGCTTCACGCTCGGCGGTGCGAGGATCTTCAGGCTGTCGCCGTCCTCACTCATCCTTCCTCCTCTCGTGCTCCGGACAACAGGAACGGAGCGGTCTCGTCCCACTGGACGATGACCCGGTCGCCCGGGTCGAGGTTGTCGAGCGCCGGGTCGGTATCGACGCGCTGTTCGCGCACCACGACCTCGACACCGTTGGCCAGCTCGGCGACGAGCTGAAGCTGGTCGCCGAGATAGATCTTCGTCACGACCTGTCCGGCCGCCACGTTCGCGCCCTCGCGTGGAGCGTACGCGTGCGCGACGAGCCGCTCGGGGCGGATGCCGAGACGTACCTTCTCTCCCGTGGCCGCAACGCCGCGGCCGCGGATGACGATCCCTTCGCCCACGTCAACCCCGAAGCTGCCGTCGGCCGACTCCACCACGACCCCCTCGAAGAAGTTCATGTCGCCGATGAAATCTGCGACGAACGCCGTCGTCGGGTGGTCGTAGATGTCCCGCGGCTCGCCGAGCTGTTCGATCTTGCCGTTCGACATGACGGCGATCCGGTCGGACATCGAGAGCGCCTCGCCCTGGTCGTGGGTGACGTAGACGAATGTGATGCCCACCTGCTGCTGGATCCGCTTCAGCTCGATCTGCATCTCCTTGCGGAGCTTCAGGTCGAGAGCCCCGAGCGGCTCGTCGAGCAGCAACACCCGCGGGCTCATGACGATCGCGCGCGCGAGAGCGACTCGCTGCTGCTGGCCGCCCGAAAGCTGGGTCGGCCGCGACTGGTCGCGGCCGGTGAGCTGCACGAGGTCGAGCGCCTCGCGCGCCCGCGCGTGGCGTTCGTTCTTGGGCATCTTGCGCTGCTTCAGCCCGTACGAGACGTTGTCCAGGATCGTCATGTGCGGGAAGAGCGCGTACTGCTGGAAGACGGTGTTGACATCGCGTTTGTAGGGCGGAATTCCGACCGCGTTGACGCCGCCGATCAGCACCTCGCCCTCGTCCGGCTGCTCGGAGCCGGAGATCAGCCGCAGCGTCGTCGTCTTGCCGCAGCCCGACGGGCCGAGCAGCGAGAGGAACTCGCCGTTGCGAACCTGCAGGCTGACCTCGTCGACGGCCGCGTGGGAGCCGAAGCGCTTCGTCACCGAGCGCAGCTCGACGTCGAACGCCCCGTTGGTCCGAGTGGTCATGGTCTCGCTCATTCAGTAGCTCGGGGGGCTGATCACGTAGAGGACCTCCGCGCGGGTCGTGCCCGGGTTATGGGCGCGATGCGGTGTGGAGCTGCGGTAGTGCGCGCTGTCGCCGGCGCCGAGGACGAACGTCTCGCCGTCGAGCTCGAGATCGATGCTGCCCTCGATGACGAGGAACAGCTCCTCGGAATCGCCGTGCGTGTAGGGGACGTCGCCGGTTGAGCCGCCGGGCTCGAACTCCGCCGCGACGACCTCGAGCGACTCGAAGGACTTGGGCGTCAGCAGCGACTTGCGCCCGAGGGTTCCCCAGGCGACCGGATGACGCGCGTCGCGGCGGACGATCCGAGGCCCCGTAGGCACGTCGTCCGCAAACAGGTCGGAGACGTCCACCCCGAGCGCGGCCGAGATCCGCTGCAGCGACTGGATGGTGGCGCCACTCTGCCCGCGCTCGAGCTGGCTGACGAAGCTCTCCGACAGCGACGCGCGATCGGCGATCTCCCGTAGCGTCAGCCGCCGCGCCCTGCGCAGCGTCCGCAGCCGCGCCCCCACACTGTGCTCGAGAGCGACCGGCGCCGGGCTGTCGGAAACCTGACTCAAGTTCACTGCAGACCGACTGAATACGTCTGCAGTCGGGCAGCCTATGAAGCCGCCGCCACGATGTCAACCCGGCGCAGGTGTGGCCTGGAGATTCGGGTATAGGCTTCGCCCGCGGCCTTGACGAGACATTGCGGACGAATCCTGCGCAGTCGGCGGACTCTTGCTCCGGCAATCGTCGTCGCAGCCCTTCTGATCACCACCCGCGCCACGACAGCAGGTGCGCACGACACGAAGCCGCCGCCGCTCCACGGATACATCCTTGCCACGTTTGCGGGAGAGGCTGAAGCGACCTTCAAGGACGGCTCCGCCTCCGACATCACCGACGGAGCCTTTCGCGAGACTACGATCATCCCGTTCGAGCTCGCTGCGCGCGTCGTCACCCTCCACCTCGCGCAGAAGCGCGACCGCGCCTCCGGGAGCGCGTACGAGCAGAAGACGAGCCCGGTCTACAACTGCAGCGCCAACTACGAACTTCTGGAACAGCTGCATCCGACCGAAACGTCGAGCTCGGGCGTGCGTTTCTGGACGAGGCAGGATCACGGTGTCTTCCCGGACCCGGGAGCTGATGACGTGCTCGTCACCGGAGCCCCGTTCTGGAACGACTTCGAGCGGACCTCGCCCGCGGTCACCGGATGTCTCACGGCCACGAGCCCGTCGCTTCTGTACCAGCTCGAGAAGAGTTGGCACAAGACCCTCATGTGCGTGCCTCGCGGCGCGCCGACCTGCCATGACCTCCAGCGCCTCTCGCTGACCGTCGGCTGCGCGAGTGGCTGTACACAGACCTACACCGCCATCGCCCGGCTCGCGGCTCGGACTCTCACGACGTCCCCGGAGCTCAACCTGACTCCCTTCTTGACCAGGCTGGTCGACGTCTATCTGACCCAGTTTTCCCCACCGGCATGGCTCCAGATCGGCAAGAGCGGCGCGCAAGCTCCGCCACGTCTCGTCTTCGCCGCCGTGCCGCCGCCCGAGGATGGATCTCTCGTCGTACAGGTGACGATCGGCAGCACGGCGATCGTCAAGAGCGCCGCCAAGATCTCACGAGGGGCTCGTGCATCGCTGCCTCTCACGTGGTCGCAGGCCGGTCTCGGCCTCGCGCAGCGCATCCGGCGGCCGACGCTCATCACCGCCACGGCCACGTTCACACCCTCCGCGGGTGCTCCGGTCACGTTCGGCCAGGATGCATACGTGCTGCCGCTGCCGACCAAGGCTCCCGCCGGGCGGCCGGGAGCCGGCGCCGCAATCACGTCCGTCACCGTCGGCGGGAGCACGACGAATCCGCAGATCACGGTCCACGGAACAGCATTCGGGAAGCTGCCACTCCCCAACCCGTCCGGCCATCCATCGGGACAGAACGGCTGCCCGGCGATCGCGGGCGACAACGGCTACGACTACGGCACGAGCCTGTACATCGCGGTCCCGGCGAAGAACTGGGCCGGCGGCAGGTATCGGCCGAGCGTCAACGAGCTCGACTGCATCGACCTCGTCGTCAAGAAGTTCACACCGACTGAGGTCGTCTTCCACTTCGGTCCGTTCTACGCGCAGCACCGCTCGCAGTTCTCGCTCGAGAACGGCGACGTGGTGCAGGTGGCGGTGAACGGCGCCGTGCTGACGGTGCATGTCAGGTACGGCGCCACGGTCTCGAGCTGATCTGCAGCCCGCCACCGGCAGGAGCGAGCGTGAGCCGACAACGACGTTGTGCACGCGCAAGACCATCGGCTCGCCTCCAATCGGGCAACCGGCATTCGACAAGCGGCATTGGAATTCGTGCTACGGCACAGGTCCACCGGATTGGCATCCCCTCGTCAAGTCAGGCGCAGCGAGTTCCGAACCCGACTCTGAACACCACGGTGCGCGAGGGCGCCCGGCTGTCATGCAGTGCGAGGCGCGCGCAGCGCGGATGATCGTCGATGACGAAACCCACCCACCATGCTGAGGGCAGGCGACCACGGCAAGGCACAAACGTGACCGATCGAACTGCGGAGTCAAATCGAACCAACGCGAAGCTCAGGACGTCGCCGGTCATGTCCATCCGAACGTGTGGGTCGAGGGAGACCAGCGTCAGCGGGGCATGTCCGAAGACAATCGCCGTGGCCAGTTGATCGAAGTATTTCCCGTCGTGGTCAGCGGATGGCCCGACCCCTCCCCCGACGCTGTTTGGCTTCTCCAGCTGCAGCCGCCCGAGGCGCGGGAGCATGAACCGATCTCCCTTGACGGGCAACTTCACGCCTGCCAAGTATGCGGTTGCCTGCGGACATCCAGCCCGGAACGGCGGCGGGTTCGAGCTGGCCGCTGCCACACCTGCCAGCCCGATGATGAACGCGGAGCAAAGAGCCACGCGACGCATCCATCTCATGGTAGGAGCGCAGCAAGGCCTCGGCGCAGTTGCAGGCGTACGTTTGCAGCATGAGCCGGAACGTCGGCCAGACCATGGTGGCCGGAACGCTGTTGTCGGTGGTGCTGCTGTCTGGTTGCGGTGGCGCTCGCCACACGGCGTCCGACATCGACCTGAACGTCACCATCACGCGCGGGGTCGTTCAGAAGACCGCGACCGAGCAGAGCTCCGGTGTCTATCGGTTCAGGCTTCGGTGTCGTCCCGACGGTGGGGTTTCCGTCGCGCCTGAGGCGTGCCGGGCGATTGCGGCGACACCGGCGATGTTGCGTGCGCCACGCGGGCATCGCTACTGCATCGGCGGCTTCCCTTCTCCACCCTCGGTTGATGTGACGGGGCGCGTCGGCACCTCGAAAGTCGCGCTCCACGCAGGCGGGTGCGACATGGCGCCCGCCGTGAGGATCTTCGTCGCTCGGTGGATGGCTGCCATGCAGTGCACGCCTGAGCGAGTCCCCGGCGTGGAGCGCTGTGCCGGTCGCCCACCCTCGGCAGCGCCATAGATTCGGATTGGCAAGGACCGCACAACCGTAGTGCCGGCCCCGCGATCGCGGGGAACTGGCGTCAAGAGCTCACCCGCGAGCTATGCGCCGGTCAGGACCACGGGTACTCGTCGTGCTGGGGGAGGTCGTCCAGGATCTCGTACCAGTGGGCCTTGGAGCCGACGAACATGTGGCCCATCGGCTTGAGCGTAGGCTCGTCGACGAGCGTTCCGTACGGGACACGGAAATACCCGTCGCGCGGGGTCCAATAAAGCAGCGAGAAGCACTGCCCGCAACGCACTGAATAGGCCGCGTCGGGATCGCCGTCCACGAGCAACGATTCCTCACCTTGCGTCACCGTCAGTTTCTCCCGCTCGATATCGGCCGAGGGCAAGAACGCCGACCCGGTCATGGCACGGCAATTCGAGCAGTGGCAGTAGTACGCGGAGACGAACTCGTCGGCGACCTCATACGCAACGGCATTGCACGCGCAGCGCGCTCTCAGCACGACCGCACTCTAGAACCATCTCGCCGGATGGCTACGTAAGAATGATTCTGGTGCGAATTCTCCCAACCGCCGTCGGGCTCTTCCTGCTCACGACACTCACCGTAGGCGCGGTGCCAGGGCCTGTCTATCAGGCTCCGCAGGCGTACTACCTGGCGCTCGGCGACTCGATTGCCTTTGGGTACCAGCCCACAAAGGGCGGCCTGCCGCCGTCCCGGTTCGACACCGGCTACGTCGACGTCTTCGCGGGCGACCTGCGCAGGCTTGCGCCGAGGATTCAGGTCGTCAACTACGCCTGCTCAGGCGAGTCGACCAAGACATTTCTCGACGGGGGATGTCCCGGGCGGGGAGCGGGGCTGCACGACCCGTACCAGGGAACGCAGCTCAAGGCCGCGATCGCGTTTCTGCGCGCGCACCCCGGCCGGGTCGGGCCGATCACGCTCACCCTGTGGGGCAACGACCTGCACACCGACTTTGCACCCGCGTGTCAGGGGGATCTCGCCTGCATCCGCTTGCGCGGATCGCGCGGGCTCGCTTCATTCGAGTGGCGTCTGGGCTCGATCATGGGCGGGCTCCGAGCGGCCGCGCCGAGGGCGGAGATCATCCTCACCGGGGCCTGGAACTACGACATCTGGCACTTCGCGAAGTCCGATCCGCTGTTCCGCTCGATCGACCGGGCGATCGCGCGCGTGGCGAGGGCCCACAGGGCGCGCGTGGCCAGGATCTATCGCGTGCTCAGCCCGGGGAGCCCCGCCAACGCGAGGGCCTGCGCATTGACGTTCGTCTGTTCGAACGGCGACGTTCATCCCACGGATGCCGGTTATCGGGCGATGGCCGCCGCTCTCCTGGCTGCATCCGGGTACCCGCACCGCCCGTAAGCACGGATGCCCCCAACGGGATTCGAACCCGTGCTACCACCTTGAAAGGGTGGCGACCTAGGCCGCTAGTCGATGGGGGCCCTTGGACGAGGATAGCTGGGGGCTGGGTTTAGAGATGAGGAGGGCCTGAACGCGCACAGGAGCCCCCGATTGATGGCTTAGATCAGCCACCAGTCAGTGAAGTTGGACGAGTAGGCGAGCACGCTGCCAAGACAGCCGAGCTCACGTACATGCCGCACGCAGTTCACAGGCCAGCACCTGGCCTAGGAGGTGGGCTGGCTGTGGCCGAGGAACTCGTTGAGTGCGATGGCTACGGGTCCGGGCTGGTCGAGATGGGGAATGTGGCCGGCGTCCGGGATCACGATGGTGCGCGCGTCTGGCATACGCGTGGCGAGATTCTGCGCGACGTCCACAGGGGCAAGTTGGTCGCCGTTCCCCCACACGAACAGGGTGGGCACCGCAAGAGCTGTGAGGGCATTGTCCAGTCGCATTTCCTGACGCCATCCGCGGAGGGTCGCCACGCTCTGGAGGATCGCTGTGTTGGTTTCGGCTGTGCCGGGGAGGTTGATCCCGAGGAACGCGACTTCGAGCAGGTCCGGGGCGACCCGCTCGGGGTGTACGAGGTAGCTGCCGAACACTCGCCTGCGAAGCATCTCCGGGTCGCGCAGCTTGAGCTTGGAGATGAGCGCGCCGATCCCGGGCGTCGCCCAAAGCTGCAGGAACATGCCGAGTTTCGGGAACAGGCCTGCGGGCGAGCCGCACAGGGCGAGTCGGCGGACTCGCTGCGGGTGGGTTGTGGCGAAGGCGATCGCGAAGAATCCGCCCATCGAGTTGCCGACCAGGTCTATCTGCTCGACGGCGAGCCCATCGACGAGTTCGAGTAGCCATCGGGCCGCATCGGCGCGAAAGTGCACCTTGCGGTAGTCGAGCGGGTAGGTGAGTCCGAACCCGGGCCGGTCGGGGATCACAATCCGACCGGTGAGCTTCGGCGCGAGGTCGGCCCACTCGACGGTGTTGCCGGCGCCGCCGTGGACCAGGACGGTTGGGCACGCCGACTCGCCGCTAATCAGCGCGTACGTCTGACGGCCGACGCGGTCCGGAATGGGGCAGCCGTCGCCGGCGAACCCGCGTCTTTGGAACGCGGCCAGCCGGCGCTCCTCAAATAGCCTCTTCGCGTCATCGCCGCCCTTGGCGGCTGCAACGGACGTGACCGTTTGAGGGCGAGTTTCAGCCGCTCGCGATTCGGTGGGAGTGATCGTGCTTGGCTCCATCGCTTCCTCCCGGGAAGATCGATCGTTTCGATACAGTGTTACGGCACGCTGTATCGTAACTTTGGTGCATTATTGGTGTCAAGATGGGACGGCCGCGACTCCACGATGAACAGACCGCCGCGGTGCTGCTCGACGCCGCCGAGGCGATCGTCGCGGCGGGCGGACCTAACGCACTGTCGGTGCGTCGCGTCGCCGAGGCTGCCGGAATGTCGACGCGCGCCGTCTACAGCCTGTTCGAGTCGAAGGAGGGGCTGCTTGTCGCGTTGGGCAACCGCGCCTTTGAGATCCTGGGCTCCTGGATCGACGAGATGCCGCGGACCGAGGATCCCAGGGCCGACCTCATAAATGCCACCGTCCAGAATTTCCGTCGCTGGGCGCTTGAACATCCCGCCCTGTTCCGGATCGCGTTCACGCGAAACGAGATCTCGCCGCAACTCGCGGAGCGCTTCCGCCCGTCACGGCAGAAAGCGTTCGCCGACCTGGTCGAGATCGTCAGCCGCGCGCTCGGTCTAGAGGGTGGACTCGCCAACCCCGAGGTGCTCAACGCGACCGCGACGTTCGATGCCATGTGCGAGGGACTGGCGCTCCTCGAACTGCGCGCCGCGCTCCCACCCGACCGCGCCGAACAGATCTGGCACGACGCACTCGCGGCGCTACTGACCGGAATGCAAAGAGAACGCACGGACCGGCGAGACCATGGATAGCTGACAGCTCACGAGGGGGGCCGGTGCAACCCCAGAGCCCCTGCTCCTGTGCGCGTTCGGGCGCCCCTCATCTCTAAACCCGATAGCTGGGGGCTCAGCGAGCCAAAGACCACCCGATCGGGGCATGTCGCCGGACGAGCCTGGAGGGCGATACTCGATGTCGCGTGACGGAAATCGAAGGCCGCCAGTTTCCGGACTCGCCCGAGCAGGGTGAAGAGTTCGCCGAGATCGTGCGCCACCGCGTGGCGCACATCTTTGCGCGCCGCCTCCAGGAGGTGGAAGGGCTGGTCGCCGTCGCGATGGCGCTCGCCGACCGCACCGGCGTCGAGCTGCGCGAGGAGCTCGAGAGCGTCGCCGAGTCGCTTGCGGAGCAGCTCGAAGGCGTTGCCGCCGTCGCCCGCGCGGCCGCGACCGCAGCCGCGCGAGCGCAGGATGCCGACGGGCCGGACACACGCTTCGACGAGGTGCACCAGCGGATCGACGCGGTCGTTCGCGAGCTGCGCGCGGGCGAGGCATCGCTCCAGCGCCAGCGGGCGGTATTGCCCGCGCCGTACGGCGAGCGGGTGGCGCTCACCCTCGGCAAGCGGATCGAGCAGGTCGAGGGCGCCGTGGCGGTCGCGTCCGAGCTCGCGATGCGCCTCGAGACCGAGCTGAAGGACGGCCTGGACGAAGTCGACGGCGCAAGCGCAGAGCGTGCCTCGCGGCTCGCCCATCGGCTCACGGGCTTCGAGGAGCGGTTGCAGGAGGTCGAGACCGGCGGCCGCAGCATGGAGAACGCCGAGCTGGCGCTGACCGAGCTGATCCGGCGGATGGAGGAGATCGAGCGGGACCGCGACGCCATCACCGCCGAGCTCGTTCGGGCTGGCGAGAGCTGGACGGCCGACAGCGTCGGTCTGCGCGAGCGTGTCGCCGAGCTCGCCGCGCGCATCGTCACCGGGCCCCTCCCCGACCGGGCGCTCGGTGAATCGGACGACGCGTGGCCGACGGCGCGCGCCTTCGACCAGCTCCGGATCGCCGTCGAGGGTCTGCGCATGCGACTCGCGTACCACGAGAAGACGGTCGCCGAGGTCGCGGGCGGCCGCAAGGTCGACGAGCGCATCGACGAGATGCACGAGCTGCTGCGCAAGCTCCAATTGGCGGGACAGGACGTTCGCAGCGGGCGGGACGACGTGCTCGAGCAGTTCGAGCGCATCGCGTCGAAGATGGATCGCAGGCTGCAGCAGCTCGAGACGCCGGCGCAGAACTAGCCAGGGCTCTGCGCTTGCCCGGCGACGGGGGAACATGCACGCTGTGACGCGAGCCCACGCCGGCGACGTAGGCCACCGTCAACCGTGGTCCGAGGAGGAAGCATGAGAGGGAAGGGGTCGATCGCCTGCGGCATCGCAGTCGCAGGAGGCATCGCCGTGTTTGCGGCGACGGCCGTCGGCGCCGCCGGCACCCCGCCGTGCGTCGGCAAGGATTTCACCGGCACGTTCGCCGGCGTCCCCGGCAGCGCCGGCGCCGGCTCGATCTCGTACAACCTCCGCCTCAGGAACCTCTCGACGCACACCTGCTTCGTCTCGGGGCTTCCCGGTCTCCGGCTCGTAGGACTTCGCGGCAGGTTGCTGCCGACGCACGTGCAGCCCACGCACCCCGGCGCCCTGACGGCGGTTCGCGTCGACGTGCGGCCTGGTGGCTACACGGCCGCCACGGCCAGGTTCTCACCCGATGTGCCGGGTGTCGGCGAAGGTGGCTACGGGCCATGCGAGCCGAAGTCCTATCGCGTGCGCGTGACGGTCCCGCCGGGAGGCGGCGTGGTCGTCGTCCCGATCGTCCCGGCGACGCCCGTCTGCGAGCACGGCGGCATGGCGCTCTCCGTTCTGATCGCCGGCCGCAACGGGCCGCCGAACGGGTAGACGAGCAGCTCAGACGTCGAGCCGCGCGTCTTCGAGATCGAGGTCGCGCTGGACGAGGTTCATCACCTCGTCCCCGATCAGCCCCTGCCGGCGTAGCTCGACCACGGCATCGCGCTCGGCGTTGAGCAGCTCGCGACGCAGCCGCTGGTAGTCCTGCGAGCGCCGCTCGATCGAGCCGTCGTCCGACTCGTCGAAACGGGCAGCGAAGCGGTTCTGCCGGAAGCGGTACGCGCCACGCAGCCGCTCGGCGGTGTCCTCGCGCACCCAGTCCTCGCTCACGAGCTCCTCGAGGCGGCCGAGCGCCGCGTCGGTGGCATGGAGCCGCGCCTTCACCTCCTCCTTCTCGGCGCCGCCGTCCGCCTCCAACCCGAGGAGGTCGATCAGGAGCGGCAGGCTGAGGCCCTGGACAACGAGCGTGGCGATGATCACCGTGAAGGCGAGATAGATGATCAGCTCGCGTGACGGGAAAGGCGTGCCGGCGTCAGTGGTCAACGGCAACGCCAGCGCCGCTGCGAGGGATACCGCACCGCGGAGGCCGGCCCAGCCGATCAGCGTCGGATACGTCCAGGGTGGCGACGGATCACGCTCGCGAATCCGCCGGAACAGAAGCCGCGGCACGTAGGTGGCCGGGTATACCCAGAGAAGCCGGATCCCGACGACCGCACCGCTGACGACGACGGCGTCGCGGAGGAGTTGGAACGTGGACGTCCCGGAGAGCGCGTCCAGAATCGGCCGCAGCTGCAAGCCGACGAGACCGAACAGGAGCGCGTTCAGGAGGAAGACGAGGATCACCCAGACGCCGTCGCCCTGCAGGCGTGTCTGCACGGTCGTCAGCTCCGGCGTGTACCAGCCGACATAGACGCCGACGGTGACGACGGCAAGCACCGCCGAGACCCCTGCCGCCTCCGCCGGCAGGTACGCGAAGTAGCCGGAGAGGAGCGCGATCGCGATTTCCGTCGGTGAATGGTCGAGCCTTCTCCTGATCTGACGCAGCACGAACCCGACGGCGAGCCCGATCGCCACGCCACCGATCACGTCGACGACGAACCGCCACGCCGCGTGCCAGAGCGAGAAGCTCCCCGTCAGCACGGCGGTGACGGCGAAGCTGTAGGCGACGAGTGCCGTCGCGTCGTTGATCAGGCTTTCGCCTTCGATGATCGCGATGATGCGCCGGGGGGCACCGAGCCGGGACGCGATCGCCGTCGCGGCCACGGCGTCCGTGGGTGCGACGATGGCACCGATCACGAAGCAGGTGGGCCAGTCGAGCCCGGAGATGCCGGCATGGCACGCCGCGGCGACGCCGACGACCGTGACCAGAACGAGGCCCACCGCGAGCAATGAGAGCGGCCGCACGTTCCGGCGCAGGTCGCGCAACGAGGTGAAGAACGCAGCCGCGTAGAGCAGTGGCGGCAGGACGGCCACGAGCACGATCTCGGGTCGCAGCGTGACGTGCGGGACGCCGGGGATGAACCCGATCGCGATCCCGCCGAGGACCAGCAGTATCGGATAGGGAACGCGAACCGAGGGCGCGAGTGCGAGCAGCGCGGCGCCGGCGGCCAGCAGCCCCATCAGGACGAGCGCGTCGCCGGCAGGGAAAGTCATGGCGTACCGATATCACGCCGACCCGTACAGGTCGGTGCAGGGTCAGGCGATGCCGACCGACGCCAGCGCCTCCAGCCGAAGCCGTGCGGCGATCGCGACATCGGCTGGGTCGACCTGCTCGAACAGCTCCTCGTGGCGCTCGGCGACGCGATCGAGCGTCCGCAACGACTGCTCGTACGCGCGCCGGGCGGCGCTGCCGTTCGCAAGCGCCTCGTGCGCGCGGCCGAGCTTGAACGCCGCCAGCCCGAAATCGGGGTCGAGATAGAGAGCGCCGCGGAAGAGCTCGACGGCCGCAGCCGCGTCGCCGCCCTCGAGCGCCTCCAGACCCCGGACGAAATACGCGATCTCGTCGGGAGGCCCCTGCGCGATCGGCGTCGCCGTCGATCGCCGCGGTTTCGGCCGTGGCTGCTCCGTCCGGCGGCGCGGCCGGGACGGCTGGACGGCGGGCACCACGAGTGGTGCGATCGCGCGCAACCGGCCCGCACTGCCGCACAGCGCGTCGGCGGCGCCGAGGATCAGCCTGCCCGCGGGTGCGAGCGAGCGCTCGAACCCGTCGATCACCCGCTCGACCGTGTCCGCGTCGAAGTAGATGAGGACGTTACGGCAGAGGATCAGGTGGAACGGGGACTCACCGAACGGCGGCAAGGGGTCGCGTGCGAGGTTGTGTACGGCGAACGTCACGTGCGACCGGAGTTGCTCGCCGACCGTGAGCCGGTCGCCGGCCTGGAAGAAGTAGCGCTTTCGCAGCCGCGCGCTGAGCTCCCGTACCGAGCGTGGCCGGTACGCGCCCTCCCGGGCTCCGGCGAGCGCCTGCCGCGAGACGTCGGTCCCCAGGATCGAGACGGGCGCGACGTCCGGGGCGAAGGCCTCCGTCGCGAGCAGCGCCAGCGAATACGCCTCCTCACCCGTGGCGCAGCCTGCGCACCAGACGCGGATGGTGTCGTCGCCGGCCACCCGAGCTTGCTCGAGCACGAGATGCCAGGTGATCTCGTCGAGTTGACCGGAATCGCGGAGGAAGAACGTCTCCTTGACGGTGACCTCGTCGATCAGCCGGGCGAGCGCGTCGCGTCCGGTGAACGGATCGGCGGCCTGCTGCAGGAACGAAAGCGGATCGGCGCCCGGCGCTGCTCGCTCGAGCGCAGCCAGCAACGCCGGGAGCTGGTTGTCCGCCAGCCGGATTCCCGTCTCCCGATGGAGCAACCCCGCCAGCCCTTCGACCACGGTCATGCCCCCTCCGCGGCAAGTCGCAATGCGAGCAGCGCAGGCCCGATGCGGTCGAGCGGAAGAACGTGATCAACGCCGCGCTCGGCTGCCGCCCGCGGCATGCCGTAGACCGCCGAGGTGTCCTCGTCCTGGGCAATGGCGAGCCCGCCGGCGCGGCGCACCGCCTCGGCGCCGTCGGCACCGTCGCGCCCCATCCCGGTGAGCACGACCGCGACGGCCGACTTGCCCGCGTTTGCAGCCAGGCTGCGCATGAGCACGTCGCCGGACGGCCGGTGCAACCCGGCGTTGGTGCGCGAGTCGAGCACCAGCCGTCTCGACCGGTCGAGCGCGAGGTGGGCCCCGTCCGGCGCAATCCACACGCCGGCGGTCGCCCTTGCGCTCGCGGTGGCCAGCGCCACCGTGAGTGGCACTTGCGTGTCCAGCCACTGGGCGAAACCTTCGACGAACCCCGCCGCGATGTGCTGGACGACGAGGATCGGGATCGGGAACGACGCGGGCAGCTCCGAGAGCACCTGGGCAAGCGCGGGCGGACCACCCGTGGACGCACAGATGCCGACCACAGAGGCCGTGCGCGTCATCCCCGTGGGAACCGGCTTCCGGTTCAGCCGTCCGCGAGGATGCCTGATCACAGGCACCCGGCTGAGCAGCTTCACGCGCTCGCAGAGCGTCCGCGCCGTGGAGCCGTCCCGGTCGGCGAGGTCGAGCTCGTCCTTGGAGAGCGCCTCGAGGGCGCCGGCCGCGAGTGCGAGAACGACGTTCTTCGACCCTCGGCCGACATGCCCGGAGAGGACGAGGATCGGCACCGGCTGCGAGCCCATGATGTGCTCGATCGCGTCGACGCCCGACATGCCGGGCAGCTCGATGTCCATCGTGACGAGGTCGGGCTGCAAGCGCGGCAACCGCGCGATCGCCTGCTCGGCGCTGGTGCACACGCCGACGACTTCGATACCGGGGTCACGCTCGAGGATCTGAGCGAGCCGCGTGCCGTATGTCTGGGAGTCCTCGCAGATGAGCACCCGCCGGGCCGCCATGCTCAACGCCCGGTGAGACGCTCGACCGTCTCCAGAAGAGCCTGCTGGTCGAAGCTGCGCTTGACCATGTAGGCGTCGGCGCCCGCGTCGACGCCGCGCTGGCGGTCTTCGTCCTCGCCGAGCGACGTGACGATCACCACGGGCAGCGCGGATCGGGCGGGGTCGGCGCGGATCGCCTTGGTGAGCTCGATCCCGTCCATCTCGGGCATCTCGACATCGGTCAGCACCAGCTCGATCGATTCGTCGCGGCCGAGCCGTTCGAGCGCCTCGCGACCGTCGCGCGCCGTCTCGACGCGGTATCCCCCGGCCTCGAGGATCCCGCGCTGGAGCTCGCGCACGGCGAGCGAGTCCTCGACCACGAGCACCTTCGGCGGCTCGCTGTCGCCATCCACGGCAACGGCGCCGCGCAGGAGCGCGTCCTGTACCGGGCGCCGCACCTCGGCTGCCTGCAGGAGCGCGGCTGGGTCGATGAGGAGCGCGATGCGACCGTCGCCCAGGATGGCCGCGCCGAGATACATCGTCAACGAGCGAAGCAACGGGCCCAGCGACTTGACGACGATCTCCTCCTTCCCGAGCAAGACGTCGCAGACGGCGGCGACGCGGTTTCCGGATGCATTGACGACAACGACTGGGGCACGTCCGGCCGGGGCGGGCGCCGACGCACCGACGAGCGCTGCGAGATCCGCGAGCGGCACCGTGCGGCCGCGCAGCTCGAGCGCAGTCTTGCCTCCCAGAGACATCGCCTCACCGAGCGCAATCGCCTCCTCGATCGATGCGAGCGGCAGTCCGTAGACGCTTCCAGCGCGCTCCACCAGCAGCACGTCGAGAAGCGCCAGCGCGAGGGGCAGCCGCATCACCACTTCGGTGCCGTGCCCGGTGTCGCTGCGGATCTCGAGCGCGCCGCCGACAGCCTCGACGTGCTGCTTGACCGCATCGAGGCCGACGCCGCGTCCGGAGATCGCGCTCACCTCGGCGGCGGTCGAGAAGCCGGGCCGGGCGAGAACGTCGACGAGAGACGACCTCGCCGCCTCGGCGAGTGTTTCGCTGGAAACCCCGCGGCCGTCGTCGGCGACCGTCACCTCGACCACGCTGCCGCGTTGCTCGGCACGGAGCTCGAGGCGTCCACGACGGGGCTTCCCGCGCCGCTCACGCTCGGACGGCGTCTCGAGCCCGTGCGCGATCGCGTTGCGAAGAAGATGCACGACGAGCTCCGAGAGCCCTTCCAGGATGCCGCGGTCGAGCTCTGTTTCGGCTCCGACCACGACGAGCTCCGCCTCCTTGCCAGATTCGGCGGCGAGATCGCGTACCGCCCTGGGCAGGGGTCCCACGATCGACGCGAGCGGCAGCGTCCGCATTCCGATGGCGGCGTCCTTCAGACCGCCGAGGAGATGCGCGCCGTGATCGAGCTCGTCCGCCACGACGCGCGACGTCGAGTCGTCACCGTCGAGGGCGTGCTCGAGACGGCGCCGGTGCAGGACGGTCTCGCCGACGAGGTCGAGCAAGGTGTCGATCTTCTCGGGGGCCACGCGGATCGAGCGCCGGCGACCGGTTCGACGCTCGACCGGCTCCACGGCATCTCCGGCAGGCGCCTCGGCCGCCACGGCGTCCGTCCCGGTGCTGACCAGCGCCTCCCGCAGTTCTGCGACGAGCGGCGCGACAGGCTCGCCCGTTCCCTCGACGTGCCTGCGCAGCGCGTCGGCGCTCCGTAGCAGCGGGTCGACGAGGCTCTGCTGAAAGACCGCCTGCTCGCGGGCGGCGCCGAGCACGTCTTCCATCGAGTTCGCCAGCTCGCCGACCTCGTCCAAACCGACCATGCCCGCCGCTCCCTTGATCCTGTGCCTGTCCCGGAACCGGTCCTCCCCGGCC
>JACXTT010004828.1_pt1 | contig 19870 bp, 16 predicted proteins | sample 9270951 | NCBI WGS metagenome assembly JACXTT01 (sample SAMN15532306, study PRJNA645909) | rock metagenome | isolation source: weathered quartz diorite | place: Puerto Rico | collected 2017-06-21 | reverse complement strand
GAAATGGGCGCGGGAAGCCGGTCGTGTTCGACAACCGGGCCGGCCCCGGTGGCGCCATTGCCGCGGCGCTGACCGCCAAGGCAAGCCCGGACGGCTACACGCTGTTTTTCGTTGGCAGCCCGACCCTGACCATGGCGCCACTGGTCCAGAAGACCGCCACGTACAAGCCGCTCAAGGACTTCACGCTGGTCGGCCTGCTCAACACGTACACCAATGTTCTGCTGGTCGCGAACGATTCCCCGCTGAAGAGCGTGGGTGACCTGATCGGCTATGCCAAGACGCATCCGGAGGGACTGGCATTCGGTTCCGCGGGCGTCGGCGCGTCAAACCACCTGGCCGCTGAACTGCTGGCCCAGCGTGGCGGCGTGCGCTTCCTCCACGTGCCTTACAAGGGCAACTCCCCCGCCGTCACGGACCTGATCGGCGGAAAGATCGGCTTCATGTTCGACGTTACCGGCACCGCGGTCGGCTACGTGCAGGGCGGCAAGCTGCGCGCGCTGGCGGTGAGTTCGCAGGCACGCAATGCGGCCCTGCCTGGCGTGCCGACCGTTGCCGAAGCGGGACTCAAGGGCTTTGACGTAAGCGGCTGGTTCGGGCTGATCGGCCCGCCGGGCCTGCCTCCGGCGGTCGTCGACAGGCTGGTGGCGGCGAATCAGGAGGTGGGCAACCACGCCGCCTACCAGCAAAGCCTTGCGCGCGGCGGCTACACCCCAAGCACGACCGGCCCGGCCCAGTTCACCGAGCGCCTGCGGCAGGACCTGACGCTCTGGGGCGAGGTCATTCGGAAGGCAGACATCGAGGCGCAATAAGGCATTGCAGGCGGCATGCCGCCTGCAATGCCGATTCACAGGACAACAGGACAACAGGAGCGAGAGCATGGGTGCAACGATGCAAGACAAGGTAGTGCTGGTCACGGGCGCGGGCGGCGGTATTGGCCGCGGCATCGCGCTGGCCATGGCGGCCGCCGGGGCCAGGGTGGTGGTCAACGACCTCGGCGTGTCGATGTCCGGCGATGGCGCGGATACCGGACCGGCGCAGCGTGTGGCCGATGAGATCCGGGCCTCGGGTGGCCAGGCCGTGGCGAATACCGACAGCGTTTCAAGCTGGAACGGTGCGCACAACATCGTGCAGTGCGCGCTCGACAATTTCGGCCGCATCGACGCCGTGGTCAACAACGCCGGCAACCTGCGCGACCGCATGTTCTTCAAGATGAATGAGGAAGAGTGGCGCTCGGTGATCGACGTGCACCTGCACGGCACCTTCTTCGTAAGCCGCGCCGCGGCCAACTATTTCAAGGACCAGGAGGGCGGCGCCTATGTGCATATGACCTCCACGTCGGGACTGATCGGCAATCTCGGGCAGGCCAACTACTCTGCAGCCAAGCTGGGCATCGTCGCACTGTCGAAGTCGATCGCGCTCGACATGCAGCGTTTCAACGTGCGCTCAAACTGCATCGCGCCGTTCGCGTGGAGCCGCATGACGAGCTCGATCCCGGCCGAAACACCCGAAGAGAAAGCCCGCGTGGCCAAGCTGCAGAAGATGGAAGCCGGCAAGATCGCGCCCATGGCCGTGTTCCTGGCCAGCGATGCCGCACGCGAGGTCAGCGGGCAGATCTTTGCGGTGCGCGCTAACGAGATCATGCTGATGAGCCATCCGCGCCCGGTGCGCTCTGTGCATATGAGCGATGGCTGGACGCCCGAAGCGATCGGCGAAGTGGCGATACCCGCCATGCGCAACAGCTTCTTCAAGCTCGAGCGTTCGCCCGACGTGATCGGCTGGGACCCTATCTGAGAGCGCCACAATGACCATCAAAGGGAAAGCCTATATCGTCGGGGCCTACGAGCACCCGACCCGCAAGGCGCCGGACAAGAGCGTGGCGCAACTGCACGCGGAGTGCGCACGCGGCGCGCTGGAAGATGCCGGGTTGTCGCTGTCGGACGTCGACGGCTATTTCTGCGCGGGCGACGCGCCGGGGCTCGGCGCGGTCAACATGATCGACTATCTCGGCCTCAAGGTCCGCCATGTGGACTCCACCGATACCGGCGGCTCCGCCTACCTGGTGCATGTCTCGCACGCGGCGCAGGCGATCGCGGCCGGCAAGTGCAATGTGGCCCTGATCACGCTGGCTGGGCGCCCGCGTTCCGAGGGTTCGAGCGGGACGCAGGCGCGCAACTGGGGCGCCAACCTGCCGGACGCGCCCTTCGAAGCGCCGTTCAACCCGGTCACGGTCAACCTGTACGCCATGGTGGCGATGCGCCATATGCACGAGTACGGCACGACGGCCGAGCAACTGGCATGGATCAAGGTGGCCGCGTCCCACCACGCCCAACACAACCCGCACGCCATGTTGCGCGATGTGGTGACGGTGGAAGACGTGCTCAACTCCCCGATGATCTCCGACCCGCTGCGCAAGCTCGACTGCTGCGTGGTGTCCGACGGCGGCGGCGCGCTGATCGTCGCGCGCCCGGAAATCGCCGCAAAGCTCAACCGACCGAAGATCCGCTTGCTGGGCGCCGGCGAGCATGTGAAGGGCCAGCTTGGCGGCGAAGTGGACCTGAGCTGGTCCGCGGCCCGCGTGTCGGGCGCGGCGGCATTCGCCGAGGCCGGTGTCACCCCAGCCGACATCAAGTACGCGTCGATCTACGACAGCTTCACCATCACCGTGCTGATGCAGCTTGAGGACCTGGGCTTCTGCAAGAAGGGCGAAGGCGGCAAGTTCGTGATGGACGGCAACCTGATCTCCGGCGTCGGCAAGCTGCCCTTCAACACCGACGGTGGCGGCCTGTGCAACAACCACCCGGCCAACCGCGGCGGCATCACCAAGGTGATCGAAGCCGTGCGCCAGCTGCGCGGAGAAGCGCATCCGGCCGTGCAGGTGAAGAACTGCGACCTGGCGCTGGCGCAAGGGACTGGCGGCTACCTCGGCAGCCGGCACGGCAGCGCCACCCTGATCCTGGAACGCGAGCAATGAGCGAAAACACGGGAGCTATCCGATGACCACCCCACATGTCCCCCTGGCCTACAAGGCACCGGACGAGCAGCCGGACAACACCCCGTTCTGGCAGGCCGCGCGCGAAGGCCGCCTGCTGGTGAAGGCATGCGAGTCGTGCGGCAAGCCGCACTGGTACCCGCGCGTGCTGTGCCCGTTCTGCCTGGGCACCACCACCTGGAAGGAGGCCAGCGGCCGCGGCACGATCTACACCTTCAGCGTGACGCGCCGGGCCGGGCCGAATCCGTTCTGCATCGCCTACGTAACGCTGGAAGAAGGCGTTTCGATGATGACGCATATCGTCGACTGCGACCTCGACACCGTGCGCATCGGCCAGAAGGTGCAGGTCAGGTTCTCGCCCAGCGAAGGCGGCCCCCCTGTGCCCACGTTCACGCTCGCCTGACCCGCCCACCGCTCCGACCGCTGCCGATTTCATGATGATTGCCGATTCGCTGGATATCCTGCTCAATCCCCGCTCCGTCGCCGTGATCGGCGCTTCGGACGACCCTGCCCGCATTGGCGGGCGCCCGCTCGCCGCCATGCGCCAGCTCGGCTTTGCCGGGCACATCCTGCCCGTCAACCCGAACCGCCGCGAGGTGCAGGGGCTGCCGGCCTATGCGTCGGTGGCCGACCTGCCCGAAGTGCCGGACGTCGCCATCGTCGCGGTACCTGCCGCGCAGGTGCTCGATGTCGTCACCGCGCTCGGCGAACGCGGCACCCGCGCGGCGATCCTCTTCAGTGCCGGCTTTGCCGAGGTGGGTGGCGACGGCGTGGCACGGCAGGACGAACTGCTGGCCGTGGCGCGCCGCACCGGCATGCGCTTGCTGGGGCCAAACGCGCTGGGGCTGATCAACGTCCATACCGGCTTTGTCGGCAGCTTTGCGTCCAGCATCGCACTGGGCCCGGTACGTGCCGGCGGTGTCGGCATCGTCAGCCAGTCCGGCGCCTATGGCGGCCACCTGGTCATGGCCGCGCAGGCAGCCGACATCGGCCTCTCCAGCATCGTCATGACCGGCAACGAGGCCGATATTTCGCTCGGCGAAGTGGTCCGCCTGCTGGTGGACGATCCGCGCACCAGCGTGATTGCGCTGTACTCCGAAGGCATCAACGACGGCGATGGCCTGGTGGCCGCCCTGCAGGCCGCGCGCCGGGCGCGCAAGCCGGTGGTGATGATGAAGGTCGGGCGCAGCGAGGTCGGTGGCGCCGCCGCGCGCTCGCACACCGCTTCGATCGCGGGTGATGATGCCGTGGTCGATGCGGTGCTGGCCGAACTCGGCGTGGTACGGGCGCGCAGTACCGAGGAAATGCTGGATATCGTGCGCCTGGCCACGCGCGGCATCTACCCGGCCGACAACACGCTCGGCGTCATCACGGTCAGCGGCGGCGCCGGGGTGATCGTCTCCGACGCGGCCGAGGAGCTGGAGCTGCCCATGCCGGAAATGCCAGCCGCCACGCAAGCCCGGCTGCTGGAGCTGCTGCCGATCTGCTCGCCGCGCAACCCGGTCGATACCACGGCGCAGTTCGTCAACGACCTGTCACTGATCCGCCCCTTCGCAGAGGCCATGGTCAACGAAGGCGGCTATCGCTCCGTGCTGGGCTTCTTTACCTATGCCGGCGCCACGCCGGCCGTGGCGCCCACCCTGCGCGAGCAGTTGTCGCTGGTGCGCCAGCATTACCCGGACCGGCTGTACGTACTCGTGCTGCAGGGCCCGCGCGAAGTGCTGCGCACCTACGAGGATGCCGGCTTCACGGTATTCGAAGACCCGACCCGCGCCGTCACCGCCATTGCCGCGATGGGCCGCTTCGGCCAGGCCTTTGCGGCACAGGACGCCCTGCCGCCCCCCACCGTACCGTCTATCGAATTGCCGGCCGAAACACCGAGCGAAGCACAAGCCAAGCAGATCCTGACGGATGCCGGCATTGACTGCGTGCCCGAACGCGCTTGTGCACTGGCCGAAAGCGCCGTGCTGGCCGCGCGCGAGTTCGGCTTCCCCGTCGTGATGAAGATCCTGTCGCCGGACATCCTGCACAAGTCGGAGATCGGCGGCGTGTTGCTCGACGTACGCGACGAGAACGCCGTGCGCGCGGGCTTCGCCACGCTGATGGCGCGTGCGCGCCAGGCGGCGCCGGAGGCGCGCATCGAAGGCGTGCTGGTCGCGCGCCAGGTCAGCGGCGGCGTCGAATGCATCATGGGCATCAAGCGCGATCCGGTGTTCGGGCCCATTGCCATGTTCGGGCTCGGTGGCGTGTTCGTCGAGGTACTCAGCGATGTGGTGCTCCACCGCTGCCCGTTCGGCGAGGACGTGGCCGAACAGCTGATCCGCTCGATCCGTGGCGCGCCATTGCTGCTCGGAGCGCGCGGGCGGCCGGTGGCCGATATCGCCGCACTGGCCCGGACGCTGTCGCGCCTGTCGGCTTTTGCGGTGGCGGCAGGGCCGCGCATGCAGGCGGTTGACCTGAACCCGGTATTTGCCATGCCCGACGGCGATGGCGCGTTTGCGGCGGATGCCGTGATCGATGTGGATCCCCTCGCGGCCCCAATCCCGCAATAAACAACATGCAAGGCCCGGCATGTGCCGGGCTCAGACAGGCAAAGGAGACTTGCACCATGAACTTCGACATCCCCAGCGAATGGGTTGAATTTGGCGACGCCCTGATCAAGTTCGTTGACCGCGAAGTGGCGGCACTCGAGAAAGAGCACCGTGCGCTGCTGGGCAGCGAGCGCACCCTCTACACCGAGGACGGCCGCTACGCGCCCGAACTCCTCGCACTGCGCCGGCAGGTCCGCATGCGCTCGGCCGAATTGGGCTTCTACACCGCGCTGTCGGCGGAATCGCTGGGCGGCGGCGGGCTGGGACCGCAGGCCGCGGTGTATGTCCAGGAGCGCCTGAACGCGCACTGCGGGCCGGAGCGCCACCTGGTCCAGACCGTGGTGCTGCCCTCGCCGTTCACCAACGGGCTGTCGCCGGTACTCAGGCACCTCGATCCGGCCGTGCTGGAGACGGTGCGCGACGAGCTCGCCAGCGGCGACAAGACCATGTGCTTCGGTCTGTCGGAGCCCGACGCCGGCTCGGACGTGTTCGGCATGCGCACGCGCGCTGTCCGCGATGGCGACCACTGGATCCTCAACGGCACCAAGCAGTGGATCACCAACGCGCCGTACGCCGACTACGCCATGGTCTTCGCCGTGACCGACGAAGAGAAGGCGCGCGCGCACAAGGGCGGCATCACCGGCTTCTTCGTGCCGACCAGCACGCCGGGCTTCTCGGTGCCGAGCGTGATTCCCACCATGGGGCATCTGGGCGCCGATATCGGCATCATCTCGCTGGAGAACGTGCGCGTGCCCGACAGCCACCGCTTGGGGCCTGTGGACCGCGGCCTCTCGGTCGCGCTGGACGGCGTGAACGCCGGGCGCCTGAGCATGGCAGCGAGTTGCCTCGGCCTGGCCGAATGGGCACTGGAGCAGGCGGTGGCCTACGCCAAGGTGCGCAAAACCTTCGGCCAGCCCATCGGCGAGCATCAGGCGGTGCAGATCATGCTGGCCGAATGCGCGATGGACATCTACGCCACCAAGTCGATGGTCCGCCATTGCGCATGGCTGGTGGACAACAATCTGCCGGCGACCAAGGAAGTGTCCATCATCAAGGCATCGGCCACCGAGATGACGGGCCGCGTGTTCGACCGCGCCATGCAGGTCCACGGCGGCATGGGGCTGACCAATGAGTTGCGGCTGGAAGCCGGCTACCGCTTCGCACGCACCATGCGCATTCCGGACGGCACCTCCGAGATCCAGCGCCGCACCATCGCGCGCCGCCTGCTCGACGGCGATATGGCATTCTGAACCCGCACGCGACTCCCCATGCCAGCCATGACCATGACTCCTTACCTGCCCGGCACCGGCGACGCGGTCGCCTATCCCAGCGGCACGCTGTCCGTGGACAAGTCCGTGTCGCTTGGCCCGGTGCCACACGGCTTTCATCTGCCGGAAACCACGCTGTTCGAAAACCTGGAGGTCTCCGCGCGGCGCTTCCCCGGCAAGACCGCCATCCAGTTCTATGGCAATGCGATCTCCTATGCGGCGCTGCTCGATGAAGTCGAGCAGCTCGCTGGCTACCTGCAACAGGCCTGCGGCGTGGAGCGCGGCGACCGGGTGGTGCTGTTCAGCCAGAACAGCCCGCAGTTCATTGCGGCCTACTTCGCGATCCTTCGCGCCGATGCCGTGGTGGTGCCCGCCAATGCCATGCTGCTCGAGGACGAGCTGCGCCACATCGTCACCGACAGCGGCGCCGTGGCCGCGTTCGCCGCCAGCGAACTGCTTGGCCATATTGCCCCGCTGATCGGCACGACGCCGTTGCGGCAAGTCATCGTCCATAGCTATGGAGACGCGCTGACCGACGCGGATCTGGCGGCCGGCAGCGCCAGCCTGGCCATCCCCGACTGGGCCAGGCAGCGCGCGGGAGACGCCGCGCTACCGTCCGGTGCCGTGCAATGGCTGAAGGCCGTGGCCCACGCGCATCGGCCCGCGCCGCACCGCAGCACGCCGGACGACCTGTGCATGCTGCCCTATACCTCGGGCACAACCGGTGCGCCCAAGGCCTGCATGCACACGCATCGCACCGTCATGGTTTCGGTGGCGGGCTCGCAGTTGTGGCGCCGTTCGCATGCCGAGTCGAGCTTCCTGGCGGTAGCGCCGATGTTCCACCTGCTGGGCCTGCAGAACGGGATCAATTGCCCCGTCTACGTCGGCGGCACCATCGTGCTGCTGCCGCGCTGGGACCGCCGTACCGCCGCCGAACTGATCTCGCGCCATCGCGTCACATTCTGGGCCGCGCCGCCGCCGATGCTGGTGGAGTTCTTCGCGCAGCCCGGCATCGACGCATTCGACCTGAGTAGTTTGAACTGCGTGGTAGGAGGCGGCGCGGCCATTCCGGAAGGCACGGCACGGCTGATGAAGGAGCGCTACGGGCTGACCTTCGTCGAGGGCTACGGGCTGACCGAGACGGTGTCATTCATCATCGCCAACCCGCTTGCGGCGCCGCGCAACGGCCATCTCGGTGTGCGCACCTATGGCGTGGACGCGCGCGTGATCGATCCCGCCACGCTCGAAGAAGTGCCCGTCGGTGAAGTCGGCGAGATCGCCGTGCACGGCGCGCAGGTCATGCTGGGCTACTGGAACAAGCCGGACGCCAACGCCGAGAGCTTTATCGTCATCGACGGCAAGCGCTTCTTCCGCACCGGTGACCTGGCCAGCGTCGATGCCGACGGCTACTTCGTCATGCGCGACCGGCTCAAGCGCATGGTCAACGCATCGGGCTACAAGGTCTGGCCGGCCGAGGTCGAGGCCGTCCTGCACACCCATCCCGCTGTGCTCGAAGCCTGCGTGATCGCGGCGCGAGACCCGCACCGTGGCGAGACGGTCAAGGCCGTCATCGTGCTGCGGCCGGATGCCGCCACTGTCGGCGAAGACGAGATCCTGGCGTGGTGCCGCAGCAATATGGCGACCTACAAGGCGCCCCGCATCGTCCAGATCGTCGAACGGCTGCCACGCACGGCGACGGGGAAAATCGCCTGGCGCGAACTGCAGGAGCAAGAGATGGGCGGCGGGGCGTTGCCGAACCTGAAGGCGTAGCGGTACTCGAAGGCCACGCCGGGCAAGATCGACGTGGCGCTGAATGTCGTCCAGGCGCATTGGCCAGCGCGGCCGGCTTGCCGTACTCAACAGTCGGCAAGCCGGCCGCGCTGCATTCTGCGCGCCAATCGTGGACAATGTGCGGACGTACCGGCCGCGGCGTGAAATGCCCCGGCGCGGCGGCGCAACAGAATGGAAAGGACTGAACCATGACGACGCAATCCGAAACCGCCATCCTGGCTGGCGGCTGCTTCTGGGGCATGCAGGACCTGCTGCGGCGGTATCCGGGCGTGTTGACCACGCGCGTGGGCTACACCGGCGGCGACGTGCCCAATGCCACCTACCGCAACCATGGCACCCATGCGGAAGCGATCGAGATCGTGTTCGACCCGCAGCAGATCAGCTTTCGCCAGATCCTGGAATTTTTCTTCCAGATCCACGACCCGACCACGAAGAACCGCCAGGGCAACGACATCGGCACCAGCTACCGCTCGGCCATCTTCTATCTCGACGATACGCAGAAGCAGGTAGCGCAAGAGACCATTGCCGACGCCGACGCATCGGGGCTGTGGCCCGGCAAGGTCGTGACCGAGCTCGCTCCCGCGGGCCCATTCTGGGACGCCGAGCCGGAGCACCAGGACTACCTGGAACGCTATCCCGGCGGATACACGTGCCACTTCATCCGCCCGGGATGGAAACTGCCCAGGCGTGCGTGACCCGAGCCGGTTGTAATCGAACTCTGCAGCCGGAACGCTAGCGCGTCAGCGTCCACTTGTAACTGAATCGGTCACCCCGGAAATAGAGTTCGGCGCAGCACAAGGCGTGCCCCTCGATATCGTGGGGCGTGCTGCGGACGCGCAGCAGGGGAAATCCCTCGGGCACGTCCAGCCGCCGCGCAATGTCCCCGCTGGCCGCAATCGCCGTGGATTCGCAGGCCAGTTTTTTCAGGCGGAAACCCAGCCGCGTCTCCAGCAGAGTCATCACATCGTTGGTTTCCAGGTCTTCTTCGGCAAGGCGCCGCATGCGCGCTTCCGGACCCATGACCTGAAAGTACCCGACCGGTGCATCGTCCCAGAATCGCACGGTGCTGACGCAGAAGACCCGCTCGGATGTCTCCAGCCCGAGCGCCGCCGCCGCAAACGGGGGCGCCTTGATCATACGGGCCGACACCAGCTTGCCGTAGGCCAGCTTGCCTTTCGCTCTACCCGCTTCATAGAAGCCGCTCAACGGCCCCAGGTCCGGCCGTTCGGACGGCCGCGTGACGAAGCTTCCCTTCCCGTTGACCTTCTCGATCAGGCCCGCATTGTGCAGCCCGGCAAGCGCCTGGCGCACGGTGATGCGGCTCACCGCGAACTCGGTGGTGAGTTCCGACTCCGACGGCAGCTTGGCGCCGGGCGGCCAGTCGTTGTCGACGATGCGCTGGCGAAGTTGCTGTTCGATCTCCTTGAATCTCGGCAGCGTCACTGGCTTTCCTCTGCTGGGTGCGGCGATGGTGATGGGATGGTCAGGGATTATACCTATCATGACAGGTGGCTGCGAATCTTGGTTTACCTGTTATAACAGGTATTGTCACTATCCAGTGGCCGCACCTACGGCGATGGCGTTGAACGCATCATCGGCCGGCCAGTGGGTCCGGCCCATCACAACCAGCTCGCACCGAGCAAAGGAGACCAGCCATGCAAGCCGAAGCCGTACCGGCCACCCGCCCCACGCACGCCAAATCCTGGCCGTTTGCGGTCAATCCCTGTACGCCGGCCATCGGCGCGGAAGTCGACGGGGTAGACCTGGGCCATCTGGACGACACGACCTATCGCGCCTTGCGCCAGGCGCTGCTGAAGTACAAGGTGCTGTTCTTCCGCGACCAGGACATCACGCCAACGCAGCACGTGGCCGCCGCGCGCCGCTTCGGCGAGCTCGAAGTCCATCCGATGATCCCGCACCACCCCGACCATCCCGAACTGGTGGTGTTCGGCCGCGGCGGCGACAAGCGCGGCCGCGAGAACCTGTACCACTCGGATGTGTCGTGGCGCGAGATCCCGTCGATGGGGTCGATGCTGCGCTGCCTGGAATGTCCCGACATGGGCGGCGACACCATCTGGGTCAATATGGTCGCCGCCTACGAGGCGCTGCCCGACGACATGAAGGCACGCATCGCCGGCCTGCAGGCCGTGCATGACGCCATGCCGACGTTCGGCCAGAGCCTGAGCGGCGAGCGCTACGACGAGATGCGCAAGCAGTATCCGCCCATGGTCCATCCGGTGGTGCGCACCCACCCCGAGACCGGCGAGAAGCTCCTCTACGTCAATGAAGGCTTCACCACGCATTTCGCCAACTATGCGCGGCTGCAGCCCTACCGCATCGGCTCGGACTTCCGCATGGCCGAGATGGACCTGATGCAGTACCTGTTCCGCCAGGCCGCGGCGCCCGAGTACCAGGTGCGCCTGCGCTGGCGCGCGAACACGGTTGCACTGTGGGACAACCGCGCTACGCAGCACTATGCGGTGCAGGACTACTTCCCGGCCGTGCGGCACATGAACCGGGCCACGATCATCGGCGACCGCCCGGCGTGAGCGCAACGGAGATCCCCATGAAGGTACTCGACCAGTTCTACATCGACGGCCAGTGGGTCGACCCGGCACCGGGCGCCACGGCGATGGACATCATCAATCCGGCCACCGAGGCATTGGCCGGCAAGGTTGCGTTGGGCACTGCAGCAGACGTGGACCGGGCCGTAGCGGCCGCACGCGCGGCCTTCCCCGCGTGGTCGCAGTCCAGCCGCGAGACGCGTATCGCGCTGCTGGAACGCATCGCCGCGCTGTACAAGTCGCGCATGGCGGACATTGCGGAGGCGGTGCGCACCGAAATCGGCGCGCCGGTCGCTTTGTGCAACACGCTTCAGGCCCCGATCGGCCTCGCGCACCTGGCCGCCGCCACCGAAACGCTGCGCAAGTTCGAGTTCGAGACCGCCTACGGCAACAACTACGTGCGGCATGAACCGATCGGCGTGGCCGCGCTCGTCACCGCATGGAACTGGCCGCTCAGCCTGATCTGCGCGAAGACCGCCGCCGCGCTGGCCGCCGGCTGCACGGTGGTGCTCAAGCCGTCGGAAATCGCGCCGCTCGACGCCGCGATCTTCGCCGGAATCATGCATGAAGCCGGCACCCCCGCAGGCGTCTTCAACATGGTCTACGGCGACGGCAAGACGGTGGGCGCGCGGCTGTCGTCGCATCCCGATGTGGACATGATCTCGATTACCGGCTCCACGCGCGCCGGCGTGGAAGTGGCGCTCAGTGCGGCGCCGACCGTCAAGCGCGTCCACCAGGAACTGGGGGGCAAGTCGCCGCTGCTGATTCTCGACGATGCCGACCTGCAAGCGGCCGTGACCACCGGCGTGACGCAGGTGATGATGAACTCCGGCCAGACCTGCATTGCCCCGACGCGCATGCTGGTACCGCGCGAGCGCTACGCCGAGGCGGTTGCCATCGCCGCGGCAGCGGCCAATGCAATCCCGGTCGGCGACCCCGCCGATCCGGCCACGAAAATGGGACCGATCTCCAACCGCGCCCAGTACGAGAAGGTGCAGCGTTTGATCGGCGCGGGCATCGAGGAAGGCGCTCGCGTCGCCGCCGGTGGCACCGGCCGCCCCGACGGGCTGGAGCGCGGCTTCTTCGCGCGTCCGACGGTCTTCGCCGACGTGAACAACGGCATGGCAATCGCACGCGAGGAAATCTTCGGCCCCGTGCTGGTGATGATTCCCTATGACGGCGAGGACGACGGGATTGCGATCGCCAACGATACGCCGTACGGCCTTGCCGCCTATGTCGCATCGGGCGACACGACGCGGGCGCGCCGCGTTGCAGCACGGCTGCGTGCGGGGTCGGTGCGCATCAACGGCGCCCAGGTCGATCTGGCCATGCCGTTCGGCGGCTACAAGGCATCGGGCAACGGTCGCGAGAACGGCGCCTACGGCCTGTCGGAATTCCTCGAATGCAAGTCCGTCATGCTCTGACGGCTATCGGGGTCGGCCCCGATATTTTGTAGCGGGCCATTTCGATAGTGTCGTTCAGCAGGCCCGCCGTCTGGCCGGGCCGGCCTTTCCAATCGACGCTGCAAGAGGAGACTTCATGAGCCGATCCTTCCGGCGCGGCCGACCGGCGCAGACCGGCGCCGCCGCCCTGCTTGTCCTGGCCGCCACCACTTCCGCGGCCCTCGCGGCCAGCGATCCACCCGCCAGGACATCCACCGCCCGCATCGGCGCCGCGACGCGCCAGGTCGACGGCGACTTCATCCGCAAGAATGCCGCGACCACGCACGACTGGCCCAGCCATGGCCTCGACTATGCCGAGACGCGCTTCAGCCGCCTGGGCCAGGTGAACGCCGGCAACGTCAAGGAACTCGGGCTGGTCTGGTCCTACAACCTCGAATCGACGCGCGGCGTCGAGTCCACCCCGCTGGTGGTCGATGGCGTGATGTATGTCAGCGCGTCCTGGAGCGTGGTGCACGCGATCGACACGCGTACCGGCAAGCGCCTCTGGACGTTCGACCCGAAGGTCGACAAGTCGATCGGCTACAAGGGCTGCTGCGACGTGGTCAATCGCGGCGTGGCGCTGTACCAGGGCAAGGTGTTCGTGGCCGCGTTCGACGGCCGCCTGATCGCGCTGGACGCCGTCAGCGGCCGCAAGCTGTGGGAAAAGGACACCATCATCGACCACAAGCGCGCCTACACCATCACGGGCGCGCCGCGCGTGTTCAAGGGCAAGGTGATCATCGGCAACGGCGGTGCGGAGTATGGCGTGCGCGGCTACATCACGGCCTATGACGCCAGCTCGGGCGAGCAGAAATGGCGCTGGTTCACGGTGCCGGGCGATCCCTCGAAGCCGTTCGAGGATGCATCGATGGCGCGCGCCGCGCAGACCTGGGACCCGACCGGCAAATGGTGGGAAGCCGGTGGCGGCGGTACGGCGTGGGACACCCTCACCTTCGACCCCGAACTCAACCTGATGTACGTGGGCACCGGCAATGGCTCGCCGTGGGCGCACCGCACGCGCAGCCCGGCCGGCGGCGACAACCTGTACCTGGGTTCGATCGTCGCGCTCGACCCGGACACCGGCCAATACGTCTGGCACTACCAGGAAACACCGGGCGACAACTGGGACTACACGTCCACGTCGCCGATGATCCTGGCCGACCTGAAGATCGACGGGCAGCCGCGCAAGGTGATCCTGCATGCGCCAAAGAACGGCTTCTTCTTCGTCATCGACCGCACCAATGGCCGCTTCATCTCCGCGAAGAACTACGTCGACGTGAACTGGACCACGGGCTACGACGCCAATGGCCGCCCTTCGGAAGTTGCCGAGGCGCGCTCGACCGACAAGCCTTATGACGCGATTCCGGGCCCGTACGGCGGCCACAACTGGCAGTCCATGTCCTTCAATCCGCAGACCGGGCTGGTCTACGTGCCCGCGCAGAATGTGCCGGCCAACCTGATGGACGACAAGCGCTGGCGCTTCAATGCCACGGCACCCGGAGCCATCCAGAGCAACACCGGCTGGAACACCGGCAAGCTCCTCGGCCCCGCAAGCGCCGCCAACAAGCCCTTCGGCCGCCTCATCGCGTGGGACCCGGTGCAGCAGAAGGCGGCGTGGACGCAGGAATACGTCGCGCCATGGAATGGCGGCACGCTGACCACGGCCGGCAACCTGGTGTTCCAGGGCACCTCCGACGGCCGCCTGATCGCCTATGACGCACGCAACGGCGACAAGCTCTGGGAGACGCCGACCGGCACGGGCGTGGTCGCGGCGCCGACCACCTATATGGTCGACGGCAGGCAGTATGTGTCGATCGCCGTAGGCTGGGGCGGCGCCTACGGCGTGTTCCGTCGGGTCGCCGACCGCGAAGGGCCCGGCACGGTCTACACCTTCGCGCTGGGCGGCAAGACGCCCGTGCCGGAGTTCGTCAAGGCCCGCGTGGGTGAGCTGTTGTCCGGGGTCAGCTACGACCCGGCCAACGTCAAGGCCGGCGCCGGCCTCTATGTCAGCAACTGCGTGGCCTGCCATGGCGTGCCCGGCGTCGATCGCGGCGGCAATATTCCCAACCTCGGCTATATGCACCCGACCTACATCCAGAACCTGGACAAGTTCATCTTCAAGGGGCCGGCCATGGTGCGCGGCATGCCGGACTTCTCCGGCAAGCTGAGCGCGGACGACGTCGAAAAGCTCAAGGCGTTCATCCAGGGCACGGCTGACGCGATCCGTCCCAAGGCGGTCGCCGGCACCAGCCAGTAGGTACCGGACGGCGCCGCGCCGTCAGCCGATGACGGTGCGCCGTCCGATGGTCCAGCCGGTGAACGGCGTGGCCGCGCTGCGATGCGCGGTCCACAGCGTCTGGCAAGCTTCGCACTGATGTTCGCGGGTCTGGCACACGGCACTGCCGCCAAAGCTGCGTGCGCGCGCCGCGCCGAGCGGACGCAGTGCGCCATGCCCGGCGGCGCAGCGCGCGTCCAGCCGCAGCCGCTCGCAATGCCGGCACAGTGGCCGAGACGGCGTGGCGGCGCAGGGTGCTACGGCTGGTGTTCGTTCCGCAGGTGATGGAAATGCCGCCGCTTCCACTGCGTCATCGGCCATCGGCGCCGTGGCGCCGACACGGTGCCGTGTGCGATGCAGCGCGGCCCAGTAGAGCGCGCGCAGCGCCGGGGATCCATCGCGCATCACGGCCTGGCGGCAGAGATCGGCATGCCGCGCCATGGGCAGGCCGAACTCCGCGGCCGACGCAAAACACACGACCTGTACCTGCGGTGCACCTTCGTCCACCCATTGCTCGAACAAGGCGCACAACTGCATGCGGTAATCTTCTTCGCCACCCGATGCACGCGCCAATGCAATGCGGTGTGCGCGGCGGCTGAGCGCGCGGACTTCGCGCCTGAGTTCGCTCATCGCCGGCAACAGCCGCGCCGGGGCCTCTTCTTGCACCAGCGCGGCACGCATTCTCTGCAAACGGCCCACTTCTCGCTCCTGTCTCCCTGGTCCGGTACGCCTGCGGGGCAATACCCCGGTCGGTTCCGGCAACCCGATTCTAGGACCGCAGCCTGCCCCGCCAGCCCCCCCGGGGCCAATGGCAACCTGATACGGGTGGGTGCTCGCGCGACGTGAATTTGCTCTACTTGTTTCCATGATCAATGGCGCCGTCGCGCCAGTGCAGAACGGAACAGGGAGACAGTCATGGGCGTACTCAGCGGCATCCGCGTCGTGGAATTCGAAGCTATTGGACCGGGGCCGTTTGGCGCCATGCTGCTGGCCGACATGGGCGCCGACGTCCTGCGCATTGACCGCCCGCAACCGCCGGCAGACCTGGGCCCCAAGGGCAACGGCGGCAAACGCGTCGACGTGACGGGGCGCGGGCGCCGATCGGTCACGCTGGACCTCAAGCAGGCCGACGCGCAACGCGCGGCACTGGAACTGGTTGCGCGGGCCGACGTGGTGATCGAAGGCTTCCGCCCCGGCACCATGGAGCGGCTGGGCCTGGGTCCGGACCTCGCACTGGCGCGCAATCCGAAGCTCGTCTACGGCCGCATGACCGGCTGGGGCCAGACCGGGCCGCTGGCCGACCGCGCCGGCCATGACCTGAACTACATTGCGCTGTCGGGCGTCCTGTCCGGCATCGGCCGCGCGGGCGAGGCGCCGGTGCCGCCACTGAACCTGGTGGGCGACTACGGCGGCGGCGGCATGCTGCTGGCGCTTGGCGTGGTAGCCGCGCTGCTGCATGTGCAGCGCGGCGGCAAAGGCCAGGTCGTGGACGCCGCCATGACGGAAGGCGCGGCGCAGCTTGGCGCCGTGATCTGGGGCCTGCTGGCCTCCGGCAACTGGCGCGAAGAGCGCCAGAGCAACGTGCTCGATGGCGGCGCGCCCTGGTATGACACCTACCGCACGCGCGACGGCAAGTACATGGCCATCGGCCCGGTGGAAGGCCGCTTCTACGCCGAGTTGCTCGACAAGCTCGGCCTGGCCGGGCAGGAGCTGCCCGCGCAGTACGACCGCGGCGGCTGGCCCATGCTGCGCCGCCGCTTCGAAGCAGCCTTCCTGACCCGCACCCGCGACGAGTGGTGTGCGGCATTCGAAGGCAGCGATGCCTGCTGGGCGCCCGTGCTCGATTTCAGCGAGGCTCCGGCGCATCCCCAGCACCGTGCGCGCGGCAGCTTCATCGACATCGATGGGGTGGTGCAGCCGGCACCCGCGCCGCGCTTCCTCGGCACACCATCCGAAGTACGCGGCGCGGCGCCTCAGCGCGGGCAGCACGGCGCCGACGCGCTGCGCGACTGGGGCTTCGCTGCCGACGCCGTAGCGCGCCTGCAGGCACTGGGCCTGGGTTTCCTGCCCGGCGAGTGAGCCGGGCATTTACGTTGTCTCCACCTTGCCGCCGCCGGGCGGCAGGTTTTTCCGCTCCGGCCTGCGGCCGGAGCCCATTTTTTCGCATGAACATGTCAGCCACCCGTTCCATTGCCCTCGACTGCGGCGCGTTGCCGGCGCTGCAGGATGTCGCTGTCGTCCCCGCAGGCTTCCGGCCGCTCGCGACGCATCGCGGCTTTATTCACCTCTTCGGCCCGTTGTACCTGCACGAGCGCGAGCCCGTGGTGGGCGCCCGCGTGGCCGCCCGGCATCTCAATATCCAGGACATTGCCCATGGCGGCTACCTGGCCGCGCTGGCCGACAGCGCCTACGGCATCGTCATGCGCCGGGACATGCCCGAGGTAGTGCCGCGCACGGCCCACCTGAGCGTGGACTACCTCAGCGCGGTGCGCGAAGGCGACTGGATCGAAGCGCGGGTGACCTTCGTCAAGCACGGCAAGCGCATCACCAACGGCACCTGCTGCCTGAGCGTCGACGGCCGCATGGTGCTGCAGACCACGGGCGTGTTTGCCACGCTGCGCGCAGGAAACGGGGAAACCCGCGAAAGGGAAAACCCGCCCCGCCAAACCTGAGGGTTTCCGCGCGCGAGGCACGGGATACCTTTTCGATCCGGCTGCGCGCACGCGCAGCACCTTCCACTCAAGCGAGGTGAAACGAAATGCGTAGCAAACCACTGTTCTTCCTCGGCCTGCTGGCATGGAGCGCGATGAGCGCGGCGCAGACCTATCCGTCGCGGCCCATCACCTTCGTCGTGCCCGGGCCGGCCGGGGGCGCCACCGACACCGTGGCACGCGCGCTGGCCGAGGACATGGGCAAGCGGCTGGGCCAGCCGATCATTGTCGACAACAAGCCGGGCGGCGGCGGCGTGATTGCCGTGCAGGCGGTCACGCGCGCGGCACCGGATGGCTACACCGCCCTGCTCACCCACTCGGCGCCCCTGATCAACACGCCCTACCTGTTTGCCAGCGTTCCCTATGACGTGCGACGCGACCTCTCATTCGTCAGCGAAGTGGCGGTCGGCAAGATCGTGCTGGCCGTCACGCGCGACGTGCCGGCGAAGAACGTCAAGGAGTTCCTGGCCTGGGCCGCGAAGAACAAGGGCAAGGTCAGCTTCGGCTCCTATGGCGTGGGCACGTTCCCGCATCTGGTGGGCGCGCACCTGAACCAGACCCGTGGCCTCGACATGACCCATGTCGCCTACAAAGGCGAGGCGCCGATGGTCCAGGACATGCTGGCCGGCAACATCGCGTGGGCGATCGGCTCCGTCACCACGCTCGGGCCGCATATCAAGAGCGGCCGCCTGCGCGCACTGGCCGTGATGGGCAACAACCGCATCAAGGAAATGCCCGATGTGCCGACCATGACCGAATCCGGCATGGGCGACCAGGAAATGCGCCCGCCAGCGTGGCTCGGCCTGGTGGCGCGCTCGGGCACGCCCGCAGCGATCCTGTCGCGTCTGGAGACCGAGGCGCGCGCGTCCGTGCAGTCCCCGGCGATGCGCGCGCGTCTCGACGCGATGGCCCTTGAGCCGGTCGGCAACAGCGCCGCCGAGTTCCGGCGCGAATTCGATGCCAGCGAGCCGGTGATAGCTCGCCTGATCAAGGCGAGCGGCGCGACGGCGGAATGACGTTCATGACGGCAGGCCTTCTATGGAGGCCTGCGGTTGCGACAGCGGTTGAAACGCCCCCCCCTACTCCACCATCCCCGCCGCCAGTTGCGCAGCACTACGCGCCTTCAGGATGGCATCGTAGCGCCGCGATACGCCCAACTTGCTGAAGATCTGGCGCATGTTCCACTTGACCGTATCCACGCTCAGGTTGAGCACCAGCGCAATGTGCTTGTTGGTCATCGACTGTTCAAGCAGCGCCAGGATCTCGCGCTCGCGCCGGGTCAGGATATGGCCGAGCGCGCTGCCGATCTGGTCCGGGCACACACCAGGCGCAGCCGCGACTTGGCGGGCCGGTTCACGTGTGGTGTCCGGTTGCGAGGACAGCGCAAGCCGCCCCGCATGGCAGTCCGGCGCTTCGCACGCGGCATCGGCCAGCAGCTTGCGCACACGTTCGCCCTCGTCGGCAAAGGTCCGCACCAGGCCCAGGCGTTCACCCGCCGCAAGCGCGGAAGCCAGGCAGGCCCGCGCGGCGTCGGTCTGGCCGAGATCATCATGCGCCAGGGCCTGCAGCAGTTCGGCACAGGCCACCAGGTGCGCCCTGCCGCATGCCTCTGCACGCATGCGGCCGATTTCCAGCGCGGCCCTGGCCTGCTCCGGATCGGCCGCTGCCAGCGCCACACGGGCGCGCGACATCGCCGTGACGGCCGCGATCTCGTGGTCGCGCGGATTGTCGAGGACATGGCCGCAGGCCAGTTCGTCGAGCGCTTCCTGCAAGCGTGCGGCATGGCGACGATCGTGGACCGACAGCGCCAGCCGGACCTGCTCGGCCAGCGCCCATGCCACGCCGCGCGGCAGGTTGCGCTGATGGAACACGGACTCCGCTTCGGCCAGGCCGGCTAATGCGTCATGGTTCGCGTGACCGCAAGCCTGCAGGCGCGCGCGGCAAACCGCAGCCTCGATTGCACGTCAGGCGTGGCGAAGCGCACCAGGCCGAAGCGTCCCGCCAGGTGTTCGCGCGCCTGTTGCGGCTGGTCCTGTTCGTAGAGCGCGCAAGCCACCGGCACGGCGCACAGGCGAGCGGCGATCGAACGCCGGCCATGCGCCCGTTCGGCGGCCTCGAGTGCCTCGCTGCCGAGCCGCAGGGCTTCGCGCGCATGCCCTTCCCGCCACGCAGCCACGGCCGCGGTGCCGGTCCGCATCAGCGCCAGCTCGCTGGCGTCGGCGCGTGCCGGCGGCACGTG
>JACXTT010004827.1_pt1 | contig 19871 bp, 5 predicted proteins | sample 9270951 | NCBI WGS metagenome assembly JACXTT01 (sample SAMN15532306, study PRJNA645909) | rock metagenome | isolation source: weathered quartz diorite | place: Puerto Rico | collected 2017-06-21 | reverse complement strand
CTCCGGTGACTCCACCGCCCGCTCCCGCAGCCGCCCCACCAGCGTCCCTTCCACCCCCTCCGCCTCCCCACTCCCGTTCCACTTCTCCACCACCTCCCCCCACTCCTCGCGAGTCAACATCGGCAGCTCGGAAAGCGCCCGACTGGGATCAGCGGCGACAGCTTCGAGCAGGCGGCGGAAGTGATCGAGCAGGCGCTCCACCGTCGCGGCTCCGAAGCGATCGGCCGCGTACTCGAGCGATCCCAACATCGCCTCCCCACGCTCGACGATCTCCATCGACAAGTCGAACTTCGCGGTTGCACCCTTGACCTCGAGAGGCGCGACCTCCAGCTCGGCCAAGTCCAGTGCGGCGCCCGGCGGCTGGAACGAAAGGGCCACGGAGAACAGCGGTGTCTCATCGAGACGGCGCGCCGGGCCCAGCTCCGACACCAGCCGATCGAATGGCATCTCGTGGTGCTCGCTGGCGTCCAACACCCGATCGCGGGTGCGGCGCAACAGATCTCGAAACGTGGGATCACCCGAGAGATCGCCGCGCATCACCAGCGTGTTCACGAAAAGGCCGACGACCTCTTCGTACTCGGGCCAGCTTCGTCCGGCATCGGGCACGCCCACGCACACGTCGTCCTGCCCGGTCCAGCGATGGAGCAACGTCTGGAATGCCGCGAGCATCACCGCGAAACGGGTGGTGCGCTCGCTGCGCGCCAAGTCCTGCAGCGCGCGCCCGAGCCGCGCCGGTACCTCGAAGCCGATCGCCGCTGCTTCCGGCAGGCCCGCGCCGCCTGGCCGATCGAGTGGCAGCTCGAGGCGATTCGGAAGCGGCACCATCCGCTCGAGCCAGTACGCGCGATGCGCCTCCCACGCGCCGCTCTCGAAGCGTTCGCGCTGCCAGGATGCGAACGCCGAATATGCGCCCGGCTCGCGCAGGGTCGCGGGCGCCCGGCGATGGAATCCCGCATACAGCTCCGATAGCTCCGTCATCAGGATGCCGTAAGACCAGCCGTCGCAGACGGCATGGTGAGCGTCGAGCAGCAGGACGTGCTCGCGTTCCGCGAGGCGGAAGAGCACGGCGCGGAAGAGAGGCCCGCGCTCGAGGTCGAAGCTCTTCGCGAGTTCGGCGCGCAGCGCGGCGCGCAGAAACTGCTCGGGCATGTCGCTCGGATAGGAGGCTCGATCGACGATCGGCAACCCATACGCGGTCGCCGGCGCGACCTTCAACGAGGGTCGCCCCTCGATGAGGGCGAACGAAGTGCGCAGCGCCTCGTGCCGCTTCACCAACTCGCCGAGCGAACGCTCCAGCGCGTCCTGGTCGAGCGCTCCGCGGAGGCGTAGCGCCAGCGGGATGTGATAGGCGGACGCGCCCGGGCGAGCCTGATCGAGAAACCAGAGCCGCTCCTGGGCAAACGACGGACGCCGCGTCGACTCCGTCTCCGGCACGATTGTCATGAGGGGGTGTTCGCTTGCGGCGGGACGGTGGCCAGGCTCGCCGGGGCGAGATCCCGTTCCTGGGCCGCGATCCATTCCGCGAGCCCACGAATGCTTGCATGATCGTAGAGAGCTCGCAGCGTGAGTCTGCACGCGCACCGCGAACGCAGGCGAGCCAGCAGCTGGGTGGCCAGCAGCGAGTGGCCGCCCGATTCGAAGAAGTCGTCGTCGATGCCGGGATCCGCGACGTGGAGCACTTCGCTCCATACCTGCGCCACCTGCAACTCGAGCGCCGTGCGCGGTGCAACGCGAGGAGCGAGCGTCCGGTCGCCCGTCGCTCCGGGATCAGGCAGCGCCGCGCGATCCACCTTGCCGTTGGGCGTGAGTGGGAACCGCTCCAGCACCACGAACGCGGAAGGAATCATGTATTCCGGGAGCGTCGCTCGCAGGAACTCGCTCAGTCGAGCCACAGGTAGGGGAACCACGCCGGATCCCACATAGGCGACGAGCCGCCGCTCGCCGCGCGGGTCGGAGCGCGCCACGACGGCGCACTCGCGCACGTCCGGGTGACCACCGAGCGCCACCTCGATCTCTCCCGGCTCGACCCGGAACCCGCGAATCTTCAGCTGCTCGTCGACTCGTCCGAGAAACTCGATGGCTCCGTCCGCGCGGCGGCGGCCGAGGTCGCCAGTACGGTAGAGACGCCCGCCGGCGGGATCGAACGGATCGGGGACGAACCGCTCCGCGGTCAGCTCGGGCCGGCGGTGGTACCCGCGCGCGACGCCGTCGCCGCCGATCCAGATCTCACCCGGAATCCCGATCGGGGCCGGCCGCCGCTCGCGGTCGAGAACGAGAACGCGCGTGTGGGAGATCGGACGCCCGATCGGAACTGTGGTCCCGACCTGATCGGCCTGGGTCATGGTGTGCGCGCACGCGACCACGGTGCCCTCCGTCGGCCCATAGGCATTGATCAGCTCGAGCCCAGGATGTGCCTCCAGGACACGGCGCGCCGGCTCGGGCGGCATGGCGTCGCCCCCCACGATCAATCGGCGCAGGCCGGCCAGGTCATCGAGGCGTTCCTCGACCATGAGCGGGAAGAGCCCGGTAATGAGCACCACGGTCGTGGCGCGATGGGCGATCAGGGCCTCGCCGATCTCGTGCAGGGCGGGTGTGCGCGAAGGATGAAGAACCAGACGCCCACCATTGAGGAGACAGCCCCAGATCTCGAGCGCGGAAGGGTCGAAGGAGAGCGACACCACCTGGAGCACCACGTCGTCTTCGCGCAACTGGATCCAATCGGTGTCGCGGACCAGCCGGACAATCCCGCGGTGGGTGACCTCGATGCCCTTCGGCTCTCCGGTCGAACCCGACGTGTACATGACGTATGCCAGGTCGTCGGGGCTCGATGGCGATCCAGCTGGTCTCGTAGCCTCGACACGTTCGGGATCCGTCGCGAGCGGCGCGAGATCGTCCATGACGATCGTGCGTTCGACTCGGGCCGACAAGCCGGGCAGGAGCCGGCGCGTCGTGATGAGAGCCGCGGCACCACAGTCATCGAGCAGGAAGGCGAGCCGCCGCGGCGGATACGAGGGGTCGAGCGGCACGTACGCGGCGCCGGACTCGAGCACACCAAGCATCGCCGTCACGACCCCGAGCGAGCGCTCCATGCAGATGGCGACCCGATCGCCGGGAAGGACTCCGAGCGCGCGCAGTCGATCCGCGATGAGCTGCGACTGTCGCGTGAGCTGCGCATAGGTCAGTGTGCGGCTCTCACACTGGATCGCGATCGCGTCAGGCCGGCAGGCGGCCTGCTCGGCCAACAGCTCGTGGATGGTGCGCTCCGGGTAGGCGCGTCGGGCGTGGGGCGTGGCCTCGGCCGACTCGCCCAGCACTCGCCGTTGCTCGACCGCCGGAAGCATATCGAGATCCGTGAGCGTGCGGCCCGGATCTCCGGGCATTGACTCGAGTAGCGTGCGGAGGTGTTCCACCATGCGCCGGATCGCGTCCGCGGCGAAGCGGCGGTGGTCGTAGACGACGTGGAGGGAGAGGTGATCACCCGGCGAGACCGCCAGCGTCAGAGCGTAGTGCGTCTTGTCCCAGGCCCGCAGTTCGCGCGCCCCGATCGCATCGAGCGTCGAAAGCGCTTCCTTTCGCAGCGGATAGTTCTCGAACACCAGGATGTTCTGAAAGAGAGGGCCACGCGGAAGCGGGCTCCACGCCTGAATCTGCACAAGAGGCGTCTGCTCGAAACGGAGCATCTCGAACTGGAGCCGTTGCAGCTCCTGGAGCCATGCACCGAGCGGGGCGTCGTTGGACACGCGCACGCGGAGCGGCAGCGTGTTGATGAAGAGTCCGACGGCTTGGTCGGCGCCGGGAAGCTCGGCTGGCCGCCCCGAGACAACGCTGCCAAAGACCACGTCCTCCTCGCCGGCATAACGGCTGACGAGGATGGCCCACGCGCCGCGCACGACCGTGCCGAGCGTGAGCGCGTGGCGACGCGCGAAGGTTTCGAGTGCCGCCGTGGCTGCGGTCGAGAGCTGCTCGCGGTGCTCGGAGTAGACGTCGTCCAGCGCGTCATCGGGTCGAAGGTCCGTCCCGGCATCGGGAGCCGGCATCGGGAGCGAAGTCGCCGCGCGCAAGCCCTCCAGCGATCGTTTCCAGTACGTTTCTGCCGCACCGAGATCCTGCCGTTCGAGCCATTCGAGGTAATCGCGATACGAGGGCACCGGCCGTAGATCTGGCTCGCGGCCTTCCGCGAACGACCGATAGAGACGCGCCAAATCCTCGAGCAGCAGAGGCACCGACCAGCCGTCGAGCAGCAAGTGGTGGTGCGTCCAGACGAACTGGTGGCGCCGCGGCGCGAGCCGGATCAACCAGGCGCGCATCAGGGGCGCATGCGCCAGATCGAAGCTCGACTCCCGACCCGATCGCAGGAAGGCCTCGAGCCGCTCCTGCTCCTCCTCGGGCGAGTCGTCCCATTCCAACCGGTCGATCGGCGCATGCACGTGGCGATGGATGACCTGGACAGGCCGGTCGGCGCCATCCCATGCGATCGACGCTCGCAGCACCTCGTGTCGATCGATCAGCGCTTGCCATGCGCGATCGAGCGCTGCCTCGTCCAGCTCCCCTTCGAACCTCCACGTCAGCTGCTCGACGTAAGTTCCTGCCTGGGCCTCGCCCAGGGTGTGGAAAAGCATGCCGTGTTGCATCGGCGTCAGTGGATGAACGTCGTCCACCTCGGCGCTGACGCCGAGCGATGATGAAGGACTCGCCGCGGCGGCAGGAGCAGGCGCCGCATCGAGGAACGTCTCGAGCTCGGAGCGGAAACGCGCCGCCAACCGCTCGATGGTGGCGCGGTGGTGGAGCGCCGCTCCGTAGGTCCATTCCACGCGCAGGCGCTCGTCCACGATGATCGCGTTCACGTCCAGCAAGTGGGGACGGACCGCGTGCGGGCTGCGGCAGATGCCGAGAGGCTCGGCGGCGAGCTTGAACGGCGCCCCTTCCGGCAGGGCACGATCGAACTGGCCTAGGTAGTTGAAGCATATCGCCGCCGGAGGCGCCGCGGCGAGACGGGTGGTGAGTTCGGCGTCGCCACGCAGCCAGCGCAGCACCCCGTAGCCGATGCCGTGGCTCGGCAACGACTGCAGCGCCCGCCGCACCAGATCGAGCGTGACCATGAATCCCGCCCCGACCCCTCGGGGACCCGGGTCGAGCCGGATCGGGAACAGCGCCGTGAACCAGCCCACAGTGCGCGACAGATCGATCCCGGCCAGCAGGTCATTGCGACCGTGCCCTTCCAGATCGACGCGCCATGGACCCGCACAGCCATCGGTCGCCAGCGCCCGGGCGAGCGCCGCGAGCAGCACCGCGTCAACGCGCGTCGCCTCGCTACCAGCCCGCGCTCGCAGGAACCGCCGCGTCGCCGCCCGGTCGAGCTCGACGGTCACGGACCGGGCGCCGCTCTCACGATTGACGTGCGCGACGTCCTCCGCCGAGACCGCGTGCCGATCGATTGGCAGCGGTGCACTCGCCGGGGCACAGGCCTCGGTCCAGAAGGGCGCCTCGGCGTCCATGGCTCCCGACTTCGCGTGATGGGTGAGTCGCTGCGCCCAAGTCATGAAAGACGAGGTCTTGGGCGGCAGCTCGGGCGACCGGCCGCGGCGTAACGACTGGTAGGCACTCGCCAGGTCGTCGAGGAGGATCCGCCACGAGACTCCGTCCACCGTGAGATGGTGCGCGGCCAAGAGCAGTCGTGCCGGACGATGGGGCCCGGCATCGAACCACGCCCCGCGAACCACAGGACCGGCGGCAAGATCAAGCGACGCCTGAAGGGCCGCTCCCTCGCGCTCGAGGGCTCCCGCCAGCTCGGCATCCGGGATCGACGTTACGTCGATCCTTGTGAGAGGCATCGGGCCTCCGGGCGGGGCGAAGAATTGCGTCGAGCCTCCGCTCCAGCGCAGGCGCAGAGCGTCGTGATGAAGGAGCAGCGCTTCCAGCGCCCCTTCGAGCGCCACGCAGTCGAGTGGCTCGTCGAATGTCAAGAGCACCGCCTGGTTGTCGTGGTGAGGCTCCGGAGAGGTTTGTTCCAAGAGCCAGCGCTGGATCGGCGTCAGCGGTGCCTCGCCGGTGACCGGCCCTTGCTCCGCGGCCGCGTGGCCGCCCGCTTCCGCGGTGGCCGCGAGGCCGGCGATGGTGGGCCGTTCGAAGAACTGCCGCGCGGTGAGGTGGAGACCTTTCTGCCGCGCGCGCGACACCACCTGGATGCTCAGGATGGAGTCACCGCCGAGGGCGAAGAAATTCTCGTCCAAGCCGACGCGCGATCGTCCGAGCAACGACCTCCAGATCTCGGCGATGATCTTCTCGGCGGTCGAGCGCGGCGGCCTCGATCCACGCGGGCCCTCTTCCTCCATCTTCGGCGGTGGCGGCAGCGCGGCGCGATCGAGCTTGCCGCCGGGCGTGCGCGGCACTGCGTCCAATGGCACGAATGCCGCGGGAAGCATGAAGTGCGGCAGGCGCTCGGCCGCGAACTCGCGGAGTGACTCCGCGGTCGGCGCCACTTTCCCTTGGTTGGCCGCGTAATAGGCCACTAGTCGCGGGCCCCGCGGTCCATCGACTGCGATCACCACGACGTCGTGGAGTCCCTCGTGATGGCGCAGGATCGCTTCGATCTCCTCGGGTTCGACGCGGTGTCCGAGGAGCTTCACTTGGCCGTCCTTGCGGCCGATGAGCTCGAGTCGACCGTCGGCCCGCCAGCGCGCCCGATCTCCCGTGAGGTACAAGCGTCGTCCCGGCGCGGCGGCGAAGGGATCCTCGAGAAATCGCTCGGCCGTGTGCTCCGGCTGGTTTCGATAGCCGAGGCCGACACCGGAACCGCCGATCGCGAGCTCGCCAGGAACTCCGGGTGGAACCGGTGCGCGATTGCGATCCAGCACGTAGACGCGCACGCCCTCAAGGGGCCGACCGATCGGCGCCTGGACCGCGTCGCGCGCGACATCGACCTCGATCGCGGGCTCGTCCACGGTCGCGGTGATCGTCGCTTCGGTCACGCCATACGCGTGGAGCAGGCGGACGCGGTCGCCGACGATCGCCCGCCACCGTTCGAGCGCGGACGGGCGGACGCGCTCACTACCCACCACGATCAAGCGCAGCGCAGGTGGCAGAGGCTCATGTTCGCGCAGCCCGTCTGCCCACTCGTGCCAGTACGACGAGGGAAGGTTCGCGACCGTGATCTTCCGGTCGGCAAGCAAGCGCTCGAGCTCGGGGATCGCGGGCGGAGGCCCCGGCGGCCTCGCCACGATCACCCCTCCGACGGCGAGGGTCGGAACGATCTCTTCGAGGCTTACGTCGAACGCCGGGGAGGCGAACTGCAGCACCCGGTCTCGTGCGCTGAGCGCGTAGCGACGTGCGATCGCGGCAGCGTGGTTCGCCAGCGCGCCGTGGGAGATCACGACCCCCTTGGGTGCTCCCGTGGTGCCCGAGGTGTAGATCAGGTAGGCCGCCTCCTCCGCGCGTGGGCTCGCGAACGCCAGCGGAGCTCCGTTCTCCGCGGGGTCCGAAGAGAGCGACAGATCGAGAATCGACGCCGTCGTGGACGGCAACCGATCGCGGATCCCCGGCGCGACGAGTACCGCGGCCGGATCGGCGTCCTCGAGAACGAGCGCCAGACGCCGGTGCGGCAGCTCGGGATCGAGCGGAAGGTAGATGGCACCCATGCTCCAGATCGCGAGCATCGCCGCGGTGGCGAGAGCGGGATCGTCCGCAGCGACACCCACGATCGCGCTGCGTGTGATCCCGCGCGCCTTGAGCTCGCGCGCCAGCCGCTGCGCTGCTTCCGTCAAGGTCGCGTAGGGAACAGCCGCCTCACCCACCTCGAACGCGACCGCATCGGGGCGCGCGCGCGTCACCTGCTCCATCACTGAGGTGGAAGGCGGCGCGAAGTGGCCCCCGCACCAGTTCTCGAGGATGACGCGACGCTCGTCGCCGAGGAAGAGCGGCAGCGACGACACGCGCCCGCTCGGCGTCTCGAGGATCCCATCGAGGAGAACGCGGAAGCGCCGCGCCAGGGTTTCGATCGTCGCGGGTTCGAAGAGATCGGTGTTGTATTCGAACGTCAGGGTCAGCCCGTCGCCGGACTCCTGGACCCCGAGCGTGAAGTCGAATTGGGAGCCGTGGGTCGGCAGCGCCAGTGGCTCGTAGTCGAGCCCCCCGATGCGGCGCTGCCGCCCTTCCTCTCCGAGCAGGAAAGCGGACGATTCCGTCGCCTCGGATCGCGCGGAATGCTCAAACGACAGCATTGCCTGGAAGACGGGAGAGCGCGTCGGATCGCGCGGTGGCGCCAACCGCTCGACCAACAGCGTAAACGGGAAGTCCTGGTGTTCCATCGCGTCGAGGACGCTCGCCCGCGCCCGCTGCAGCAGATCGCGGAACGACGGGTCGTCGCCGAGGTCGACCCGGAAGACGACGGGGTTCACAAAATAGCCGACGACCGATTCGAACTCCGGGCGCGTCCGCCCCGCCATTGGCGCGCCGATCACGATCTCCGATTGCCCCGTGATCCGCTGGAGAAAGGCCTGGAAACATGCGAGAAGCAGTGTAAAGCTCGTGACCTTCTCGGCCTTCGCCAGGGACGTCAATCGACGCGTGAACTTGGGGTCGAGCGGCATCCGGTGCGTGGCGCCGGCGTGGCTCTCGAGTCGAGGACGTGGCCGGTCGCAGGGCAGCTCGAGCGGCGGCAGGTCGCCCTTCAGAGTCTCGCGCCAGAACTCCCAGTGTCGCTCGCCCTCGGCGCTCGATAACATCCGCTCCTGCCAGCGCACGTAATCCGCGAATTCGTAGCGGAGCACGGGCAGTTCCAACGTGACTCCCGCACACTCGGCTTCGTAGAGTGACGCCATCTCCTCGACGAGGAGAAAGCACGACCACATGTCAATGGCGATGTGGTGTGCGTGGATCACAAGCCAATGATCATCGGGCGCCCGCGCGAGCAGCGTGATCCGGAACACCGGCCCGCGCTCGAGATCGAAGGGCTCGCTCGCGATGGCGGTGAGGCGGCGCGTCAGGTCCTCGTCGCTGGCATTGGGTTCGGGGTGGACCTCGAACCGCACTGGCGGCGACTCCGCGACGCACTGGACTGGCTCTCCCGCGACCCAGCGGAAGGTGCTGCGCAGGGGCGCGTGACGATCGGAGATTCGCTGAAAGGCACGGCGCAAGGCGGCCACGTCCAGGGGCGAGCAGATTCGCGCGGCAACGTGGACGTTGTAGGCCGGGTTGGATGGATCGAGCTCGTGCAGGAGCCACAGCGCCCGCTGTCCCGCCGACATCCGGTGTTGTCGGACCCCCGAAGCGCTCGAAGGCTCGGTCATCAAGGCCTGTGGATCGGTCATGACCCGAGATCTCGAACGGCGGCCCGAAATGCGACGTCATTCGTCATCAACAGGCACCTTCTGCGATGCGAGAACGACCCGAAAAGATCCACGGAGTGCCTGGTGGAGAGCCCGCGCGGAAGGCCGTGAAGGGTACCAGACGGACGGGCTCGAGTCAGCGTAGAACCTGACCGAGAGTGTGCGCCGCAGGATTGCTCGCTTGGGGCGGCCGTCCGCGATCTGGACGAGAGAGCTCAACGAGAGCTTTCCCTCGTCGCTCGATCAGGCGCTCTCATCGCTCGGCCCTCCCGCCCGCGCTCTTGTCGGACGACTGTGGGGCGGCCACCAGGGACGCCACGAACGGGCGACGTACCTGCTCGAGCAGGCGCTCAGCGCGTAGCGCTTCGGCCTCGTCCCCGCGCCCATTGCGCCCGCGCCGCCAGGAAGTTCACCCAGTTGTCCTTCTTGGGTGCGCGATGCGGCGATCGAGCTCATCGCGCGCCGCCGGGAGCCATGCCGCCCGCTCGGCGATCAGGCCCGCAACCTGACGCCGGCTCGACTCGAGCGCGCCAGCGCCGGACGGAGGGAGTGATCTAGTGAGACGACATTCGTCGGCACCGCGTACGGAGAATTCAGAACGGGAGCTTGCCTCGAAGCGCACATCGATCGGTGGCTCGCCTCGATTCCGGTTTTTGGACAGGCCGCGGCGCTGGTAACTTCCGCGCTCCATTCGCGCCCGAGGAGGATCGATGCTCCCGACGTCACATCGCTGGCCGCGCCGAACCAGCGTCGCCCGATCGAGCCTCCGCCTCGCGCTGGGCGCTTTCCTGACGCTCGCTTCCTTTCCCGCGCACGCCGGCGCCGAGCTGCGCCTGATTCCGGAGCCGGCCAGCGTCCAGGAGGGCGGCGGCCGCTTCCCGCTGGGAGCCGGTGTCACGATCGCCGTGGCCGGTGAGGACGACCGCTTCGCCGCGGGGCTTCTGGCCGACGAGATTCGCGAGGCCACTGGAACGCAGCCGCGGATCGTCAACGGCACGAGCGGGTCGATCGTGCTGCGTCGCGACCCGTCGCTCGCCTCGACCGGTGAGGAGGGCTATCGCCTCGCGGTCGAGCCGAAGGGCGTGACGATCACGGCGCGCACCTCGGCCGGCCTCTTCTACGGCGTGCAGACGCTGCGCCAGATGGTCGGGCCCGCGGGGATCCCAGTCGCCACCATCGAGGATCGGCCGGCGTTGCGCTGGCGCGGCGTGCACGACGACGTCAGCCGCGGACCGGTGCCCACGGTGGAAGCGCTGAAACGGCGCATCGCGACGCTGGCCGAGTTCAAGGTCAACCTCTACGCGCTCTACTCCGAGCAGGCGATCGCGTATCGCGCTGAGCCGCTGGTCGCCAATCCGGGCGGCGCCTTCACGCCCGCCGAGCTGCGCGACCTGGCGGAGTTCGCGAGCCGCCACCACGTCGCGCTCCTGATCGAGCAACAGGCCTTCGGGCACCTCGATCGACTGCTCCAGCTCGAACACTTCAAGGCGCTGGCGGAGACGCCGACCAGCGGCGCGCTGTCGCCCGCGAACCCGGGCAGCCTGGCGCTGGCCGAGACCCTGGCTGCCGAGGCCGCGAGCTATTCCACTGCGCCGTTCGTCCACGTCGGCGGCGACGAGATGAGCGACGTCGGAAAGGGCCAATCGCGCGAGCTGGTGGCGCGCCGCGGAATCGGCGGCGTCTACGCGGACTGGCTGGCCGCGTTGGCGCAGACGCTGGCGCAGCGCGGAAAGCGCACCATGTTCTGGGGCGACTTCGTCGAGAGCCACCCCGAGCTGGCCGCGAAGCTCCCCAAGGACGCCGTGGCGGCGGTGTGGGACTACTCGGGCCGCGAGAGCTTCGAGTCCCGGCTCGCCGTGTTCCGCGACGCCGGCCTCGACGTGTTCGTGTGCCCCGGGGCCACGAATTGGAGTCGCGTCTTCCCCAACCTGGCGACGGCCCTGCCCAACATCCGCGGCCTCACCCGCGAAGGCCAGAAAAAGGGCGCACTCGGCGCCATGACCTGCACCTGGGACGACAACGGCGACGCGCTGTTCGGCTTGTGCTGGTATCCGGTGCTGTTCGGCGCGGGCGCGGCGTGGAAGAGCGGCGACTACGACCCGGAGCGCTTTCGCACCGACTTCGACTGGGCGTTCCTCCGCAGCACCGGGCACGAAGCAGCCGAGGCCGTCGCCGACGTGGCGAGCGCGCACACCACCCTGCTGGGCGTGCGCCCGATGGACGCCACGATCGAGCTGTCGTGGCTCAACCCGGCCCGCGGCAGTCTCGATCGGCAGCTGCTGGCCATGATCGGCGCGCCCTCGCTCGAGCTCCGTCGCGCCCAGGAAGACGCGCTCGAGCAAGTGGAGCGCGCCCGGGCGCGAGCGCGACGCAACGCCGACCAACTCGACTACGTGGCGTTCGCGGCGCGTCGCATCCACGCCATCGGCCAGCGCGCCATCCTGGCGGAGCGCATGAAGGCCTACTATCTCGACGCGCTCGACAACCAGAAGGTGAAGGAGAAGTCGGCCCGCGTGCTGGATCGCCTCAATGCCATCCTGGGCCTGCTGGTGCAAGGGCGCGAGGAGAGCGCGCTGCTGCGCGACGAGTACCAGCGCCTGTGGCTGGCCGAGAACCGTCCGTATTGGCTCGGCAACGTGACGGCGGAATTCGACCGCGACCTGCAGGTGTGGACCGAGAAGTGGGATCGCCTGCGCGTGGCGACCGTGGCGTTTCGGAACGGCGCGCCGCTGCCGTCGGCGGAGGAGATGGGGTTCGCGCCGTAGCGGGCCCAGGGCGGACCGGGGCGGACCGGGGCTCCTCACTCGCATCTTTCGGCGCCTCGGAAGCGAGTGAGGAGCCCCGGTCCCGCTCGACCACGCTGCCCAGGCGGGGCTCGATCGCACGCGCCAGAGGGCAAGGAGCGATGCGAAGCGTCTCGAGACGCCGGACCTCAGGGACGACGGTTTAGGCGTCGAGAGAGCGAGCCGAGGCAGGATGCCGAGGCGAGCGGGCTGAGCGATAGCTCCTTGCCCTCCAAGCGCGCCAAGAGGAAGCGAGTGAGCCGCCCCCGGTCCTGCTCTACGGCGCATCGATTCCCTTGCGGCGCGGCGGGCGTCCCGCTAGCCTCTTTTCCCCCGTGCCGGCTCGAGACCGGCCTCCCGCTCCGACAATCGTGAAGGTGCCCTCGATGGGCGACGTTCGTTCTCGCGTGATGTCCGCCCTCGTGCCTGCGGTTCTGGCGCCCACACTCGCGTTGCACGCCGTGGCCCAGGCCCAACCGGCGCCCGCACAGGGCAACAACAGCCCGTTCTTCGGCTCGACCCCGCCGAAACAGCGGAACCCATTCGGGACGCCCACCCAGCAAACCCCCGCCACTGTGCCGGCGCGCGCCGCGTCTCCCGTGATCGCGCGGGTCGCAGGCCGCGATCTCTTCCAGTCCGACTTCGATCGCATCGCCGAGCCTTACTTCCTCCAGCTCAAGAGCCAGTTCGGGGCGGGCTTCAACGGCGAGATGCAGCGCACCGCGTCCTTCAACGTGCTCGACGAGCTGATCCGCCGCGAGTTGCTCGCGGTCGAGTCGCAGCGCGAGAAGATCGAGGTCTCTCAGGACGACGTCGACAAGATCCTGATGGGCGATCCGTTCTTCCAGACCGACGGCAAGTTCGACGCCGCCAAGTTCGCCGCCTTCAAGAGCGACCCGCGCTCCAACTACCAGCTCATCCTGCCGCGGCTGCGCGAGACCGCGGCGATGCGCAAGCTCGACGAGTCGCTGCGCCAGCGCTTCCAGCCCACCACCGGCCAGGTGCGGGCCGAGTGGAGCCGGCGCTTCGACAAGGTCCGCTTCAAGATGCTGGCTCTCTTGGCGCGCGAGATGCCGCTTGAGTCCGAGGCCAGCCAGGCGGAGTGGAGCGAGTACTACCGCGCGCATCCGGATGAATTCGCGCGCCACACCCGAATCCGGCTGCGCTACGTGCGCCTGCCGCTCCCGGCCGAGGGCGACTCGGCCCGCAGCGCCGCGGAATCGCGCGCCGTCGCCCGCGCGAAGGCGGTCGCCGACTCGCTGCGCCGGCACGCGCTGCCCGACTCCGCGGCCGAGCTCACCGATACCGGGCCCTTCGACATCCCGGCGCCATTCATCCCGGGGCTCGGCAAGGTTCAGGGCCTGGACGACGCGCTGGCCAAGGTCGATGCCGATTCGACGGTGCGCGTGATCGGGCCGTTCACGGCGCCGGATGCGGTGTTCGTCGCGGCGGTCGCCGAGCGCCGCGGCAAGCAGGTGCCGCCGCTCGACGACGTCCTCGTGGACGTCAAGCGGCGCGCCGACAACGAGCACCAGCGCAAGGCCATCGAGGCGGAGCACCGCGCCTACTTCGACGCTCACCGCGAGGATTGGCATGGGCGCAGGGTGGCGGTGACGCGGGTCACGCTGCGGGCCGCGTCGATCGCGGTGAAGCCCGCGGCTCCACCGGACGTCGATCGCTGGTATGCCCAGCACGGCCGCCGCCTGTTCGGAAAACCCGACACCTCGCGCGCCTGGATCCCGCCGCTCTCCGACTCGCTGCGGCTCGTGGTTCGTCGGCGGATCGGCGACGAGCAGCAGGCGGCGCGGGCGGGCGACATCGTGGCCAAACTGACGTCGGCGTTGCACGGGGGCCGCGATCTGCGGGCCGTGGCGCGCGAGAACGGCGCCGCGGTCGAGACGCTGAGCGTGTTCAAGCAGGCCAACGCCGACACCCTGTGGCCTTCGCCCTTCAGCGATTCGTTGCTCGCGGCAACGCCGGTGCGAGGCAGCGTGCAGGGCCCGCGACGTTTCGGCGCATCGTGGGTGGCGTGGCGCGTGGACGGCGTCGACACGGCGTTCGTCGCGCCCTACGAGCTGGTGCGGGCGCGCTCGGACCTGGCCTACGACCAGGAACGCGCGAAGAAAGAAGAAGACCAGGCGCGGGTCTACTTCGACCAGCATCGCGGTGAGTTCAAGGCCGCGGTGAAATACGGGCTCGACTACATCACGGTCGCGGTTCCGCCTCCCGACTCGGTCCGGCTCACCGACGCCGAGGTGCGTCACGAGTACGAGACCAACCGCGTGCGCTATCGCCAGGAAGAGCAAATCAAGGCTCGCCACATCCTGTTCCTGACCCGCGGACTCGGTCCCGAGACCGAGAAGAAGGCCAAGGCGCGAGCCGACTCGCTGCTGGCGGCGATCCGCCAGCACGGTGCCGCCGACTTCGAGGACCTGGCCAAGCGCTTCTCCGAGGAACCGAGCGCCGCCGAGACCGGCGGCGATCTGGGCTGGTTCGGCCGCCATCGCATGGTCAAGGAGTTCGAAGACGCGGCGTTTGCGCTCAAGGCGGGTGAGATCAGTCCGGTGGTGAAGACCATGTTCGGCTACCACATCATCAAAGTGGAGGATCGCAAGGCCGCCGGCGTCCGGCCGTTCGAAGAGGTGCGGCCCGAGCTGCGCTCGCAGATGATCCAGGCGCGTCGCGACTCGAGCGCGATGCGGACGGCCAACGGGCTGCGGCGGCGGCTGGCGCTGGGCGGCGACGCCAAGGCGCTCGGGGCGCGCTACGGTGGCTTGGTAGAGGCCACGCCGGTCGGGACCAACGAGAGCGTGTCGGGGCTCGGCTTCGTTCCCGGACTGTCGGACGATCTCCCCCATCTGACCGTCGGGCGCTGGGCGCCCAAGGCTTATCGCGTCGGCAACCACACGGTGGTGTTTCGACTGCGGCAGAAGGTGGCCCAGCATCCCGCCGAGTTCGCCGAGGCGAAGGCGCAAGCGGTCGAAGCGACCCGCAACCAGAAGCGCCGCGACACGCTGAACCGCAAGGTCGAGTCGTTGCGCGCCGCGCTCGGGGCCGGGGCAGCGTTCGATTCGCTGGCGCGCCCCTACGGCGGATTGAGGGACAGCGGTCCGCTAACCCAGACCATGACCTTCCTTCCGATGCTCGGCCCCGAGCCGCGCGTGGTCGAGAAGGCCTTCGCCGCGAAGGTGGGCGCGATTAGCGACACGCTGCAGGTCACCCAGGGGGTCGTGTGGTTCCGCGTCGAGGAGCGCATCCCCGGCGACCCCGCGACCTTCACTACCACCTCGGCTCAGATCGAGAGCGAGCTGACCAAGAAGCGCTACGACGCTTGGGTGGAAGAAAGGAAGAAGACGGTCAAGATTGAGATCATCCGCTCCGACCTCAAGGGCCCGCGGCCGGTGGCGGCGGCGACGTTCGGGGGCTGAGCGCGCGAATCAGCCCGCGGCCCCCAGACGCACGATGCGCCGAGTCTCGACCTCGCCGGCGGCGCGCAGCCGGATGAAGTAGACGCCCGAGCTGACCGGCGCTCCGGCCCGATCACGGCCGCTCCAGGTCACGCGCTGCGGCCCGGCCGCACGCGACCCGCTCGCGACTCGCGCCACCTCGCGGCCGCGCACGTCGTAGACGCGCAGGTCGATCGCGGCGGCGCGTGGCAGCGTGAATCCGATCTCGAGCGGCCCCGACGAGGGGTTGGGCCGGGGCGCCGCCAGCTGCAGACGAGCCGCCGAGGCCAGCGGTCCGACGCCGGTGACGCCGAGCTCGATCTCGCTCTTCAGCCAGGCCGCGTTCTCGGCCGTGATCGCGACGTGCTCCTGATTGGTGGTCGGCCAGTAGACGACGTCGAACGGCGTGTGAGCGAGCGGGTCGACGTCGCCGCTCACGGCGTGGAACAGGTCGGGCGAGTCGTAGGCCAAAGCGCTCATCGTCGGGATGAAGCAGTGGTTGGGATAGAGCGCGACGATGTCGCCATAGGGCGCCGGCGTCTGGTCCATGTCGCTCATGGTCGAGCGCCAGCCGCCGGGCGCGTCGTCGTAAGGCTTGGTGCCGACCACGTTCACCACCTGGTTCGTGGTCGAGAACAGGATGCGCACCGAGCCATCGAAGATCTTGGTCTGCGGCGTGGCGTTGGGCACCGCCCAGATGTTGCCGCGAATGCCGACCAGCAGATCGCTGTAGGTCCACTGGATGATCTGCGCCCCGGGCGCGAACGGCTCGCCCACGCCGGTGCCGCTGCCGTTGGCCACCGCGACCTTGCGCGGCAGCGCCGGCCACTCGCCGGCCGCGGTCATGTCGGAGACGAACGTGGCGCGGAGCGGATCCGGCTGGGCCGTGGTCCCGGACGTGCTCCCGTACTGATAGACCAGCATCTGCTTGGCCGCCGGCCGGTCGAGGCGCGACAGGAGGAACGCGGCGTCCGTGGATTGGCCCGAGAAGAACTTCACCCAGTGCTGGATGCCGAGCGGGATGTCGGCGCCGAGGTGAGGCCCATCGAACGAGATCCAGGTCCGCACCGGGTGCGGCATCGCGTGACCTTCCATGTAGGCCAGCGCGTAGCGACTCACTAGCGCGCCCATGCTCGCGCCGGCCAAGGCGAACGACGTCTGCGGCGCGACCGCGGCGCGCAGCTCCTGGAGCAGCTCGACCAGGAGGAACGCATTGCGCTGGATGTAGTCGGTGGCGTCGGTGAAGTTGAGCACCACCGCGTCGTAGCCGTCGGCGCGTAGGTCCTCGAGCAGGTTCTGCTGGTTGAGCAGCGCGTAGAGCTCGTCCCAGTTCATGCTGTTGTCGAGGTCGAAGCCCTCGATCACGATCGCCGGATTGAGGAGTGCGGTGCGGCCGGGCGCGAGGTAGACGTAGGCATCGCCCGAGGCCACGCCGCCCAGATACGGGATCACGCCGGTGACGTGGAGCGTGTCGTTGGGCAGTGGTGCGGCCAGCGCGCGCACGACGAACGCCATCGAGCCCTCGAGCGTCTGGTCCCCGGCCTGGGCCCGCACCCGAAGCCGCTTGGATCCGGGCGCCGCGTAGTGGGCGGTGAGCGGCGCATCGAAGGCAGCGGCGCGGAAGCCCAAGCCATCGTCGAGATCGACCTCGAGGCGCGTGAGCGCAAGGCCGGCATTGGAGAAGTACGCGTCACGCGGCAGCACGAAGCTGGCCCGAGCGCCGCGCCAGGTCTGGGGCCGCAGCGTCGCCGCGGCAAAGGCCGTGTGCGTCTCGAACGCCTCGCCGTGCCCGAGCACCAGCGACTCACCCTCGCGCACCAGGGCGCCGCGCTCGAGCGCGTCCTTGCGAATGCGCTCGTAGCGATCGAAGACCAGCGCGATCGGGACCGCCTCGCCGTGCACCGCGGCGCGGGCCGCGATCGCATCGGCCGCGGGTCGCGCCTCGGGATCGTTCGAGGCGCGGCGCAGCTCGTCGTAGAGCTGGCGCCATAGGTTGAAAGACGCCGCCGGCGACTCGGCCCGGCCATCGAAGCGCTCGATCCCAGACAGCGGGAGCACGCGGTCGTAGAGCACGCCCGTGTGGAGCGCGGCCGGGTCGATGCGGCCGAAGGTGGTGGCGAGGCGATCCTCGATCGGGCCGGCGGTCGCCAAGGTCGCGAGCGCCGCGATCGATGCCAGGGTCAGGAGCGAAACCAGCGAGCGCGGCATGCGGCCTCGAGCGGTGAGCCGGGCAAAGGCGAGCGAGAAGTCTAGCACGCGGGCGCGGCTGAATCCCGCCACGGCCCCTAACGGACGATCGTGAAGGAACGCGAGGCGGAGCCGGCCGCGGTCTCGATCCGGCACACGTAGACGCCTGGGGCCAGCCGATCCGTGGGCTTCCAATGCAACTGGTGCGGCCCGGCTACGCGGGCGGTGTCTCGGAACCGGGCCACCTCTCGCCCACTGACGTCGAAGATCGTCAGCGTCGACTCGCCCGCAATCGGGACCCAGTAGTCGAACGTCACTCCCTCGCGAGCCGGGTTAGGCACGATGCGCGGCCCTCGACTCGGCGACTCAGCGCCGCGATCGGCGACGTTGAGGATGCCGGGCGGCGTGAGCAGGTAGATCGCGGGCTCGACGTAGTCCGCGATCCACAGCCGGCCGATGCCGTCCGACTCGACGTCGGTGGGCCCGGCGAAACCGCTCACCATCGGCGTCACGACGCCGGTGGCGGGATCGACCATCACTAGATCGCGCCCGGCCGGGATCGACGGGCTCGAGGCGCCGAACTCGGCCAGCGCGATCTTGCCCGCGTCGGGGCCCGTTGCAATCCACGCGAAGCCGGTGACCGCCGCGTGGGTGGCGAGCGTCGCGACCGGTGCCAGTGTGGCGCCGCCCCCGCCGGGATACCCCGCGGGCGGAAACTGACCCTTCGCGCCGACCGGCACACTGGCGTAGAAGAAGTCGGGCGTGTCGATGGCGAAGTTGCTGCACGAACTGCAGGTGTTGCAGGCGCTGGCGCCGTTGTCGCTCACGAACACACGGCCCTGGCCGTCGAGACGGAGCCCGAAAGGATTGCGGAAGCCGTAGGCATAGCGGCGCAGGTAGCCGTCGACCGGCGCCGGGTTCACGAACTCGGTCGAGCTGGCGAGGTAATTGGCGCCGCTGCCATAGTCGATCTGATCGAGGTCGGCGATGCGCGCCAGCGTCCCGGTATAGACCGAGCCCTCGCAGGTCGGGTCGCCGCCGTTCCACTTGGTGCCGATTCCGGCGAACAGCGTGGCGCCCACGATCTGCAGCTGATCGATGCCGTGGTCGCGGTTGGGAACGCCGCGCACGAAGTCCGAGCGGGTCTCGAAGAGTCCGTCGTGATCGAGATCTCGAAGCCGTGTGATGCGGCTGTCGTTGGCCGCATTGAGCGAGACGTAGAGATCGGCGCCGCGGAACGCGAGCCCGATCGGGGATGGCAGCGCGGTCGCGACGTCGATCGGATTGGAAAGCGCACCGCTGCCCGGGTCGAGGTCGAAGCGTACGATCACGTTGGCCGAGGAGCGCACCGCGAACAGGTGTGAAGGATCGCCGGGCGCGAAGGCGAGCTGGCTGATGTCGCCCATCGCCGCGGCCGGGATCGCGTCGCTGACGCGGGTCAGGGTATAGCCAGCGGGGGGAGTCCCGGGCGAGGCGCGAACCGGCGAAGGCAGGCTAGCGGCCAGCGCGAGCACGCCGGCGAGCCGAAGCCCCGAGTGGGGTGAGCGGAGCCCGAAGGCGACCATGAGACGGCCTCCACGATAGGCCGCGCTGGCACTCGGCTCCAACCGAAATTCCCGGGCCAGCCGCTAGCGCGCCCCGCGGTCGAGCGAATCCAGCTTGGCCTGAGCGAGGACGTTGCCGGGATCGCGCGCGAGCTCGGCGCGGTAGCTCGCGCGCGCCTGCGCCAGGTCGCCGCGTTGCTGATAGGCCATGCCCAGCGCCAGGTCGAGCCCCGCCATCGGCCCGGAGGTCGCGCGCTCCTGCTCGAGCTCGGCGATCGCCTGGTCGGGGTGGCGCTCGAACAGCTCGATTACTCCGAGCCGATAGTGCGCGGTGGCGAGATCGGGCTCGACCGCGAGGGCGGCGCGCAGGTGATCCTGGGCTGCAGCGGCCTGGTTCTCGGCCATGTCGAGACTGGCCAGCAGCAGGTGCGCTCCCGCGTTCCAGCGCGAGCCGTCGCGGACCCGCTCCAGCTCCGAGCGCAGCGCGCGGCGTAGCGTGGAGTCGGCGGCCGCGTCGCGCGTCAGCTCGGCCAGGCGGTGCGCGCCCGCACCGAAGCGGCGGTAGCCGAACGAATCCGCGGCGGCCGC
>JACXTT010004826.1_pt1 | contig 19874 bp, 21 predicted proteins | sample 9270951 | NCBI WGS metagenome assembly JACXTT01 (sample SAMN15532306, study PRJNA645909) | rock metagenome | isolation source: weathered quartz diorite | place: Puerto Rico | collected 2017-06-21 | reverse complement strand
AAAAAAAAACAGAGGTTGAAAAAATGGATAAGACAAAACAAGAAAAAACAGAGATTTATGAAGGTTATCGACAAAACGTTGACAAATTCTTTGATGACGTTGAAAAGTCTCTTCCACAATATCTACAATCAATATCGAATCTTCAACAAGAATACATTGAGGCATGGAAGAATGCATTTAGTTCAGCAATCTCTGTTCAACAGGAATATGCAACAAAGAGCGGACTGAACACCAACGTTCCACCAGCATTTATCAAACTGATAAACGATGGAACAGAAGAGATCATAAAAGCACGCGCAGTTCAGAATAAAATTGCACTAGCATCAATTGATGTAGCACGACAAAACATAAAATCATTTAATGACAATGCAAAAGCATTTGCCGACCTAAATCAAAATATGCTACAATCGTGGATCTCAGCATGGACACCTAGCCGAAATTAGTTAGGTAAATCCATTTTCCTATTTATTTGACCTTTCTTTTAGCCACTGACCAAACTCAGGCAACACTCTTTTTTGAGAAAATGAACTTGCAATCATTCCCACATGCCCAGTAGTGTATATCTGCAGACTCTTGTCTTGACTTGAAACCGCGTAATGAATAGGCATACTGCATTCAGGTGATACAAGATGGTCTGCTACTGCAACTTGGGTAAATAATGGCATATCTATGTTCTTAAGTGAGACTTGTTTTCCACCAACGTACATTTTGCTTTGAATCAGCAAGTTCTCCTGATAAACATCCTTTATCCATTGTCTGAAGAGTTCTCCTGGAATTGGCGGAGTATCACTTAGCCATTTTTCTACGCGGATAAAGTTTTCAACATACTCCTTGTCATGGATATTCTTAAAGAAATTAACATATTTTTCAAGACCTTGTTCGAATGGCTTGAGTACAGAAAATACAAAGTACATGAATTCTGGCGGCATGTTTCCTATTGTATCGACAAGCTTGTCAGCATCGATATGTTTTGCAAGATTTCCGACTACCGTAGTGTCTTTTTTCCCATCAATTACAGGAGCAGTAAGAGTAAGAGTTTGCAACCTTTTTGGATGAAGGGCGGCATATACGGTTGCCAAAGTTCCTCCTGTACAATATCCCTGCATTGAGACCGTTTCTTCCCCAGTCTCTTTTGCTACAAAATCAATACAGTTGTCAATGTATCCGTTAACATAATCATCAAATCCCAAGTATCTATCTGTATTAGTAGGAGTTCCCCAATCTACCAGATATACATCAACTCCTTGGTTTAACAGATTTCTCACCCAGCTTTTCTGAGGATGAATATCCAATATGTGATATCGATTTATCAGCGCATATACTATCACTAGTGGCGTCTTTATTTGACGTTGAGTTGTTGGACGAAAATGAAGTAGTCTTACTTTGTCTTCCGAATATGCCACGTCATACGGTGTCATATCCAGATCGATTTCGTCTGGAGCACGAACAAGTTTTGGAGCTTCAAAGATATTTTTATTAATACTAAGAAATTCCTCGACAAGCTTTGGATCTATTTTTAGCTCACTTACCATTTTTCTTTACTGTCCTGTTATTGGTATCCTTTTCCATCTTTGTTATTCTTTTTTTCAGAGAGTGTAATTCCTTGTAGACCTCAGTTATGTCATCTTTGGTTGGAAGATTTGCGTTATCTAGTAATACTGATATCATATTATTCCAGTGCTTTGCAAGCTCAAGCTCAGTTGAAACCAACTTGCCAAAATTTTCTGCAAATTTTGGAGAATCAAATAGATTTGTAAAATTATTCTCAAATATATCTATCCAGATACGTTTAGAGGCATCCATGTGCTCTGCGTCATTGGGCAATTCTGGTACCTTTTTGTTGAATTGCTTTTGAGCGTCAGTCCACGTGTCTGTAAGCTGCTTATAATACTCTGCCAGCCTGGTGTTAAATTCTACCAGATCATCGTTTGTTTCTATTAGTTCAGTCGTAAGTTTTTTCATATTTGTTCCAAATTTTCGCATTGGACCTGCGGCTACAAGGGCATATGGCTTGCTCATCATAAGGGAGAGCAAGTCTGTCCAGAATACAGAGACGTGCTTATAGTATTCTTGTGCTTTTTTGGTGCTTGAAGTCTGCATTTATAGTATCATATGGTGAATGTCGCATCTTATAGAACTTACTGACTGTTGTTAGTCTAGATTTAGCAAAAATCCTGAGAATCTACAATCGATTATGATTTGTGAGTAAGATTAATCTATCATTGTTCTTTTGCCAACCATGTGCACAGATTCAATCACGGTGAGAGAGTGCGTCTGGTAAAATCAGAAGATGAATCTACGAAGATTTACATCATAAAAGACATAAAAAAGGTCAGAAGAGGGGGATTTCTGTACCTATTAAAATCGTTGGAGGAAGACTCTGTTTTACGGCTGTACTATGAGAATAAAGAGTCTCTTCTTGAAAGAATTTCCTGACCCACTCCTGAAAGGCTTATGCAGGGCATGCTAATTTCAAGAATTATTCAATGTTAATCATTAAATTAATTGCCTTCTCATTGATTGCCAGTCTCTTTTATTTACCACAAAATGTACAATCCGTTCCAGAAAGTAATCAACTTTCTACCACTGGAATCAATACTGGTTCTTCTCCCATTGAATTTAACAAGAAAATATTTAGTTGGACAGACCGTGTTTATATAACAATAGTGGCTCCTGATTTTAATTCAGATCCAAATTTAGTCGATGAGATTGGGCTTACCACAGATGACAAAATCACAATTACGACAACAGGTCACAGTATTCCGTACAAACTAGTTGAGACCGGAACAGATACTGGAATATTTACTGGGTATGTTACCCTCACCGGAGATCCTACACAAAAAGGCTCAGAAGGAGTTGATGGCCAAGGTACAAACCCATCAGGCGTAGAGTCTACATGTAATCCCATATGTGGACCTACTGATGGTTTTCTTCCAAGCACGGGCGATGATGGAATTTCGGTTTTCTTCGAATATTCACGAGATAAAACCATTTCCGGCTCTGCACTAATTAGTTGGAATGTAGGTGATGTCAAGTGGCTCCAACCAAATTATCCAGCTGACGGACAGGGAATACTACAGATTGTTGACCCTGACATGAATCTCAATCCAAAGGCAATAGACAAGTTTGAAACTAATGTTTGGTCTGATTCTGATTCAGGCGGTATCAAGCTTACTATGATAGAAACAGGCGTATCAAGCGGGATCTTTGAAGGAACCGTCAATTTTGCTAGTAATTTCCAGTCTTCTGGAAATAGACTGCACGTTTCCAGTGGTGATACCGTGACAGCAGAATATGTTGATAGAACATTACCTCATCCTCACACACCAGTTGATCAGCTACGCACAATAGCTACTACCACAGTAGGCTCGAGCCTTCCCCCATTAGAAAAAGCTCCGGCAAGTAACCTAAGAATACTAGATTCCAAAGGAAATGCACTTAACAAAGTTTTAGTGAGCCAACAGGTCCAGATTATTTCAGACATAACTAACAAACAAAATACAGATCAACCTTTTGCATATCTAGTACAAGTACAAGATAACAATGGCATAACTCTGTCCTTATCTTGGATTAGTGGTACATTGTCCGCCAACCAAAACCTAAGCCTTAGCCAGTCCTGGATGCCAGAAACATCCGGAACTTATACAGTCCAAGTCTTCGTTTGGCAAAGCATTGTAAATCCAGGTGCACTCTCTCCACCACTAGTTCTACAAGTACCTGTTATGTAATTTTGCTCTCAATATTGTCTTGTGTCAAATGACGACGATGCAAACTATGCAAAAGACCATGTAGAATAAAACTTGGGATTGATTTCAAGCACTGCCTCGTTGCCTTGTTTTATTTCGCTGATAATCCATCTTGCCAAGTTATTTTCCAAGTTTCCCATATACTTTGTGATTATTTTTTCTGCTATTTTGACGTTATAGTTTATATCGTCAAGCGATTTGACGGTACCCTTTCCTTTCACGCCTTTATACGGAAATGACTCGTCGTCTATGGAAAAATATACAAGTTTTTGCCGTAACGAATTCTTTGCTTTTGTTGATTTTTTTGACGTAGCAAAATAGATCCTGTCATTCTCGAAGAGGTACCATATTGGATGTATATTTGGTTCGCCTTTCTCATCAATTGTACCCAATTGCAAATTTAGTTTTGAACACACAAGAAAATCCCTCACTTGCTGCTCGCTCAATGATTTACCAAGGCCCGGTATTGCATTTACAATTTTCATTATAATAATATCAGCACAATCATTTAAAACGGTTTTTTATGGCCTTAGTTCTGCAAGTCCCACTATAGCTCTTGGAAAGACATCTTTTACTTGTTCACCAGGCTTTAGATATTGTTCGTATCCTGTTATAGGCTCTAAGGATTTTTCATCCATGATTTTGTAATTGGATATTTTTGCTTTCCTAAATATTTCTTCTAAATCGTCTTTTGAAAACCATTTTGAATAAACTCCCTTTTTTGTCCTAACGATAGAGTTTTCTTCATCTTGTTTTGAATTTATTATTTCGCCAACAGTTTGTTTTACTTCTCTTCCATAGAAGGTTCTTAGTCCAAAATCTTTGAAGAGTTTCTTATTGAACACTGAAATTATTATTGTTCCGCGCGGAAGCGCCAGTCTCTTCATTGATTCTAACAGCTGTACTTGTAAATCCGCATTTTCTTGATTTCCCAAAGTTTGAAAGGTACATACTATTACCTTGTGAATTTGGTCAAGGCCTTTGTGATTAAGATAAAAATTCTGCGCTATTCCAGTAATTGGAAATATCCGTTCATAGAGAGATTGCTCAAGCCCATATTTCTTCATCAATCTAATAGAATGAGAGATCATTGCTTCAGAATAATCAATTCCAATTACATATCGTAGGCTCTTGTTATACATGTCATTATATCGATAAAGAGCAGCAGTCTCTGAATTTTTCTTTAATTCCCTACATGAGTTGAGACTCATCTTTGATCCAAGCAATATCAGAAAACGCCCTGGGCCACAACCTGCATCTATGAAAGCTACCTCTTTATTTTTCAAGAGATTGTCGAGGTAATTGACTATGAAAATGTCTTCGAATCTTTCGTATGCACGGGCCGACCATGCAGCTTGGGTAGGATGAACTACATTTCTGAAATATTGTTTTGCCATAGACTTGCTAGCTAGTATGCCCCTGACTAGGTCTTGCTCATTTTTGGATAGTTTGCTTAAGTGAAGACCATCCTTAATCTTTCGTGCCAAGATTCCTCGGGTACAAATCTCCTCCCTTATTTTTGATGGCAAGAGATTAAGGTAACCGTTCTTAAATGAATAAATCGAATTACAATTAATACATTGAAGAGATATCTCATTGTGTTCCTGCGATTTTTCGTTTCGGAACTTTAAAGATGAACCACATTCAGAACAGTTTGCTACTGATAAGTTTTTGTGAATAAGAGATGACATCATTTCTTGTCCTGGCCATTTTCATCTTCATTGAATTTTTCACTATTTTTTTTCTTGGCTACTTTTTGTTTTGATGCACCTTCCTCTTTTATGTATGCGTCATACGCGCGGTATACGTTTCTAATACACCTAAGATAGTTTTCAAAGTCTGGTAACTTTATTGGATCATAGAAATAATTCGAGTGTACTTTGGTAAAGGTATTTTTTGAGAATCCTATACCTTCAAGAACATGTATGGGCTTGCTATCTACCGAATGAACCCAACCAAGAGACCTAATCTTCTCTATCAACTCTTCAAATGTAGTGGCCTCATTTGTAACTATTCGCAATATGAAATCATAGTTTTGTCCCTCCCCTTGTACGAGATCTATCGCAGTCACAATCCCGTATTGTCTGCTTATCTCAACTAGATTGCTATACATCTCAGAGTAAGGAATTACACGACGCTCAAATAGTGGATTTTGAGTTTTTATGAAAGTATACCATTGATTATCGAATAACTTGCTTGGATCTACTAGAATCCATTTTATCTTGTCATCCTTCTTACTTTCTTCTGAGCTGTTGTGTTCTAGTATGACACCTTTTTTTATGAGATCATCTATCCTGTTTTTAACATTCTCCCTAGAGAGGACATATCCATGTTCCTCGAGGTCCTTGTTTGCAGTATCTGGGGTCGCGCCGCTTTGCAAGGCATGAAGAATTAATAGATCTAGCGGACTTATTCCATTCTTAGTCAGATTTTTCATCGGTACAATATTATCAACACTGTCTGTTCCTCTGCCGACCATACTCATAAGCAGTCACCTGCTGTTAAAAATATTTACGACAAATTTGTCACAAAAATGTTGAAAATTACGGTCTTCAACTTGGGTTTCCTTCTTCACGTGCATGACGTTTTTGTCACAAAAAGAGCTTGAAATGATTTATAATTTTTCAGCAGACTTGAGACATGGCTTACATACCAAAAGTCGAAAGGATTGAGCAATCACACTGTAACGTGTGTTCCCACATCTGCGCAAGACTATGTGTTACATGTGGAACTGCGTTTTGCAACAAACATCTTCTATCGCATACAAGCTCACACAAGCAAGCATACCATGCTATTGTGAAAACTATACTTAGGGATGGGCTTTCTGACGTTGCAAAGCATCTAGTTTCCTTTACACTAACAACGGTCTGATAGAAGAAAATCCCCTGAAGAGTCCGTGAGACCCGGACGAAACAACTCTATGTTGTCGGGAGAAATCGGGAGGTGAAATGTGAAAGATGAACGAAAAAGCACCAACAAAAGAATGGCATAGTAACGGTAGTAAGAAGGCGATAGACAAAACTCTTCTTCTTGCTGCAAGCACTCTGGCATCGCTTCTTGTTATAAGTAGTCTAGGATTTGCTTGGGCAGAGACAGATAATTCAGATGTCACAATAAAGGCAAGTGACGACATAAAGAATAACCCAACTGCAATGAAAATACTCAAGAACATAGAATTGTTCAAGAGAAATTATGCAGCATTACAGCAAAAGCAACAGCTTGTAGACCAACAACAAAAGTTCATAGAAGAACAGCGTCGTATTGCAAATCAGTACTTGCAAAGTGATCTTGCAGGCCTAAGCAACTTGAATAATCAAAATTTGCCCAGAAATGTCTATGCAGTATTCGTATCTAAAGTAGACAACTCTACGCAAAACCTCTTCTGGGACCAGTTTGGCTTCATGGAGGATAAGATAAGCAAGGCAAACCAAGCAAAGGACGGTGTTCTCAAGAATGGTGGCAGCATGGAAGAAGCTTGGCAAGCATACAATGACGCGCTTGCTATACACAAGGGCGATCTTGTGACTGTTAACAAGAGCTTGAACATCAAGTATCACCTTGCAAATGCCAATACGCAGAATCTGTTTAGCAAATACGGAACACTGCGTTAGTGAAATACCCAAAAATTTATTTATTAAATTTCCTTTTTATCACAGTCAAAAACTAAAGTTATTCAGTTAGTCGTGTAAAAAAAATAAAAATGAAGGTGTGATTTGAGGTACTATCTAGCAGCTGCGGTTACTTCGACTGGAGAGCCCGTCTGACCGGCATATATTGCTATACTGACCGGTGAACTTGCATCAAGCGATGTCAATAGGTTTTGCTGTACCTTGAAATAGACAATTGCTCTTTGGCCAGGATATAGAGATAATGGACCGTTTTGCTGAGTCAAGCAAAGAGTAGGATTCTGCGAGTGCGACCCTAGTTGCATTATTAGAGGACCAGGAGAAGAAGAACATCCTGATGGTGCCCCCACACCTGTACCGTTTGCCATCGCGCCAGTACCTCCATTGATAGAGGTAAAGTTCAGTTCCCATTGGTAGTTGTTGACAGTCACTCTGGTTTGATTGGTATCGGCATACCAGTTCTGATATGGCATGGCCTGACCATGAACCTGAATTTGATCAATTGAGAAAATTTTATCTCCACTGTTTCGTAGAGCAGCTGCGCCCCACGCCCAACCGGAATTACCAGTTTTGTCGATCCATATCTGAGTTCCAGTGGTGGTAAGTGCCTGGTTATTTGCCTTGTTTTGGAAAGTGCTTGTACCAAATATAATAACACCTGTTGCAAGTACTACAGATGCAACTACAATAATCATAGTTGTCAGTACAGTGCTGATTGCTTTCCTTTTTTTCGTCATTGTGAACATTTGTATTTTCCAGTACGGGAAGAAGCTTAATCTTTTCAAGTGTGTACTTGAATAGTACGGTCAAAAAGTAAAGTAACCCACCCAAACGTGGAAATCACGGTTCACAAATTTAGATATTTTGGGTCAAACATGTTATCCATGTGCCATCTCATCGAGTCTAATCTTTCTTAGCACTCTCTTTCCTCCTTTTATGCTAATTAATGGATTGGAGTTTTCAACCCAGTTTGGAAGTCGTACTTCTGATATGCTACCTTCAAAGACATGCCGCGGCTTATCTAATTTTGTATCAGTCCAAACACACGTTTCTTTATCGCACAAAATAGTACAATATTCTATGGTTGGACCACTGTTCCTTATTCTTACGCATTGAATACCATTTTCAATATATTTTTCCGTGGTAAAGGTGTACTCTCTTACTATTTTTTTTGCAATTTTTGTTCTCACAAACCATGTGATGATGCCAACTGCGCCAATTGCGATAACTGAAGTGACTACGTTGTAAATTAGGCTGTTGATTGGAGTGCTTGTCTGAGGTGGAGGCGGATTATTAGTTGTAGGCGGTTCTGGCGCAGTCTGTTCTGTGTGAATATTTTGATATTTGATAAGACCTGCTAGGGAATTATTTACTGTTTGAGTTGTTTGAGATATATTCGAAACTATACTTCGTGGATCTTTTATTATTAACAATTGTTGATAATCACTTTGTGTTATGATTACTGCTGTTAATGTAGTTCCATCAGGTGTAGTAAAATCAAACTTTACAGCTGTCACAGGTTGGACAGGTTGCGCAGGCGTGGATGAATTGGAGGGATTTGATTCATTAGTTTGCGAATTTTGTGAAGGATGCGAGGTTACAAATGCAGTTGCTGTAGCTTCATTTGACGGATTAGACCGGGTGTGATCATTGTATATTGCTGATACCCTATACGTATAGGTACTACCTGGAGTAAGTGGATAAACAGAATATCTTGTAGTAGAATTATTAGTATTATCATCTATCATGATATAGTCCCCAGGTGCACGTTTCCATTCTATTTGGTACCCAATGATTATTTTTCCATAATTTTGCGCAGGAGCGACCCACCACAGATTGATTTGAGTAGATGAAAATGAAGTTGCAATAAGTGGACCTGGAACAGTATCGTCACTTAAATGCGCATCTTGGTATGTCAAAATTGTCTTAAGGTTGTTGTTTATTGGCTGGCCTGTTGACAATATATTTGCAATTACACTTCTAGTATCTTTTTGGTATAATAGCTGTACATAGTCGCCTTGTGTTAATATCACTCCAGTAAGGGTTGTCCCATCAGATGGCGTAAAATCAAACTTTACGTTTGAGGTTTGCTCTGCAGATGGCGGAGTTGGCTTTGTTGGAGCAGATGTTAGAGTCGGTATTGCTGAGGCAGGATTCGATGGATCTGTACTGGTATCGTCAGTGTAAATAGCTGAAACTCTGTATGTGTATGTGGTTCCAGTTGTCAAGCCAGTAATTGAATACGCTGTAAGAGTAGTACCAGTGTTATCTACCAGCGTGAAGTAAGCTCCGCTGGATAATCGTTCTTCAATTTTATATCCAATAATTATTTTACCATAATTTTGTGTCGGCGCATTCCATGAAAGATCAATTTGACTTGGAGATGTCGGTGTCGCAACAAGATCGGTTGGAGTAATAGTCAATGGAACGGTCTTTCCTTCCGATAGATTAGGCGCTATTATCAAGAAGCCACTTACGGCAACAAGTAATAGAATAACTAGGCAATTAAGAGATGTTCTCATCGTATCAATTGGGTTTCATATAGCTTGTTCATATGTATTTTTTCTCAATCATCCTTTTGCGTAAACATGATTTGGACTGACGCCCAAGATCTGGCATTTACGTTGGGTTTTTGGTTTTATCTTCTACAAGTCTGAATCTGGAAAGCTGTTTGTACGCAATGAAAACCACAAAGGCAATTATCACAAAGTCTATTATATTTGCAATCAAGTCTCCATATGAGAATGTGGATTTTCCAATAGTAAATGACACAGTTTTCAGATCTCCCTCATTTGGAAGAGCAAGCCCTATCAATGGCGTTATCAGGTCAGTCACAATTGCAGTAACTAGTTTTGATGAGGCTTGACCAATAACAAATGCTATAGCTAACCCTATGACACCGAATTTTTGTAAGAAGTCCATGAACTCTTGAAGCATTGTTTTTTTAATTGGAGGCTGCTCTGTCACACATTTTATTACATCCCCTCACATAATTGAACAACTGTCAAAATCTTTGATTACTTATGTAAATTAAAGGAATAATTTTAAAGGACAGTTTGACTTGAGGCTGAAAATTCTCAAGTTTTTGTTAGAATTATTTTTCTACTGTATGGTGATTACAGCGTTTGGATTCAAGTTCTTGTGCACCACTGTTATTACAACTGTAGCAGCATCTTTTCCATAAGAATTACTGACAGTAAGGGTGAATGCCAATTCTTGTTTTTCACCTATTGGTACGTCTGGTGCAATAAATTGTGGATGCGCAGTACCAGAGTAAAGTAACTCCACTGGAGTTCCTGCAATTTGCTGCCATGAATATTGCAAGTAGCCGCCAGTACTTTTACTACCATCTAATGTCACTACATCTTCCTGATTAACGGTTCTATCAGGTCCTGCATCTGCAATTGGGGGTGATAATGGTTCCGGCACAGCAGAAAATACATACCGTTCGCATTGTCCAATAATAATGTCACCCTGTTTTACAACTAGCATGAAATCAACTACTTGTCCACCTGAACCCATTGGGAGTTGAATTGTAGGCGTTGGATCAGTGCTAGATGAAAGTGTCACTGGCATGCCAGCGATTTGGGTCCAAGTATAAGTCAATGGAATATTATCAGGATTATCCACAGTCGCTGAAAGTTGAACTGAGCTGCCTTCATGACCTCTAATAATAGGTCCACATGTTACTGATGCCATGTGATATGCTACTGCACTAATAACATGGACTGTAACGGAATCAGATGCTTGTCCTCCATGACCATCATCTGCTGTGATTGTAAAAACCAGATCCTTACTTCCTGAACTTCCTACTGATGGAGCGGTAAACATTGTGGTGGGTTGATCAGGTGTTGAAAGACTTACTTTATCGCCTGTCGTTTGAGTCCACATGTATTTTAGTGCATCATTATCAGGGTCTGAGCCATAAGCCTGAAGATTAACAGTTGATGCCTCTGGTACTGTAATTTCATGATCAGTAGTTACAAGCGGAGGATGATTAACATGAATTACTTGAAGTATATAGGAAGTAATGCTTTGGCCGCCATGGCCATCATTTACGGTTAAGGCAATTTTGAGATACTTAGTTTCACCAGGCCCTACTGCGGGTGTTGTAAATGTTACCGTAGGATCAGTATTTGATGAAAATACGACCGGTTCTCCATCTATTTGTTCCCAAAAGTATGAAAGACTATCATTATCCGGATCACTTGATTTTAAGCCTGAAAGTGTGATTTCTGTCTGTTCGTTAACTACTGCAGTGTTTGATTGACTTGTAGTTACAGCATAAGCATAAAATGATGATGCGCCAATAGAAAATACGCTAATTCCAAGGATAGCAAAAACTATACTGTAATTCAACTTGTGAGTGTGTAAATTCTGGATGATTAAAAACCTTTCTCTCATAATATCTACATCAAGGATCAAAAAAATTGGAATACAATGAAGATTTGATCAGGAAATTGGTTTTGTGGACTTTAAAGAGAATTGATTCTTCTACGTTTTTAGTTCGTTCTATCCTAGTATCTCTCTTGTTGTTTCTGGTCATTTTCTGGTTACTATTTGACTTGGTTATACCAGTTCAATCACGATTCTAGCCAATCTCCCCAAAGTACACATTTATCGAATTAGATTGAATTAAGTTTGGAAATGATCATCATCTTTTTTATTCTGGCGAGCTTTATTCTCATTTCTCAAGTCTCTTGCTCCAATTAGGATGCCAACAACAAAAGCAATTATTCCAACTATAACAAGAGCTATTGCGATATGGACAGTAAAGCATTCAATTCCAGAATTGCAACTTCCACTTAGGTATGGGTCTTCTCCTATGATAGCATCTACTTTAACAGGTTCACTGCCTGAGTTTGAAATTTGAATAGAATAGATTCCTTGTGACTGACTCTTTTGTATTATATGATATAGAAATCCATCATTGCTTTCTTTTTCGAAAGTCATTCCACTTGGTTCTATTCCGAAAAGCTTAACAGAGCCAGTCAAAGGCATTAGATGTACGACTAGTACATTATGCTCTTTGAGGTAACCAGCAGGAATTGTAGAATTTATGAATTGGTGAGGTAGAACAGTTTTGCCATCTATTATGGTCTGCTTGCTTTTTAGAACAGGCTCAACTGATTGATATGCACTGTCAAAAAAATTAGCCCCTATCATGAGAACCCCTATTGCAATGCCTGCCAATATAGGACCGCGTACAAGATACAATTTGGCCAAGTTAAGTGAACTTGAAAACAAGCCTAATAAGAAACTTCATGACTTTAACGAATCAATTTACGAAAGTTTGATACTAGGATTTTTGCTTTTTGATGGAGGTATACAAATGAGAAAGCGTTTCAGATGTAGGATGCAATTTTTCGAGCGTTTCACGCTTTACTCCAAAGCTTTCTAATGCTTTGTACATCTCGTCAACTGAGATATTCACACTAGTCTTTGACATGTATTAGATCCCCGTTATTTTATAATATGATTTGGTGTGAGATTTTTCACAGCATGCGCTCAAGATCCATTACATAATTAAATTTGTTTTGTAGTTTAAAGCTGTAGTAAATATTTGAGGCATACCACATCTTTAAAGACAAGCTAGTTTATCAAAAATGTATGCTCAAACTAAAATGCAAAGATGCTGGTTTCAAGTGCGGCTTTGTAGCAAAGGGCAAGACAGAAGATGAAATAATGCAAAAAGCCGCAGAGCATGCAATGAAGGATCACGACATGAAACCAGAAGATATTACACCTGAGATGAAAGAGAAAATGCGATCTCTAATTCACAAATCTTGGTTCTAGATTCCCCATAATTTTTTAATTCTTGTACAAATGAAAACGGATTTAACTTTATACAATATAGTTCTGCTCAAACTAGGTTCTAGGAGATATATGAGAATTAAAGTACTGGCATTTGAAAGAGATGTTAAACATGCTGTTTTTCAAATTATCAGAACTTCCTCCAGTCACAATCGGTTTGATGATTGTAAACGCACTTGTTTTAGCATACGGCATCATAACAATGACGCAAGATGCGATAATCGCAAAATATGGGTTTATACCAAACTATCTTTTTTATGGCAACCATCCTTTTTCAGATAACTTGACAAGGCTCTTTTCATCAATGTTTCTTCATGCTGGAATTGTTCATATAGCATTCAATCTTTTTGCATTGGCATATCTAGGAGGTTTTGCCGAAAAATCAGTTGGCAAAACGAGGTATCTTGGCATATACATTGTAGCAGGAATCTCAGGTGCTTTGTTTCATGGAATGGTGTATGCTTTAGTTTTAGGAAATGGTTCCGGCGCATTGATAGGCGCATCGGGAGCTATTTCAGGAGTCATGGGAATTACTGCTGCGCTTGGTGATATACGAGGATACTATTGGCTTGCAATTCAGATACTTTATGCATTTATTGGTTCGGTTGTCTCTATTCCGATTGCATTTACTGCTCATGTGGGTGGATTTCTTGCAGGACTGTTACTGACCAAATTGCTGATAGCAATAGAACAGAAAAGAAGAGGTCAGCATCTGTATTAAGAGTTGGTCAAAGATTCAGATAATTTCTATTTGATAATTTCTAATGTCCTCATAGCTGCAGATTCAAAATTTATGGTTCTATCTGCTGATACATAAAGTACTTGTGAGTTTGTAAGTGGAAAACTCATAACCAATACTTTTTCCCTCATTGAAAGTGAGAACTTGACTGGACCTAGCTGCTTATCAAACTCTTGTCGCATCTTTACTCGGAGTGCAAGTTCCATGAAAAGCATTTCATCGTCTTTTGGATCCTCGAGTGATTTAAGACCATTACGAAGACCTCCTGCTATAAGCTTGCCCTTTTCATTAATTATTCCCACAAATCTTATTTTGTCATCTATATCAAGCACCTTTTTGCATACTACATTAAGGTTAACCAAGCTTTCACCAGAATTCTCTTTCACAGTAAAAGACACCTTATAGTAATCATCGCATTATAATTTGCACCGTATGATATAACCTGTTCCCAAATAGAAAATGTCTTAATTCTTATGTGATGCCAAAATCAACATTATTAGTGTAGTAATAATTTTACAATATAGCGTATAATCTACATCGGCTTTGGGGTGTACGCCTTGTTTCGTAGCTTTATGATTCAGGATAGTCGGAACCACAACGGGGACATCTGCTTCTCAGACCATGATACCTCTCGTCATAATAGACTATTGCAGTTGGGTAACTACATCCTGAGCACTCCACATGCTTGAATTTTAGTCGCATGAAATTATATAATACATCTCTCAATATTATTGAGACTCAATAGATTAGCTTAAGAATCATAACTTTAGCTTAAGAGATCCTATCAATATTTATGCTCATTAAACAGAACAATGAAAAATCGTCCAAAATCTAAAGACAGCAAGAAATTTGACAAGGATCTTGAGAGCGGCGATACGATGTGCCCAGTTTGCAAGAATAAAATAGAGTTTTACTGGGAGCCATCGTTTAATGGAATAAGAGGACGATGCGCTAAGTGTAACACTAACTGGCCAGCATCATAATTGTACGATATTCGCTTTTTGGTATGATCATAATATTGTCGTGATTAATACAATTTTTTTAATGCATGGCATTAGCGAACTGATAATACAACACCCTCTTGAAATCCCTGTTCATAAATAACGAAATGATGATTCTCGTATAGATTTTTTATCCACTCTTTACGTTTTGTTGGTTCAATCCTAGATAAATTATAACGACACATAACCATTCCTCCCATAGAATCAAAGTTTTTGTGAGTAATTTGTTCCAGTTCTAATTGAACAACAATTCCATCCATAATACTGACATCTGGAATAATTCTTCCAACTATTCTAAAAGGTGATCTCAAATTAGATAAAATTTTTGTTACAGTTTTTTTACAGCTTGCAGCGATACCCTCAGGATCTCTTGTAGGATCAGGGATCTGGTAAATATGGAGGAGACCATTTGTAAGATAGGTTTCTACGTCAATTCCATAGTGTGACATTTTACCTATTATTAAAAAGGGATCATCGTCTGTGGCATAGACACATTGTTCTCCTTTTCTTAAACCGTTTTTTAAGAATTGAAATTCGAACATTCGTGCATGTTCGACATCATTATAAAAAAGTACGATATGTTGTGTACCTTCAATCTTATCGATGAATTTTAAAAGATTTTGAATCTCATTTGCCCCCGTGTATTTTGCAATGTGCCCGAATATCTAAGTATTTGTAAAATTATCCTTGGCGTATTTATCGATATTATAAAAAGCAGCATATTAAAATCCATTTTTTCCATTTTGCGTGAAGTTTTTCATAAGAATTATTCATGAATTTTATAGCTTTATTTCAGACCCTGATATTGATAGTGGGTTCAATCCTCTAGCTTGGGCACCGCAGATGTGGAATAAAACCGTCGGATTGAACCGTGTTTGTTTATTCTATTTTAGAATTTTAGAATTGCGAAGAAATCATAAGCAATTTTTAATTATCAACTATTTATCTTACCTTTGTAAAGTTTGTAATTGTATCATATACTGAAAAGTATGCAAAGAACTAACAATGCTTATGTGTGGTTAAAAAAAAGGCATACAAAATTAAGTTAAATTCAAATTTAATCAAAGCCTATAAGCTAACATATCTATTAACAACCATACAAAATGAAAAATAATGTAATTTACATCGCCGCTGCTTCAATTACAATTGCAGCCATTGCAATAGCTGTAACTATTATAATTTTGAATCAATCTTTACCTCATCCACTCGTTGAAAATTCCATTCCACAAATAACAAATCAAACGATCATCTCAGAAAATTTAACTACAGCCCAGCTTCAGAATTTAAAAAAATTTAATTCAATTGATGATCTTCAAAAATTTCTTCTTGATTCGCAAGCTAAAGCCTCTATACAATATTATGGTGGACCTGTACGTTATGGTCTGGATGAACAAATAAAGGCATCAGGTCCGGTAATGGGTACCGCAGTGCCGGTGGCTCCAGCAGCACCGGAAGCTCAGGTTACTGGAAGTCAAGCCGCTACAAATAACGGTGGAACACAATATTCTGTTACAAATGTACAAGTAGCAGGAATCGATGAACCGGATTTTCTTAAAAATGATAACAAATATGCTTTCATTTTGTCGCAAGATAAGCTTACTATTATCGATGCATATCCCGGTGATTCTGCAAAAATTGTATCAAAGATTGGACTTGATGTCAAAGGAGATAATCTTCAGAACATGTTTTTGAATAAAGACAGACTTGTTATTTTTTACAACGATAACACAGAACACTATTCCATACCCCAATATGACTACGTTCCAAACCCAGTTTATACTCCAACAACTCACGCTGTGATAATCGATGTCTCTGACAAAGAAAATCCAAAAATTCTCAAAAACTACGAAGTCACGGGCTATTATACGGGAGCAAGAATGATTGGAAATTATGTTTATTTTATATCAAACTCTTATGTGGATTATGTCCACCCATGGCCTCCGATTTTGAAACGTGCTTCAGGAGTAGCAATTACACCAGATATTTACTACTTTGACAATCCACAGCCAAACTATAACTTTGATACCATTACAGCATTTAACATATTTTCTGACGAGATAAACTCAAAGACATTCATGATGGGCTCAACAGGTACTCTGTATGTTTCAAATGATGCAATTTATTTGACGTACCAAAAATACCATCCGTATTATTACGATGAAAGCTACACAAAAGACAGATTCTTCAAGTCAATTGTGCCGCTCTTGCCTGATGACGTTCAAACTCAGATTAAATCAATAGACCAAAGTGTGCTTGACTCGTCACAAAAATGGTCTCAGATATCAGATTTGTTACAAAACACCTACAATAAAATGTCAGAGAACGAGAAAAACAAACTTTTTGATGCTATTCAAAATGCAGTTTCTCAGTACGATATTACGGTACAGCAAGACTATAGAAAGACAGTAATTCAAAAATTTACCATCGATAATGGAACTGTATCTTATTCATCAAAAGGTGAAGTTCCCGGATACCTGCTAAACCAATATTCCATGGATGAATTTGACAAAAAATTCCGGGTTGCGACTACCTCTGAATACTTTACATCAAAGGGTGTAACCAATGCAAATAATGTCTATGTATTAGATGATTCACTAAACTTAGTAGGAAGCTTGGAAAAAGTAGCCCCCGATGAATCCATCTACTCTGCAAGATTCATGGGCGATAAATTGTATCTTGTAACATATCAAAGAATTGATCCATTTTTTGTAATAGACATGTCAGCCAATACTCCAAAAGTTTTAGGTGCACTCAAAATTCCTGGATATTCTAGCTACTTACATCCATATGATAATACACACATAATAGGGATAGGAAAAGAGACAAAGCAAAACCAGTATGGCGGTCTAGAGCCACTTGGTGTAAAAGTTGCCTTATTTGATGTCTCAGATGTAGCAAATCCTGTGACTGTAGATACATATCTTATCGGTGGTCAGGGAACTGATTCTGAGATCTTATCAGAACCCAAGGCGTTGTTATTTGACAAGGAGAAAAATGTTCTTTCAATACCTATATCCCAACAATACTATGGGCTTCCAGTTCCGTTAGAGGGAGGAACAGATATACTACCACCACGTCCAATCTCACCGAATAACTGGAAGGGCTTTTACATATTTGGAATAGACCCAGAGAGGGGCTTTACCTTGAAAGGAACCGTGGAACACTACAATGGCACAGGTTATGATTATTCATATGGCAGCAGATCTTTTTACATTGATAATTCTTTGTATACTGTAACATCTGGTTTTATGAAAATAAATGATTTAAGCAATCTAAAAAATGAAATAAAAACAATTAAGCTTGAAGGCTCTGGAAATATAATCAAATACTTGAACTAGCAAAACCACAAAAAGCTACTACTTAGGATCTTGGAATAAAAGAAATACAACAATTAATAGAATTAATCTATTTCTCGTCAAATCTATTCTGGAAAGTTCTTAATTTTGTAAAATTCCATTGAACTAAATCTTCATGTTTAATAATCGGAAGATCTACGTCTTCGCATGAAAAAAATAGAAGCTATAATTCCTGAGGATAAGGTTACACCAGTTTTTCAAGCGCTAAGACAATTAGAATTGGGTGGTTTCACATACCACTCCGTTAAAGGAAGAGGTGCACGGCCAAGACAAATGGTGAGAACAGGCGGTAGTGGACGTGTGGAATCCCAATACAATCTTAACACAAACTTTTTCGTAGTTGTACATGATGATACTGTAAGTAAGGTCATCGATACGATAGTATTGCATGCAAGTACGGGATTGGCAGGAGAAGGTAAAGTATTTGTGTCAAATGTAATAGATACAATAGACATTGGTTCCAAAGAACGTGGCGAATCCTCGCTTTAAATAAGTAAAAATATTTGGTTTAATCTTCTGACAGTTCTTTATCGATTTTATCTTTAAGAGATTCATATTTACGAAATCTCCTATTCCATTTGGAATAAAACCCATATTCCTTTACTCCAATAAATAGCCAGATTCCGGATATTATGATCGAAATTGAAATGAGAATTGTTGCCAGTACTGCTACAAATGGAAGCCGATGAAATGTTTCAGGTGCTCCAGGAGCTTCAGCCATAAAATGCACTATATTAAAGCGCGGATGTACCAATAGAAAGCCGCCTACAACTATTGCTATAGGTGCAAAAATCAATGACGATATTATCAATACCACAAAAAGATGACGTGTAGTATGCATATGCGAGATCAAGTCATCTAATACTTTCAAAATGTTCTCAGGTTTTTCCTTTTTACCCTCAAGATCGTCGGACTCGCCTGACATTTAACACAAGGACCTCCTTTGATTCAGTTTAAAACATTTCGCTAACAATGTTACTTATTGGTCTCCTTCTCTTTTCTTGGGAATACTTCTTCATAAGGTTCTAAGATGAGCGAGGAAAAATCTCTTCCTTTTTGGGTTATCGTGAATTTGATTATTTTTTTGCTTCCCCATGGCTCCTCCGTTTTCGTTATGAATCCTTTTTTTTCCAATCCTTCTAGTATGTCTTTGTGTTTCATCAAATTAAGTCCACAATAACTCAAAAGTGATGTCTGATTTAACTCGGTATATTCTGCAAGTTTGAGTAGAATATCTTTGCGAATATAGATTCGGTCACGGTATTCATGTGACAATAGACAAGATTCCTGAGCGAATTTAACAGATATTAAGTTTTTATTCATAAACAACCCATCTCTCGAAATTTCAATAATTTTTAACATCATGGATGCAAATCGATGTCAACATTTTCTATGAATGAAAGAGATTATTCCAAATAGTAAAATTAAAAGACTCTAATTACCATAATAGTTCGGAGACCATTGCAACGAGCTATTCTAATATTATTCGGATTTGCTCTTGTGACAGTATACACGCTTGATAAGCCAGCTTATGGCTCTTTTGACTTGAGTGGAAATTATTATTGCAATCCTAGTAACATCGAACTTGAGAA
>JACXTT010004825.1_pt1 | contig 19880 bp, 29 predicted proteins | sample 9270951 | NCBI WGS metagenome assembly JACXTT01 (sample SAMN15532306, study PRJNA645909) | rock metagenome | isolation source: weathered quartz diorite | place: Puerto Rico | collected 2017-06-21 | reverse complement strand
CGCGTTATGGCGAGCTGTGCGCAGGAGGCTTCGGCCTGCCGGGTTCCTGTTTACCCTGGTCTGCGAACCTGCGCGCAGTTCGCCACCCTTGCGTCGCAGCGAGGATGGATGAACTCCTTTTATTAAACAGGAGATTCACCATGACTAAGAAAATTACCCCCGATCCACCCCCGATTCGCAAAGCCCTCAGCACTGCTGACAGGGCAATGTACTTGCGCAAACTCTCTAATACCCCATCCAACGAATCCGAACCGGCCCCGGCAAGCACGCCCCGTTTGCTCGGCACCCTCGCGTTCACCTGCTCCAAACCCGTCACCCCCCAAGCCCCATACAAACCCACGCTGTTTGCCATCCAACCAGGCATCAGCGCCCAGGACGCACTGACCTACGTTTCGAATCTTCTGGAAACAGCAGAACTCAATGGCGACGAAATCAGCCTGCATACCAACCCCGTCGAACGGGCGCTGTTCTGGGGCATGTTGCATTCGGTGGAGGTGGCGCGTGCGGTGGTGGATGCACTGCTTGAGGGGGCGTCCCCATCCAGTCAGCTATCGTCCGCGTTGGACAGCCATCCGACTGATTGAGGTCTGTCTAGTCCTGAAATGGGTTTGCACCTGTTTCATGACTTGAATTCGGCTTTCATCAACTACAACCTGTCCATGTTGCGTGTTCAAGACTCGACCCTGGCCCGTCAACAGCTCTAAATACGCCCGTGATAAGCCGCTTCGAAAATTTCTGCCGCGCCGGCCCGGGTGAGTGGCAGCGGATTGCCGCTGGCAGAAGGGTCGACAATCGCCATGTCGGCGATCAGGTCGGCCCGCCGATCATCCACACCCAGTTCAACCAGCGTGTGCGGTACGCCGATGTCCTTGCGCAGCTTGAGGACGAAGGCCAGAAAACTGTCGAAGCCCGGCGAGGGCAGACGCAAATAGGCCGCCAGGCGCGTGATGCGTTCTTCGATGGCCGGGCGATTGAATGTCAGCACATAAGGCATGAAGGTGGCATTGGTCATGCCGTGATGGGTGTCATACAGCGCGCCCACCGGATGCGAGAGGGCGTGCATCCCGCCCAGGCCTTTCTGGAAGGCGGTGGCGCCCATCGCCGCCGCCGCGAGCATGTGCGCTCGTGCCTCGAGGTCGTAGGGTGTGTGGACGGCACGTACCAAGGCATTCGCCACCAGGCGCATACCTTCTACCGCGATGCCATCGGCCAGGGGGTGGAAACCGGGGGCGCAGTACGCCTCCAGGCAGTGCGCCAAAGCGTCCATGCCCGTACCGGCGGTGACCTTGGCCGGCATGCCGACGGTGAGGGACGGGTCGCTGATGACCACGCGCGGCATCATTTTCGGGTGGAAGATGATGCGTTTGGTGTGGGTCCGCTCGTCGATGATCACCGCCGCACGGCCGACTTCCGAGCCCGTACCCGCGGTAGTCGGCACGGCGATGACCGGGGCGATGCGGCTTTCGTCGGCGCGTGTCCAGTAGTCGCCGATGTCTTCGAAATCCCAGACCGGTCGGCTCTGGCCACTCATGAACGCGATGAGCTTGCCCATATCCAGCCCGCTGCCACCGCCGAAGGCGACCACACCATCGTGTTGGCCGGCGCGCCAGGCGTCGAGTCCGCCCGCCAGGTTGGCGGAGACCGGATTGGGCTTGAGGTCGCAAAACAGCGCAACGCCGAGGCCGGCGGCACGCAAGGCGTCCAGCGCTGCCGTGGTGATCGGGGCGCGCGCCAGGCCACTGTCGGTGACCAGCAACGGTCGCTGGATACCCTGGCTGCGACAGACGTCGGCCAACTCGGTGATGCGACCGACACCGAAGCGAATGCTCGTGGGGTAGTTCCAGTTTCCAGTCAGGCTCATGGCTCAGATCTCGTGGCGCAAATGGAAGGATTTGGCTCGGGTCAGGTGCTCGTAACCCAGGCGCGACAGCGTCACCCCGCGCCCGCTGTGCTTCACCCCGGTCCAGGCCAGGGCCGGGTCCAGGTAATCGCAGCGGTTCATGAATACGGTGCCGGTGTCGATCTCGTTGCCCAGGTGTTCGGCGGCGGCGAGATCTTGCGTCCAGATGGACGCGCTGAGCCCGAACTCACTGTCGTTCATCAGGGCGATGGCTTCGTCGTCGCTGGTCACCGGCAGGATGCCGACCACCGGACCAAAGCTTTCTTCGCGCATCACCGACATCTGATGGGTGACCTCGACCAACACCTGCGGCGCGAGGTAGGCGCTGCCCGGCGCGTCAGCGGGAAAGGCCTGCGGATCGATCAGTGCCCTGGCGCCCTTGGACAGCGCATCGGCGATCTGACCTCGAACGAATTCAGCGGCGTTCGGCGTCACCAACGGACCGAGCGTGGTGGCTTCGTCCAGTGGATTACCCAGCACGTATTGGCCGGTCAATGCGACGAAGCGCTCGACAAAGGCTGGGTAAATCTTTTCATCGACATAAATACGCTCGACCGCGCAGCAGCTCTGCCCGGAGTTGAAGAAGCTGCCATCCACCAGGTTCTCCACCGCGTGTTCGAGGTGGGCGTCCGCCCGGACGTAGGCCGGGTCTTTGCCGCCGAGCTCCAGCCCCATGCCAAGGAAGCCCCCCGCGGCGGCGCTTTCCATGGCCTTGCCGGCGTCGACCGAGCCGGTGAAGTTCACCTGCTGCACCCGTCCAGAGGCAATGATCGCCGCAGTCTGGCCATGATCGAGCAGCAGGTTCTGGAACACCCCTTCGGGCAGATGGGCGTGGCGCATGGCCTCGGTGAACCGTTCACCGACCAGCAGCGTTTGCGACGCGTGTTTGAGGATGACGCTGTTGCCGGCCATCAGCGCCGGGATAATCGTGTTGACCGCTGTCAGGTAGGGGTAATTCCAGGGGGCGACAACCAGCACCGTTCCCAGCGGTTCACGTTTGATATGACGTCGAAAACCGGCGACAGGCGTGGGTTCGAGCGCTGCCAGGGCTTCAGGCGCAATGGCGATCATATGGCGGGCACGTTCTTCGAACCCGCGCAGTTCGCCCGCGCCAAAGCGCACCGGGCGGCCCATCTGCCAGGCCAGTTCCGGGACGATTTCAGCCTTCATCGCCAGCATCGCGTCCACCGCGGCACTGCACAAAGCGGCGCGTTCGTTCAGTGGCCGGCGTTTCCATTGCGCCTGGGCGGCTGCGGCCGTCGCCAGCGCCTGCTCGATCTGTGCCGCATCGTAGTAGCGGCGTTCTGCATAGACCCGGCCATCGACCGGTGAGATGAGTTCAATCGTCGAAGTCATGGTGGTCTCAATAGCGCTCGAAGCCGCGCTGCAGTTCCCAGTCGGTGATCCGCCGGTCGTACTCTTTCTGCTCCCATTCGGCGGTGTGCACGTAGTGGTCGATCACTTCATCGCCGAACGCCTCGCGCAACATGGTCGAGGCCTTGAGTGCGGTGCAGGCATCGCGCAGTGTCTTCGACACTTCCGGCAAGTGCTCGTCGAGGTAGGCATCGCCCTCGAAGGGCGGCGTGAGCTTGAGCTTCTCGTCGATACCGGCCAGGCCCGCGGCGATCAAGGCAGCGAAGGCCAGATAAGGGTTGAGGTCGGCACCGCCGATGCGACATTCGATACGGATCGATGGGCTGCCTTCGGCACACAACCGAAAGCCTGCGGTGCGATTGTCCCGGCTCCATACCGCTCGCGTCGGGGCAAAAGTGCCGGCCTGAAAGCGCTTGTACGAATTGATGTAGGGCGCGAGAAAACAGGTGATGTCGTTGGCGTATTTGAGCTGCCCGGCCACCCAGGCGCGCATCAGCTTCGACATGCAGAACTCAGCCTTGGCGTCGAAGAACAGCGGCTTTTTAGCGTTTTTATCCCAGAGCGAATTATGGATATGGCTGCTGGAACCGGCGGCGTCATAGCGCCACTTGGCCATGAAGGTAATCGCCTTGCCTTGCTGTTGAGCGATCTCCTTGCAGGCGTGCTTGATGATGACGTGGTGGTCGGCCATGGTCAGGGCATCGGCGTAGCGAATGTTGATCTCTTCCTGGCCCGGCCCCCATTCACCCTTGGAGTTTTCCACGGGAATGCCGCAGGACTGCAGATGCTTGCGAATCATCCGCAGCACAGGTTCCTCGCGGGTGGTCTGCAGGATGTTGTAATCCTCGATGTAGTGGCCGGCCGTTTTCGGCTTGTGGTAGTTGCGCTGGTGGATGGCCTCGTAGCTCTCGTCGAACAGATAGAACTCGAGTTCCGAGGCGAACATGCCGGTATAGCCGCGCTCGCGCAGTCGCTCGACCTGCTTTTTCAGGATGGCCCGGGGGCTGTGCGGCAGCTCCCGTCGATGGTGATGATCGAGCACATCGCAGAGCACCAGCGCCGTGCACTCAAGCCAAGGTACCCGTCGCAACGTGGCCATGTCGGGTTTGAGCACAAAGTCGCCATAGCCTTTGCTCCAACTGGCCGCGGCGTAACCCGGCACCGGTTCCATGTCGATGTCGTCGGCCAGCAGGTAATTGCAGCAATGGGTTTCTTCATGGCCGCTGTCGATGAAAAACTCGACCTGAAATCGCTTGCCGACCAGTCGTCCCTGCATGTCGACCATGCAGACAAGAACGGTATCAATCTCGCCGGAGGCGGCGGCACGCTTGAGCTGGTCAAGGCTGAGGAGGGGCTCGGTCATCACATAGTCCTGCATGAAGGGTTTGGGCCTTTCTGAAATAGCTGTTGCAGACGCTCTCCAGAAAACACCAAAACCTGCAGACGCGAGCATCGTGAGCAATAAGCTGCACTAAGATTAGCCTACTGTTGCTTTACGCACGTTCAGGTAATCGACGCCTTATGAGTCGGGCTGGACATTGCCGCAGGTGTGCCTATCGGTGCAGGTCGGCACAGGTTCGCGAGGAGACAAAGATGGCAAAGAAGAAAGAGCACAAGACCTATCGAAATCTCAAACAGCAGTACCCGGAGTACTTGGCGGCAGTGGAGACCTTGGGGACGGCTGTGCGTCATGCCGGCCCACTGGACGAGAAAGTGGTCCAACTGATTCAGCTCGGTGCCGCGGCCGCCATCCGCTCCGAGGGCGCGGTGCACAGTCATACAAGGCGGGCACTGGAAGCGGGCGCTACGAGAGAGCAGATCCATCACACACTGATCTCCCTGACCAGCACGATCGGTTTCCCGACAGTGGTTGCGGCGATCAGTTGGGCGGACGATGTGATGGAGCAGTGAACGAGCTTCCTGAAAGACAGGACACTGTCCGTTCGCCTCAGGGGAGTCGATGTCCGGTCCTTCGAGCATGAAGCCTATAGGGGTTTACGTTACTCGGGTATCAACGACGGGAGGAGTGCAGCAATGACTGAGCGCCATGAGGTCCACAAGGAGACGCTGTCGAACGGATGCAAGATCCAGGTCAAGGCCGAGATACTGAGGGACGGCTCGCTGGAGTTGTTGATCGGTGTTTACCGGCCGGACGGCACGGTTATTTTCGAGGGGCACGATCCAAGGCCGCACCTGCTGGACATGGAAGCCGCGCTGGATTGGGGCATCGATATCGCGAAAGGTATCGGTAATAGCCAAAGAACGTTGTGAGGCTGGGTTGATGGTGTTCGAGTTCAATGACAGCCCGATAGTTAGACAATTGACGCGACAATTACCTTGAAAAACGCCGAATGGGCACTATCAGCCTTGAAACCAAGCAGACCTATGCGGCCAAGACTCGCCAATCCAACTACGTAGCCAGTCTGCGTCTGGAGGGCTTTAAAACGACCCTCGCAGATGGCGAGAAAAGCCTGCCCTCGCGTGAGGAGGTCCTGAAGGCTTTCTCCAAGAACTCAAGATGGGCCAGGTGAAAGATCATTTTCCGTAATGTCTTGTCGATGTTGGTTGGCATGTAGGAAGTTTCTGGTAGTTAATTAGGATCCGTAGCAAACAGCGGTATTGCTCTTTTTTTCGGTCTTTATCTGTCTTTATATCTGACGCCATCTTTCATACATCAAGGATGTGAAGCATGGCGCACGGATTCATCAATGAAAAGACCACCCATTACCCCAGTCTGAAAAGCCAGCTGTTGATACAGTGCGGTTCACATGCACTGATCAAGTTCGACACGATCAATAGCCATCTGCGCCGTACGGTGGTGACCCCTGGGCAACTGGTGATCGTGCCTGACGACACTACGGCGTCCTGCACCTTCGAAGAAGCCTGGCTGATGACCCGGGCCCGGGAGATCGACCTGGCCCTGAGCCTCGACCCCAAGGCGGGTATCGAGATCCTGAACAACTATGATTTGCTGCAGGGATTACTGGGCTATAGCTCGATTGGCATCGGCAGCACCACGGCGGCCTGGGGACGGCATTTGACTGGGGTTGAGGAAACCTTGAAGGGCATCGAAAAACTGCATCAGCAGCATCTGAAAGGCGGCGGTTTGGCTAGGGCCGAGTTCATCGCCAGGCGCCAGGTCCTGTTCCAGAAGCTGGACACTCAACTTCAGGGCGTCGGCCATTACGGCACCAGTCTGCGACACAACCAGTCGATCAAGAAAATGCTCGGTATTTCCACCCGGCGCTACCTGCATCGCCAGGCCATCGACGGGTATGCGCAGCGGATCAGCAAGATTGCCAGTACCTCGCGTTTTCTGAGCAAAGGCGGCTATGTAGGCATGGCACTGGATGTGGGGGCGGCGGGGCTGGCGATTCAGGAGGCATGTTCGACAGGACGGGATGAGCAATGCATTAAAGCGCGGTATGTAGAGGGGGCGAAGGTGACTGCAGGAATTGGAGGGTCAGCCATCTTGGGACATGGAGGCGCTGCGTTGGGAGGTGCAGCATGCTTTTTTGTCTTGGGTATACCGTCTGGAGGATTGGGTGCGATGGGTTGCGGCATTGTCGGCGGTGCGCTTGGCGGATACGCCGGAGGTAAGCTCGGGGGAGTCTTGGGAGAACGAATGGGTGAAAAGCTTTACGAGGTCGTTGTTCAATGAGTTGGCTTGAGTTCTGGTTTCTGAGCGGACTTTTCTTTTTGATCTTCCTGAGTCTGGGATTGAGTAAGTTTGTCGAGCATGGAAAGTTGGAGCAGGCTGAAGATTATTTTGAATACGATGCCTGTTTTATTAGGAATAAAAAACGGTGGTCTATGCACGGGCGTTTTGGGCGAGGGATCAGGCTTCACAACATGAGTCTGATTCTGATGGTGCCGGGATTCTCTCGTCGATATCGGTTGATCGAGTCAGATGAGCTTCCGGTCATGTCGCAGGCATTGATACGATGGGTTATTTGGAGTGCCTGTTTTTCGTGGTTTGTTGCCTTCTATTTTATTGTCTGTGCGGTGTGGATGTATTTAAAGTATGAATGATCGACAGCGCTGCGTTTCAGGATTCTGCGAAAAACGAAGAGCTTAAAGAAAATTTGAACGGAGCATCCCAATGAAAGACGAAAAGGTAATAGACGCTCCGACGAAGACGCATGGCTCTTCGGCGATGTCTGATTTTTTCCGCCACGGGTCCGTGGAGGAAAGGCGAGCGGTCTACGCTGCTGTCGCCAGTGCTGCAATTTGCGAGCAGAAGGACGTTATTCGTTCAGTCAAAGCTGACGATATGAGCGTCGAAAAAGTAAGTGATCGCACCGTTATTGATCTCTAAGCCCAGCCCCATGCTGGGATTTTTACATCTGGTGCCCCGTAAATTTCGAAGCGTTCGCGGGGCTCAGGTGCGACGGTTTGTTGTGGTTCAACTGAGCCGGACACCACCTTAAGTTTCTTATCTCGGCCCGAGCAGAGGTCAGGTAATCGCCTGAGAGGCACTCAAATGAACGGGAAGCCTTGCTCCCGTTCTTCTATCGTTGAGGGTGGAACCGCGCCGACGTGGATACTGCCACTGCGGGGAGACCTGACCGCTTCGGCTTGCCATCTTGGCAGGAGGTCATGCCGACCGCCATGAGCAAGAGTGAGAGCGACAGATGAAAACCAGCATCGTCCATGTCCTGTTTGCTCGCCACTCAAAACCGCGCGCTATGGGGGCTTGGTTTCTATTTCTGCTACTGCCTTTGGCGGGCTGCAGCGATAAATCCGACACTGGATGGCTCGGCTATGGAGAAGGCGATTACGCCTTCATCGGCGCGCCTCAGCCAGGTTGGTTAACGGAAGTGGCTGTTCAGCGTGGGCAAGCAGTACACAAGGGCGATCTGTTGTTCACCTTGGACGATACCCAGCAGCAAACGAGTCGCGATCAGGCGCAGGCATCGCTTGACCAAGCCAAAGCCTCGCTCGCGCAGGAAGAGGTGAATCTAAAGTTCCTGACCATTGAGCTGAACAGACAGACCGGCCTTGCGAATGCCAAAGCGGGCATCCCCTCTACGCGAGATCAGGCAGAAAACAACGCCAGGCAATCGCGGGAACACATTGCGCAGTTGCAGGCGCAGATCAGTCAAATGGCCGCATCGCTGGGGGGCGCCGATTATTCGTTGTCACAGCGACGTATCGTGGCGCAAACCGAAGGTTCGGTGGAGGACCTCTACTTTCATCCGGGTGAGTACGTGGGTGCTTCGACCAATGTTGTGTCTGTGCTACCGCCTGCGAGTATTTATGTCCGTTTTTTTGTGCCTGAGACGGAGTTCGCCAGCGTTCACCTGGGGCAAAAAGTCCAAGTGAGCTGCGATGGCTGTAAGCCGGTGGAAGCGAAAATCACGTTTATTGCCAGCCAACAGGAATACACGCCCCCGGTGGTTTTCAGCGTCGGCAGCCGTGAAAAACTGGTGTTCAAGGCAGAAGCACGTGCACCTGGCGGCCTGCCGCTGCACCCCGGACAACCGGTCGAAGTGAGGCCGCTTTGATGGACGTCATGGCGATCAATATCACCGGTCTCACCAAGCGGTTTGGCAAGAAGCTAGCGGTTGACCACATCGACATCGCTGTACCGCAAGGGGAGGTCTGGGGATTCCTTGGGCCGAACGGCTCAGGAAAGACCACCACTATTCGCATGCTGTGCGGTCTGCTGCGTGCTGACGAGGGTAGCGGCACCTGTCTAGGGCTTGATTTCAGGACGCAGGCAGAAGCCATAAAGCGCCAGGTGGGCTACATGACGCAGAAGTTCAGCTTCTGGGAGGATCTTTCGATCCGGCAGAATCTGGAGTTCACTGCGCGCATGTATGGAATGTCTGACCTACGCCTGCGTGTCGATGAAACGCTAAAAAGATTGGGGCTTGTCGAGCGTCAGAAGCAGCTCGCCGGAGAGCTGTCGGGAGGCTGGAAACAGCGCTTGGCGCTGGCGGCTTGCATGTTGCATGAGCCCAAGTTGCTTCTGTTGGATGAACCCACGGCCGGCGTTGACCCGCAGGCGCGGCGCGAATTCTGGGATGAGATCCACCGTCTGAGCGCAGGCGGCCTGACCGTATTGGTGTCTACACACTATATGGATGAAGCCGAGCGCTGTGATCGCATCGTCTATATCCTTGACGGGAAGTTGGTGGCTCGCGGTACGGTGAGTGAAGTGATCTCGCAGTCCGGGCTTTTCACATTCCTCATTCGCGGTAGGGACGTGCGACGACTGGCGGACACTTTACGTGGACAGCCCGGCGTTGAGTATGTCGCCTTTTTCGGGACCATCCTCCATGTGAGTGGGCGTGATCGCGACGCGCTTGAGCGTTCGCTGGCCACTTATCGGGATCAACCTGCCTTTGTCGTTGAAGAGGCAGAGCCCAGTCTGGAAGATGTCTTCATTCAGTTGCAGGAACGGACACAGTGAGCTTCTCATTGAGCCGGATCCGGGCACTCCTTTCCAAGGAGTTCCTGCAATTGCGTCGTGACCGTCTGACGCTGGGGATGATCCTCGGGGTGCCGCTGATGCAGTTGCTCATCTTCGGGGCAGCGATCAACGTGAATCCGAAACACCTTCCCACCGCCATATCCGTTGCCGATCCTGGCCCTTTTGCTCACTCCATTGTGGCGGCCCTGGCCAACTCGAGCTACTTCGATATTGTTGCCCAGACGAACGATCCCCAAGGCGCACGGCGACTTCTACAGGAAGGTAACGTCACGTTCGTCGTAGAGATTCCGGTTAACTTCACGCGTGACATCGTACGCGGAAAAGCGCCAGACCTTCTGATCGAGGCTGATGCTACTGATCCTGCAGCAGGCTCCTATGCACTGGCCGCATTCAACAATCTCGCAGTAACGGCGCTGCGAGATGACCTGGTTGGACCGCTAGCGTCACGAGCGCCGGGACCGGCACCGTTCAATACCGTCGCTCACCTGCTCTATAACCCCGAGTCGATCACCCAGTACAACATTGTGCCCGGCCTTCTCGGCGTCATCCTCACGATGACCATGGTGCTGCTGACCTGCCTCGCGCTCACGCGCGAGCGGGAACGTGGCACCTACGAAAATCTGTTGGCCATGCCGGCGACACCGCTGGAAATCATGATTGGAAAGATCGCGCCCAATGTGTTGATTGGCGCCATCCAGAGTGCGGTCATTCTGGCGGCGGCTCATTACATCTTCCAGGTACCGATGCTTGGATCGCTTGGGCTTCTGTCGATTGCCGTGGTGATCTTTATCATTGCCAATCTGGCGGTGGGATACACATTTTCGACTGTCGCGCAGAACCAGCTTCAGGCCATGCAGATGACCATGTTCTTTCTGCTGCCCAACATCCTGCTGTCTGGATTCGCGTTTCCGTTCATGGGGATGCCTACCTGGGCCCAAGCCATTGGCACGGTCCTGCCGGCCACACACTTCCTGCGCATCGTGCGCGGCATTCTGCTCAAGGCCAACGGTTTTGCCGAGATCTGGCCCGACCTATGGCCACTGCTTTTGTTTACCGCTGTCGTGGGGGCGGTGGCGCTACTGCGATTTCGAAGAACCCTTGATTGACTTTGGCTGGAGGTAAATAGGAGCAGAGGGGACAGACGCAGGCGAGTGAGTCCACTCATGAGGGGGACCATTTTGTCAGCTTGAGGGCACAACGTGAAAAGCCCGGCACTGGGCCGGGCTATTTCCAGAGGGTGCTGATCCGTCAGCTGGTCCGAGTGTAGGGCAGTCACTAAGCGGCCGGTAGCGAAAAATCAAAACGTGTCGCAATCGACTGTTGCTTGCCTGCAAGCGACATCGGGACTGGCGCAGGAGCGAACCACACCCATCGCAACCTTACGGTTCGAACCGGTTTGGTTGTCAGCGTTTTCATAGGCGGTTGCAGCAGCGGATTGGCCAAGGCGCTGATGGATGACGCCGAGCCAGGGATGATGCACTTCAGCCAACCTCCACAAAACGTCGCCTGGTCACGAACAGCCCCATGCCCATCGGCACGGCAAGGACCGACATCAATCCCATGTCAAGGCCCAGCAACTGGGCCTGGCTCAATGCAACGCAGCCGATTGCGCCAGCCAGCACCAGCGTCACCCCTAGCCACTTGCGCAGCGGGTACGGCTTAAGAAACCGATCAAGTAGAAAGGCCAGCGCCATGACGATGACCGTCTGGGTAATATCGGACATGTGCAGCCCCACTCAGGTCTTGACCTTGCTGTTGACCTGATAGTGGGCGTTTTTCGCTTCGCCAAAATGAAGCCCGCGCAGGCGGCCGCGCTCGCTGTCGGTGAGGGGGATTTGCGAGACGTTGAAGACGATCCCGTGCGGGGTCATGTATTGGAAAGTCCCTTCGACCTTCATTGCACGCATCCTTTCGAGCAAAAGAGGGGATTCTCTACAAACAGCGCCCAAGATGCAAACCACCAAGCCGTAGGTCCCGGCCTCTCTCGAAAGGGCAGGAGCCTCACATCGTCATGTAGCAAGCAGTGCTGAAGGGGACTTCCGGTAGATTGTTGCCCGTGATGACAGGCAACAATCGGTCAGAAGTAGGCACTCACAACTTTTCCGGTAGCTATCGTATGTCAGCTAAACCAGGTGGCCAGTCCTCATAGAGATGGCAGTCTACTGGGATCGGTTTGCCATCCATGCGCTCTGAACCTCTTGGCGTCAGACTGCAGGACTCGGCGACCTCGCTCAGCCGCGCTCGGCACACATCGAGGTGGCGTCGAACGCCTGAGAATCCGCCGAGATAGGGATAGAATTCGTCGAGAAAGATACCCACACCGGAGATACCGTATGTGCCGGCCACTCCGGGCGCCTCCTCATAGATGGCCATGACATCATGACCCTCCAAGGTCGCGACAGTGGTGAGAACCTCGCAAAACGCATCTTTCATGCCATTGCTGACCCAAAGGTCATAGCTGTTGCCGATGATGATGGGGGCGCCCATGAGTCTTACCTTGATTTCGTCAGTGGGATGTTGTGAGCAAGCCAGTGCCAAGCCCGGCACTCTCTGACTCCCGGACTCATGCTATGTGGTAACAAGGTACGTGGGTTGTGAGTCCTGAAGTGGGTGCGCGCGAGCGAGTGCACGTTTGACCGCTCGTAGCTCATTGCTCGTGAAGCGTTTTCTGCCGAGATCATACTCGACCCCACCTGGGTTCATGTGCAGAGAAAATAGTCCGATAAACGCGTCGTCGGTCGGCTCCAGCAGCAGCTCTAAATACGCCTCGTTTCGTGTGTTTGCCGTGAGATAGATAAGCCCTTCGACGGTAGCACGGCCACACCAATGTATCTCGTCCCACGCCAGGATAGTGCCTCGGGAGGTTCCAATCATCTGCAGATGCCAATCGATGCCGTGTGGCTCAAATGCCTTCAGTGCGGGTAATAGGCGCTCGCAGGAGAGGACCTCAAGATCGTACCTGAGCATGCCACGATGGATGAAGTTCGGGTCGTGCATTGACGGTGTTGCTGCTGAAGCTGGACTGACCACGGTGGCGGTCAACAGATGACTGAATGCGATTTCTGATGGTTGCTCACTCCAGCCATTTAAGTCGGAAACAGGTGGGCACCAGATAAGGTGTATGGTTTCTCCGACGCGCAAAAAATCATGCTTATTAAAGTACGCAGAAGTGGTACTGCCTAGGCGTGGCAAAAGATCATCAAGGTGGATGGTCGGCGCGCTGTGGTCAACGCCGGGGCCATTTGGCCAGAAAGTCGGACAGTAGGTTTTCAAAGATTTTGCTCCCTTCAAATGTCAGCCGCTTACCAGGTGCGTAAGACGTCTCTTGGGCGTTGTCGTCATGGCTTGGGAGGGTTGCGTCTGACCGAAAGCGACCTACAGAAAAATCCGGTAATGGGGAGCCGGAGCCGAGTGATCAGCGCAGTCTGTTTCGAAGTGCTTTGAGCACTGCATCGAGGTGCCAGCATTCGACCCCTATGGATATCGCTCCAGCCGCTTCAGGCTGTAGTTCGATATGTGTGGCTATGCCCTGATCTGCAAGCAACCGCTGTGCATCCTGAAGGTGCCTGCGGGTACCCGTGAGCCACTGCCGTTGTTCGCCTGACAGCAGGGTTTGGACTTCCGGGTAGGTGCACGCCAGCTTTTGGCGCAAGTTAACCATCGCGGGCTTATCGTCACGGGCAAATGCCGGTGTCAGCACATACAGGTTACCCGCCGCCGCACGCAGGTCGTATTGGTCCTGCAGATATTCATCAACACTGAAACAACTGCCGACGATCTCGGTCGCTCCGGTCACGACGTCGACCAGATGGGCGTTGACGCCGACATAGCAATATTGCTCCATGCCGTGTACCACGTAATCTTCACTGTTGCTGCGAACCACCCAGTAGTCGCCATTTGCGGATAGCTCGCAAGACTGAATGACAAAGCGCTCCGGCTTTCCGTCTCTGAGGGTACCGTCGTGTAGGGCGAGCACGATGGCGCTGGCCTGTTGTGCGGATAACATCGGTACGTGTCCTTGTGTAGTGAATGCCGCTGTCAATGCGGGGCCTTGTCCACTCGCATTATCCGCGATGAAGCCCCGCAGCGTTGCGCCAGTACAAGGTTTCTTCGTACTGGAAGCTGATGAGGAAGTGGGCTGAGCACATCTGGGCAATGGATTGGGCTATTTTGTCCAGATCGTCCATAGAGGAGTGGCCTTCCGGTTCGGGCCCCTTGATTCTGATGTTACAGCGTAGAGCGACGCGCAAGTCGATACCCTTCGTATCCTCTGCATGAATCGCAGAGTCGGTGGTCGCGCCAAGGATCCTCACCGTTAGCCCGGACATAAAAGCAGCTTCTAGAGCACCGTCAGTGATGATGACTTCACGGGCACCAGCTTTTTCCAAGGCCCGACCCAGTGTCGGAACCGTCAGTGCGTCATCAGCTTCGAGACACAGATCAAGACTCATTTTGAACCCTCCTTTGTCCTGCATTGAATCGTGAATGGATTTTCAGGCATACGCTGATGGGAGCCGGGTTGCCACATGCTCCCAGCATCTGGCGATCTCTTTGACAACGCTACTGTTGCCGTTGGTGGCCTCAGGTTCGTTGATGACCGTGAGGTGCTCCAGTAGCCAGTCATCTGACCAGCCAACCCATTCCCCGGCGACACTCTTGAGGTTTCCTTCAAGAACGGGGAAGACTTCACCCCACAGAATGTTGTGAACCTCTTTGGGAGAATACCCGCTCTCGAGAACGACACGAGCAACGTAGTCAAAGGTTGAACCGTCGATTTCGGTATCCAGAAATAGTGATGAGAGCGCTTGCCAGATCTTCAGGCGGTTTGCGTCAACAGCGTCCACTGATGGCTCCTGAAGAGGGGGGATGTGTTTGAGATGCTGGCAGGCGAATTTTGTACTCATGGAGTACATTTTTGAAGCATGGTGATGATTCGGTAAATGACCATCGTGGTGTTCCGTCGAAGATCATGCGTTGTCAGTGAGCATGATCTTCGACGGAGCGGGAAGCACCGCAGCCCGTTCTATTGCTGAGTCCTATCAGCCGCCGACGTTGACGACCTGCCCATCCAGCACCGAATCCATTTTCAGCTGCGCTAGCTTAATCAAGTGCACCACACCCATTTCGACCTTGCGGTTCGAACCGGTTTGTTGGAGCTTGACTGAGCTATCAGTGGGCTCAGGTGCGTGGGGAATTTTTGTTTGCCTTATGAGGTTTCATGGACTCTTCTTTTGACGAATTGATCGACAGGGCGATGTATTTGGGTGTGCATCAGGTTGCATACCCCATTGATATTTTCGGTATTGCCAGGCTGTTGGCGGAGCACGCATCAGACGATGCAGATTTTGAAAAAGTACTATCGCTGGTCTCAGACCCAGAGAACCATTTCACTCGCTGGGCCGCCATACGAGCCATTGTGATCATGGGACCAGCATTGGTGGCTAAAGCCCGCGATACGCTGAGCGTCCGGATGGCACTTGAGGATTTTCCTCTCGCTCGGCAAGAACTACAAAATGCGCTGATTGGGACATCAGCGTGATGGACACGATCCTCTCTGAGGCTGTTGATGATGTATTCGCCTTCGGCAGTCCACCTGCTGCACCAACTCGGTATCCCACTGGAATGGGTAACGGCTCGCCACCTTAAAGAGCACCCCAAGGCAGCCCATCTTGAAACGGCGAGGGCGCGTGCACTTGCTCACGCCTGTGGCGGCAGTCGCGTGGCGCAGATTGAAGGACGCCACGGAGCAGGATGGAGTGGTGCTCCATATCGCGTCGGCCTTCAGATGTGTGGAACGGCGAACGACGATCATTGAGTGAAAGCGGGTTGAAAGCGTTAGCAGTGTTTGATCAGGAGTTGTTGACGATAGGCGTTTTCCCCGATCACTCTTGGATAACCCTCAGCATTGGTTATCTCCTTGAAAGCAGACAAAAAACTCCCTTCTTCGTAATGAATCTGACAGGACGCCAAATCAAATACCTGCCGCAGTAGCGGCTTTACCTGGGTAACTCGTTCTCGTGAAGTGCTGACGATAACAGCGATAATGTCCAATTGATCTGTCAGGTCTCGGTAGAGGTTGAAGACCAGCATGTTTTTCGGCTGGGCACTGTTGACGAAGGCGTGAACATCACCTTGCCCAATCGGCGTTCCGTCGAAGTAAAGATCATACAGCGCCGTTATCTCAGCCTCATTGAGTCCCAACAACTCGATTACCCGCTTCCAGTCGTCCAGCAGAACGGGAGCGTCGTCATCCCTCCAATGGAACAGATCCGGAAAGGATATTACCAAGCGAAACTGACGACTATCGATGAGCATCTTCATATCAGTATTTCTCGATCACGGGGGGCGTGACTTAATCAGACGAGGATGTAGCTGGTCAAGGAGGTGCATGGGCGATCCGGCCTGATAGGGATGCCGATCCGATCTTTGGGGGCGAACAGTTCGCTTTTGGCCGTTAGCGATCACTCCATGTGTCTCGGGAATTAGGGGCGATTCATTGTTTTTCTTGGTGCTTGGCAATCTATCGAGTAAATCTTGAAGGTGTGGATTAATAATGCTATTGTATTTTTGCATGGGGCATTAATCGCAATGCTGTGATTATAATATCCTGTATCTATATGCCATGGAAGGGCGTCCTTTTATCCATTCTGTCGGGCCACTTCCCCATCCATGTTTTTCCCCATAAAATACAAAATATTTCCCATCTATCTTCAGATTTTCAAATATATTTTTTAATTCGAGCTTCAATTTTTTATAATTGTTGGATCTGGTTCGTTTTCTTCAAATTCTATTAAGTGTGTATTGTCTGGCACTTCAAAAGGATAGAGCATTCTTCCTTTTTTTATTTTATAGAAATCAAGCTCCTCTACTTTTCTTAGAATTTCTCTATATGACTGAATCTCTCCGTGAATATTTCTTGTCGGGTTTTTGATGTCGAGTGTAATAATTACAATGTGACTCATTGTTAAGGTTCTCTTTCGGTTGGTTTTTTATTTTAATTGTTTGGTGTTGTTGGGTTTTGGTTTGCTGTATATGTTGAGTGATAATAACATCAAAAATCTTGACAGAGTCGGGCGAAAGCGGTCAGTTACGACCGGCACTTTCGACCCGCAGCAGCCCTTCCAGAACCAGTCCGAAAACCCTTGTCAGCTTGCTATTCTGCCTAGCCAGCAATGCTTAAAACACCATCTTGACTGCGGTCCACAACCACCAATTCACCCTCCATCTCCCCATCGAAGAAGCCACAGGTATATGAGGCGGTGCCATCAGTCTCAATCCAGATATCAAACACGGTCGAGAGGGCATCACTTTCAACCGCTTTGGCAGCTTTCACCTCCACGGCACCAATATCTGCAATCAAGGCTGGCAACAGTAAATCCGCACTCCGTAGATACGCTGAATAATCGGTTCGGCTCGGTACGCGAATGCAAACACGTAGGCTTGCACTGTTCCCAGGGACAAGAGCTTCAACAAAACCCTTATCCCAGAATTCACCAATGATGGAGTGTTTGAGAGGTTCCACTGAGGTGCTCTTCCCTAATTTGAAGTCAGGATCATAGGTAAGAAATATGCCCTGACGGAAATGTTTTTTGCAGATACGCGTGGGCAGATACCTCGTGCAGGGCAAACACCCGTTCGTGGGGCACCAGCAACTGGTGGGTCCGCACATCGTGGGAACCGGTCGCGGCCATGCCGCAGCTGTCCCAGCTATCGAGCCTCTCAACCCATTCGCGGCGACCAGCAGCAGGAAGCGCGGGGTGTGCGCAGCATCCGGGTGGTTCGGGCAGGGGGAATTGAGCATCAGCCAGGTAGCGTCCTCTATGCCCGAGCTGAAGCGACAGCGCCCGTTCACCCGCATGCCTGTGGCCTCCAGGGACAGTTGGCTGTCGGCGCTGCTGGAACATGGGGGGGCAAGTCCATGCAATGACGCAGCTCACACACGTTGAGGGAGAGGAGGGGCGAAAGAGGCTCGATTGCAACGGCTCATCGTCGCCATGGACACTCGCCGCAGACATAAAAAAGCCCGACAGCGTCGGGCTTGAGTGAGGTGTTGCTGTAGGGTGAATCATGGTCACTAATAAACCCATTCTCCCCTGAGTGAGAGCAGCAGATACGGCACTTCTGGGTCTGTTTCCATCAGATTGAGTGTCAGATCCAGAGAGGACTGTTTCGTGCGCCTCCCGGTGTGCAGTCGCTGGTAGAGCCCGAAATGAACCTGCCGAGCGCCAGGTTGTCGGTTATGCGCTTTGCACACGGCGTGCAACAGATCGAGCAGCCGACTCTCGTAGGTTGAACCACAGCGGTGATGGTTGCTCTGCACCGCGTTGTCCCAGGCCAGTGGCGTGAAGGCCAGTGAGTACTTCAGCGCATCGGCGCGATCTTGATTCGGTTGTGGGGACATGAGATTTCTCCAGTTCAGAGAAACCACCTGCCCCGACCGGGAGGTGATTTCCCGGTGACGGTTGTTGAAGCTTCAGCAAGCAGTGAGCATCAGTGAGTGCAGCAGGTGACGCCTGTGTCGTTGAGCGCCTTTAACGCAAACGCTCGCCATCTAGGTGAGATCAGAAAGCTTTTCAGTTCCTTGGCTTTTCGACAGGAAAACCTCGCCGAGTCGTAGGAGTCCGAACGCATGTCCTCGTCGGCTTGTTTGAGTAGTGCCTCTATCCGACTCTCAAGCGCGCACACTTCATCAGCCGTACAACAGGGGCGTCGCCAAACGATCTCAGTGGGGCCAATGACCCCCGAGAGCACCTGTTGAACATCATCGCTGTCACAGACCAAAGGACCGCGTGTGCGAGCCTCGGACCGGGTGTAATGGACATCAACAGTGCGCGGGTCGAAGGACGCGGCCGCACTTAGTTTTGGATACGCATGCAGCTCGTCGAACCGCGAGGTACAGAGCCCAATGGCATCCTCAATCAGGCCGCTATGCCCGACCTCGTACGCAGCAGCGATTTGGTAGTAACCAAACTGCGGCTCTTCTTCCGGCAAGCGCATCAGTCCAGTGCAGATGATCGTGAACTGCCGCTGGAACGCATCCAGGCGCAGAAACGAGTCGGGAGTGTAGGGATTCCGAATGAACGGAAAAGGTAGATGCAACACACTCAGAGGCTTTTCCATGATGCTCTCCTGGGGCGGGACAGATCTCGCCCCATAGGGCGAGGATCCCTATGGATGGACGTAAGGTTGAAGCAGTGGTCAGGCGCCGCGGAGGGCACCTGAAATCAATTGAACCGTGTGACGACGATCATCAGCGTCGCGTGGCTTGCTCGCGGCCGTAGCCGCAAAAGGTGAGGTATCCGTCTCGCCGGTCTGACGACAGATCAGTGGCCTGACAGAAGGTGTTGGGTGGGCGTGGCCGACAAGCAGCACGCCCATGAAGTGAAGGCCGATCAGCAGCAGGCATCGCAGGGAGCCAGTGTTCGATCAGCGTGTCAGCTTGTGCGCTGACGAGTTCAAGGTGAGCCGTTGAGGCTCTTTGCATCAGATACTGGGCATGGTGATTCTCCTGGTTCGTGAAGCGGAACGCGGAGAAACACTTCGCCCGGCGGGGAAGGATTCCCCGCGTGGGTGGGTACAACGGATGCTGTTACGCCAGGTACTTGAGTCCAGAGGTGACCAAACCGGATGATGCACCGGCTGCAGCACCTATGATCAACAAGAGACGTATCGTCAGGTTTTTGCCCAAGCTATCCACCTTGGCGTCAAGCTTCACGATGCTTTTCTGAAGCTCGGAGATGTCGCTCTTCAATTCAGTACGAAGCCCAGAGCATTCAGTACGAAGCTCTGAGATATCGGTCTTCAATTCAGTACGAAGCGCCGAGATGTCCGCTTTCACTTCGCTACGAAGTACCGCAATGTCTGCTTTCACCTCGGTACGGAGGGTTGTGACATCGGTTTTACTAGCAAGGACTGAGGTCATCTCTTTCTCCATTGCCTCAATGACGGCAGTAGCGTGTACGTCTGGAACGTTGGATGCGACCAACGCTTTGTATAAAGCCATTTCCATTTTCATGGAGCCTCCAAAATTAAGGGAGGACCTGGCCCATACGGGCGAGGCCCGTATGGGGGAAACAGTGAAGCAACAGCAGAGCTTCCATCGACATAAGTCGATCGGTCGCGCTACTGGAAGCGTTGCGACCTGGGGAGTGGATCATGCGCAATGGC
>JACXTT010004824.1_pt1 | contig 19883 bp, 20 predicted proteins | sample 9270951 | NCBI WGS metagenome assembly JACXTT01 (sample SAMN15532306, study PRJNA645909) | rock metagenome | isolation source: weathered quartz diorite | place: Puerto Rico | collected 2017-06-21 | reverse complement strand
GCCCCGCGGCCGCCATGGTCCAACCCTCGAGACGCACGCGCCGCCACCCGTCGCGCTCCTCGAGCACGGTCACGGTGGCGCTTTCCTTCACGGTGGCGAGCCACGCTCCCCGCGGTGCGTCGAGCAGCACCATGTCCGTGCCGCTCTGTCCCCGGGCGGCGGGCGAGACGCCCAACAGGGCGACGGCGAGCAGAGCGATCCGGTTTCTCATGTCGAGCCCTCCGCGTTTCATTTGTGTAGTCGGTCGTCCGCGCTCTTGATCGACGGTCGGACGTCCCTATATTCGATGCGACGCGGCGCCGTCGGCCGCGGGGGCGATAAGGTGCTCAAGTCCAGGGTCATCCGCACCATCATGGAATCGTGCCGCAGGCGCGCATCGTCCGGCGGCGGGTCTTCATCGCAGGCGCGCTCGCCGGCGGCCGGCGGAGGGCTCGCCGGGGCGCCGCATGTGCGATCGGCGCGCGTCACGCTGAGGGATCCACGGCTCGGACAGAGCCATGGCGCCCGGCGCCCGGCCCGTGGTCGGCGCTCCTGAGGACGGGCGGCCGGGCTCAGTTGTCCTTCTCTCCGTCTGTCGGCGAAAGAGTCTGGAGCCAATCCCCAGGGGGATCGAACGTCGTGGCGGCCTCCGGGGGCCCGTCCGCCTGGATCCGCGCGATGTCGCGCTCCTTCTGACGGATGTCCACGACGCTCTTCTCGAAGGTGTCGACCGAGGCGGCGTGCGCCGCGGCCATGTCGAGCCGCTTGATCTTCTCCTGCAGGAGCGTGATCTCGATGTTCCGCTCTTCCACCTCGATTTCCGCCTGGCGCAGGTGCTTGCGGAGAAACTGGATCTCGCGGACGGCTCGCGCCCGCAGTGACTGGTAGCGCTCCTCGGCCTTGTGCAGATCTTCCTCGCCTGCCTCCGCGGCCGCCTTGAACTCCAGGAGCTTCTGGCCGCCGGCACGGATCATCCCGTACTGCACGAGGAGCTGCTCGTGCTTCATCAGCAGATCGTTGAACAGGGCGGCCGGCACCATCAGCTCGCGCCGGTCCGTCTCCCGGACTGCCGGGACGGCCGATTCGACCCTCACCGGCAGCTCCGAGGCCGCTGGAAACCCGAGCGCCAGGAGATCGTCCCTGCGGATCTTGTATTCCTCGCCGAATTTTCCCATTTCCTTTTCCGCCCTGAGACGACCCGAGCGGATGTAGCGTCGGACGGTGGCGGGCGTTCTGCCGATGAGCTGGGATGCCTCGCGGATGGTCAGGAGCATCAGGCGCGACTTATACCAGAATCTCTCTCGGGATCGCAAGCGTTCAGGTCTCGTGCAGCATCAGCAGGAGCCCGACGGCGCTCACCAGGGCTCCGCTGATCAAATCCCCGTAACGCGTGAAGAACGGCAGCTCCATGCGGCGCATGCCGCGTGCGGCCACCAGACTCACGCCGACCATCGTGCCGATGGTGCAGAGGGCGAACCCCACGGCCGCGGCCAGGAGCGCGCCGGGTCCGACCGCGGATGCGGCGAACAGGATCGGGACCAGAAGGGCGCACGGACTGATCCCGATGACCACGACGAGGGTGCCCGCGGTGAGGGCGCCATGGAACCAGCGCTCCAGGAGATGACCGTGGGCGTGCACGTGGTCCTTCCCGGCGGGTCGAGCGTCCCTCTCGGGCGCCCGCGGGTTCGGCTCGCCTCGGGCGTGGACGCGCGCCTCGCGGAGATGCCTGAACAGCCCGTACGACACGCCGAAGAGCACCAGCAGGAAACCGACGAAGAAATCCAGGGAGCGCCCTGTGCGCTGCGCCAGGCTCCGCACCGTCGTCGAGCCTGCCAGGATGGTCAGCGCGCCCGCGAGCAGGGTCACCATGACGTGCAGGAAGCCGGCGAGCCCGGTAAGGGTGGCGGCCCGTCTCTCGCTCCAGCGCTCGGCCCGCGACATGAGGACGAAAGGGAGCCAGTGGTCGGGAATCAGGGCGTGGATGATGGCGGTGCTGCAGGACGACAGAAACAGCAGGAACGCCGTGCGGGTCACGCGCCCTCCACCGGCCCGGAGGACGACCGTCCCCCCGTGGACGCCCGCCGCGGATTATAGCATCCGCCCACCTGACGGTCTGTTGACGATCGTCCGGTGGGTGGCGGGCCCGCTGCACATGACACCCGTGAAACCCTTGTGGCGCTTGACTTCTAGGCCGATCATCGTAGATTTGGCCATGCCCTTTTTGCAGGAGTTCGGCCTCGGCGGGCCGACCCGCAGGCGGCGAGCGACCGCTCCCCGCCTGTCGATCCTGGTCACCATCGCCCTGCTGTTCGCCATGCCGGCGCTTGCCGATCCGGCCGATACGCCGGTGCCTCTCGGTGATCGACCGAGCGGCGCCGGCGGGCTCCGACCCTCCGCCACCCTGCCGGGGCCTCCGGGGCCGCTGTCCTGGACCCTTCCGCTCCCGGCGTTCGCGTCATCGTCCGAGCTGGCGGCGACTCGTCCCTTCCCCGGTCTCGCGGCGGTCGGGCGATCGGCGGCGTTCGCGCCGCGCCTGCTCGACGGTCTCGATACGGGAGGTCTTGCCGGACGTCTCCTCTCGAGAATGAAACGCGAGGCGCTGCGCTACCGGCGCGAGAACGTCTCCTCCGCCTCCACGGCGGCCGGCTGGACTCCGTTCGACGAGATCGATTCGATCGCCGCCCATCAGCGCAGCCTGGAGGCGGAGCGGATCGTGACGCGCTCGACCCGCCGCACGATCGATCTCGAGCTGGAGCGCCTGGCGCGACGATCGCTCGGGCTGGGGCCGACGCTCGACTTCTTCGGGCGCCTCTCGACCCGGGGCGGCCGGGCCGACGCGACGGCCCCCGGCGGAGCGGCCGTCGCGCCCGAAGCGGCCCGCTCGGACGGCCTGACCGGCGGCGTCGGACTGCGGCTCGACGCGCATCCGGCGCTGGTGCTGAGGGCGACCTTTCGTGGAATACGGGGCCGGATCGATCTGCCGGCGCTCGACGAGCCGGCGCGGCTGTCGATCGAGGGCTCGTTGGGCTCCCGGGGCCGGGCCGTCGTGACCTCCGGATGGTCCCGCGGCGGCGACGGCTGGACCACGGTGACCATCAACTTCCGCTTCTAGATCACGCCACGACCAGGCGCGCGCCCAGGGCCTCGAGCGCGCCCTTCGCCTTGTCGAGCGTTTCCCGATGCTCGGTCTCGGGGTCGGAGTCGGCCACGATCGCCCCGCCGACCCGCAGGTGCGCCTGTCCATCGACGCAGACCAGTGTGCGAATCACGATGCTGAAGTCCATCGATCCGTCGAGCGACAGGTAGCCGATCCCGCCCGAGTAGACCCCGCGCTCCTCCCGCTCCAGCTCGTCGATGATCTCCATGGCCCGCACCTTCGGGGCGCCGGTCATCGAGCCTCCTGGAAACAGGGCGCGCAGCAGATCGACCCGATCCGAGTCGGGCCGGAGGCTGCCGGACACGGTCGTGACCAGATGATGCACCGTGGCGAACGACTCCAGGGCGCACAGCCGTTCGACCCGGACGCTGCCGGTCTCGCAGACGCGGCCCAGATCGTTGCGCACCAGGTCGGCGATCATGACGTTCTCGGCCCGGTCCTTGGCGCTCGCTGCGAGCTCGCATGCCAGCCGGCGGTCCTCTTCCGTCGTCTGTCCTCGCGGCCGCGTGCCCTTGATCGGGCTGCTCAGGACCCGTTCGCCGCGCAGCGACAGGAAGCGCTCCGGCGAGGCCGAGGCGACCTGGAAATCGCCGGCGTCGAGGTAGGCCGAGAACGGGGCCGGGTTCAGCCGGGCGAGATCGGCGAACAGCCGGACGGGATCTCCGTCGAAGGGACAGGCGATGCGATGGGACAGATTCACCTGATAAAGATCCCCGGCCGCGATGTAGCCCAGTGCGCGGTCGATCGCGCGAAGGTAGGCCTCTTTGTCCGTCTGCAGCGTCGCGGTGCGCCCGAGCCGCCCGCCGGAGGAGGAGGGCACCGGCCGCGGCATCGACGGCTGGCCCAGGAGCGTCCCGGCCAGATCGCGCAGCCCGGAGGCGGCCCGCGCCTCCCACTGTCTCTCGTCCGCGGCCCCCAGACCGGTGGCCACCAGGTAGACTCGCCGCTCGCGGTGATCGAAGACCGCGGCGCGGTCGTACAGCCCGAACCACGCGTCCGGCCGGCCGAGCGGGTCGGGTGGCGCGGCCGGGAGCCGTTCCACGGCGCGCCGCAATCCGTACCCGAGGTACCCAATCGCCCCGCCGGCGAACGGCAGACCCGGAGCGGAGCGGCCGACCACGCCGGCCGGGGCCAGCGAGCGCAGGAAATCGAAGGGATCGCGCAGGTGACGCGTCTCGAGAGGCCGGCCGAGAACCGGCGCCGGCACGAGGGTCGCTTCGTCCCGGCGGATCGAGACCGCCAGCAGGGGGTCCCAGGCCAGGATGGAATAGCGCGAGGCCGGATGATCCTCGAGACCGCTTAACAGGAGAACTGGATGTCTGCGGCCGCCGAGACGCTGCAGCGCCTCCACGGGATCGAGCCAGCCGGGACACGCCTCGATCACCGGGCGCGGAGGCGGGGCGACGGGGAGCAGGGGCGGGGTCACCGGGTCGTCCCCCCGTCCCGGCGCGCGCTCCCGGCGCCGCACTCGAGACGAACGAGCTCGCGGTAACCGTCCCGGAGACGCCGGGTCACCGGACCCGGCGCGCCCGCGCCCACCGGTCGTGCGTTGATGGCGATCACCGGCAGCACCTCCCACGAGGTGTTGGTCAGGAAGACCTCGTCCGCGGTCCCGAGGAGGGCGGCCGGGAGGGCTTCCTCCGCGCATCCGATCGAGGCCTGGCGCGCCAGCTCGACGACCGCCGCGCGCGTGATTCCCGGCAGCCCGCCCGCCGGCACCGGTGGCGTTCGCAGCCGGCCACCATGCACCAGGAACAGATTGCTGGCCGTGCCCTCCGTCAGGTGGCCGGCCTCGTCCAGGAGGATCGCCTCGAACGCCCCGGCCTGCGCCGCCTCGCGACGGGCCAGGACGGAGGTGAGGCGCGCGATCGACTTGATCGCGGGATCGAGAGCCGCGGGCGCGATCTGCCGGCGGCGCGCGACCGCGACACGCACGCCGTCACGGTACAGCGCCGGGTCGAGACCGGCGAAGCGCGTGGCCGCGATCACCACGCTCGGCGGCCCCTCCGCCCCCACGTAGTCGCCGGGTCGACCCGGTCCGCGCGTGACCGTGATCCGGATGCGCGCGTCCGGCAGACGGTTCCTGTCCAGCACCTCGCGCGTGGCGGCCGACAGATCGGACGCCGGGACCGGCAGGACCAGATCGATCCCGGCGGCCGAGCGCGCCAGCCGTTCGAGGTGGCGCCCCTCGCGGAACACCACGCCGCCGACCGAGCGCATCGACTCGAAGATCCCGTCCCCGAACAGGAAGCCGCGGTCGAAGACCGACAGGAGCGCCTGCGGCTCCTCGACCAGCCGGCCGTTCACGTGGACCCACATAGGATTCGTCCGGGTCGGGCTAGACGCCCTGGGCGATCTCCCGGGCGACGAGCGATTCCACGGGGGAAGGTGGAGCGACGCGCGGCTCGGGCGACGGCCGGCGCGGCGCCGGGGCGATGGGATTGTAGAGCGTGTCGCGCTCGACGGGCACCCGGCCCGCCTCCTCGATCAGGGCGATCATCTGACCCACGCTGATCATCTGGGGAGACGTCGAGCCGGCCCGGTGATAGATCTCCTCGGTCACCACGGTGCCGTCGAGGTCGTCCGCCCCGAAATGCAGACCGGCCTGCGCCACTCTCGGCGTCATCATGATCCAGTACGCCTTGATGTGCGGAAAGTTGTCGAGCATCAGCCGGCCCACCGCCAGGTTGCGGAGCTCGTCCGACGCCCCCGGCTTGGGCAGATGCGACAGCCGCGTGTTCTCCGGATGGAACGCCAGCGGAATGAAGGCCATGAAGCCGCCCGTCTCGTCCTGGGCCTCGCGCAGGAGGAGCAAGTGATCGATGCGCTCCTCGAGCGTCTCGACGTGGCCGTACATCATCGTGGCGTTGCTCCTCAGCCCCAGGCGATGCGCCGTCTTGGCGATCTCCATCCAGCCGCGGTGATCGATCTTCCCCTTGAACAGCACCTGGTGGGCGTGATCGGTCAGGATCTCCGCCCCACCGCCCGGTATCGAGCCCAATCCGGCGCCCTTGAGCTGGCGCAGGACCTCCTCCGCGGTCATGGCGAAGTTCTCCGCCATGGCGGCGATCTCGACCATGGTGAACGCCTTCACGTGCACCTCCGGGCGCACGCGCTTCATCGTCCGGATGATGTCGAGGTAATAGGAGAACGGCAGATCGGGGTTCACGCCGCCGACCATGTGGATCTCCCGGATCGGCGCGTCGGCGTGCTCCAGCATCCGCCGCTCGACGTCCTGCGGCGACAGGACGTATGCGTCCTTCTGGCGATCGGTGCGGTAGAAGGCGCAGAATTTGCACCCGGCCACGCAGATGTTCGTGTGGTTGATGTGCTGGTTGACGATGTAGTACGCCACGCCGCCGTGCCGTCTCTCGCGGACTTCGTTGGCCAGGACGCCGACCGCCAGCAGGTCCGGATGGCGATACAGGGCCATCCCGTCCGCGGCGGACAGCCGCTCTCCCGCCAGCACCTTGTCAAGGATCGACCCGAGACCGGCGGCCGCGACGTAGCGTTTCTGGAACGGGGTCATGCGTGTCCCGTGCGGCGGTGGGGCGCCGAGCCGACGCGCACGTGCCGGTGGGTGGCGTCTTCCTCCGGGGCGGTCAGCAGCTCGCCCAGCCGGGTGCGCGTATTCTCCAGAGCCATCGAGCACAACGTGCCGCACATCGTGCACACGGCCTTGTCGTAATCCTCGCTCATCCGGCGGATCTCCCTCGCCTTGTCGGGATCGAGGGCGAGGCGGTACTGCCCCTCCCAGTCGAGCTGCTTGCGATAGTGCGACATCTGATCGTCGCGCTCCTTGGCGCCGAACACGCCCTTGGCCAGATCGCCCGAGTGCGCGGCGATCTTCGTGGCGATGACTCCGTCCCGCACGTCGGCAACGGTCGGCAGCCGCAGATGCTCCGCCGGGGTCAGGTAGCACAGGACGTCAGCCCCGGCCGCGGCGGCGACCGCGCCGCCGACCGCCCCGGTGATGTGGTCGTAACCGGCCCCGACGTCGCTGGTGAGGGGACCCAGGACGTAGAACGGCGCCCCCTGGCAGACGCGTTTCTCGATCTGCACGTTCGCCTCGATCTGGTGGATCGGAACGTGGCCCGGCCCCTCGATCATCACCTGCACCGAACGCTCGCGCGCCCGCCGCGTCAGCTCCCCGAGCGTCAGGAGCTCCTGGATCTGGGCGGCGTCGGTGGCGTCTCCCGTCGCGCCGGGGCGGATCCCGTCGCCCAGGGACAGGGTCATGTCGTACTCGCGGGCGATCTCCAGCAGGCGGTCGTAATGCGTGTACAGCGGGTTTTCCTCGCCAGTTCGGGCCATCCAGGAGGCCAGCATCGAGCCGCCGCGCGACACGATGCCGGCGATCCGGCCGTCGGCATCCAGGCGGCGCACCGCCGCGCGCGTGACGCCGCAGTGCACGGTCACGAAGTCGACGCCGTCGTGGGCGTGCTTCTCGATCACGCCGAACAGGTCGTCCGCCGTCAGGTCGTGGACCGAGCCCCGATCCGCGACCGCCTGGTAGATCGGCACGGTTCCCAGGATCACCGGGCAGCGCCTCTGGATCTCGCGGCGGACGGCGTCCAGCTCGTCCCCGGTCGAGAGGTCCATGATCATCTCGGCGCCGCAGGCGATCGCCACCCGCAGCTTCTCGATCTCTTCGTGCAGCTGCTGATGATGCCCCGACGTGCCGATGTTGGCGTTGACTTTGGTCGACAGCCCCTGGCCGACGCCGATCGGGTTGAACCCGTGGCGGACGTTCTTCGGGATGATCGCGACGCCGGCCGCGATGCGCCGCCGCAGCTCCTCCACCTCGACGCCCTCGACGGCGGCGACGTACTTCATCTCCTCCGTGATCCGCCCGCGCCGGGCCTGCTCCATCTGCGTCATGGGACTCGCTCCTTCCTCAATGCGCCGTGCTGGTCGCCCGCATCTCGCGGATGACCGTCACCTTGATTCGCCCCGGATATTCCATGCGGGCCTCGATCTTCTTCGCCAGATCGGCGGCCAGAAGCGCCAGCTGATCGTCGCCCACCTTGTCCGGCCGGGCGATCACCCGGATCTCCCGGCCCGCCTGGATGGCGTACGATTGTTCCACGCCCTCCATCTCGTTCGCCAGCCCCTCCAGCTGCTCGATGCGCCGCACGTAGTCGACGACGCTCTTGCGCCGCGCTCCGGGTCGCGAGCCGGAGATGGCGTCGGCGGCGGACACCAGGACCGAGATCGGATGCGTCACGTCCGCGTCCTCGTGGTGCGAACCGATGGCGTTCACGACGACCGGGTGCTCATTGTAGCGCGTCGCCACCTCGACCCCGATCTCGGGGTGCGTCCCCTCGCGCTCGAAGTCGATCGCCTTGCCGATGTCGTGGAACAGACCGGCGCGCTTCGCCAGCGTCGCGTCGAGACGCAGCTCCGACGCCATGATCGCGGTGAGCTTGGCGACCTCGATCGAGTGCATCAGGACGTTCTGCCCATAGGAGGTCCGGTAGCGCAGCCGGCCCAGGATGCGCACCAGCTCCGGGTGGACGCCGTTGATCCCGAGCTCCCTGAGCGCCTCCTGCCCCGCGCGCTGCATCTGCTCCTCCACGCGCCGCTGGTTCTTCTGCACCAGCTCCTCGATCCGGCGGGGGTGGATGTTGCCGTCCTTGATGAGCCGCTCCAGGGTGAGGCGCGCCACCTCCCGCTTGATCGGGTTGAAGCAGGAGAGCACTACGGTATCCGGCTGCTCGTCGATGAGGAGCTGCACCCCGGTCGCCTTTTCGAAAGCCCGGATGTTCTTCCCCTCGTGGCCGATGATCCGGCCCTTCAGCTTCTCGCTCGGGAGCTGGAAGGAGGTGACGCTGCGCTCGGCCGACCATTCCGAGGCGGTCCGCTCGATCGCCAGGGAGACGATCTTGCACGCCTCCAGCTCCGCCTTCTTCTGGGTCTCCTCGCGCGCCTCGCGAACCATGCGGGCGGCCTCGAAACGCACCTCCTGCCGCATGTTCGCGAGCAGCATCTGCTTGGCGTCCTCCAGGGTGAGACCGGAGACACGACCGAGCTGCTCGTTCAGCTCGGCCGCGGCGCGCCGTGCCCGGTCGCGCTCCTGTCGGGCCTCGGCGCCCGCCTGCTGCGCCTCGTGCTCGCGCTGATCCAGCGCCCGCTCGCGCGCGCGCAGCCGGGAATCCCTTTCGCCCAGGCCCGCGTCGCGCTCTTCCAGGGCGCGCTGCCGCCGCTCCCCTTCCCGGATCCGGCCCTGCAGCTCCTGCTCGAGGCGCGATTTAGACTTGAGCCACTCCTCGCGGGCCTGCAGGAGGGCCTGCCGTTTCTGCTGTTCCGCTTCGCGCAGGGTCCGGTCGATGATCTCCCGGCTTTCGCCGCGAACGCGATCAATCCTGGTGCGGTTGAGGAAGCTCCTTGAAAGCCATCCGAGAAGACCTCCCGCCAGGAGAAACGCCCCCGGCAGGAGTCCGTCGAGACCGATCATTCGCATGCCGTTTCTCCTGCGCGGCCGGAATTCCGGCGGCGCGGCAGGATCCTCTCCCGGTCGTGGCACACGATCCGCCATCCAATACACCCCGTTGACGATGTCCCCCGGGGTGCGCCAGGGTCACAACGAAATGGACATTGCTTGCGAGCATGGACGAGTGATGAGAGCCCTTCAGGAGCGGTCGGGACGGCTGCGGCCGGCGATCCATCGGGCCGCGACCGCGGCGGGCGACACCGCGGAACCCCACGAGCATGGCGTGCCTTGCCATCCCGCCCCCCCGCCGGCCGGTTGTCGTTCACCGGCGTCAGGCGCCGGGTGAGAGGACCGTTGCGTGCTCAAACACTTACAACACGTCGGGGAGTATAGCATCCGCTCGCGGACGCCAGCAAGCGGACCGGCCGCAGCGGCTCAGGAGGGAGCCGGGCGGTGGTCGGGCCCCTCGATCCAGGCCTCCCCGTCGGCGTAATACTCCTTCTTCCAGATCGGCACGATCGTCTTGAGCCGCTCGATGGCGTAGGCGCAGGCCCCCAGCGCCTCGCGACGATGCGCGGCCGCCACCGCGATCACGACGCTGGCTTCTCCCACCTCGAGCCGACCGACGCGATGCAGGATGGCGACGTGGGGCGTGCCGTAGCGCGACGCGATCTCGCGACCGATCTCGCCCAGGACTTCCTCCGCCATCGCCGCGTACGCCTGATACTCGAGACGCCGCACCGGACGGCCGTCGTGCTGATCGCGCGTGGTGCCGAGGAACACGGCGATCGCCCCCCGGTCCGGGCCGGAGACGGCGCGGATCGCCTCCTGCGGGTCGAGTGAGCGCTCGACGATGCGGTACAGACCGGCCACGCTTTCCTCCTAGCCGCCGCTGACCGGCGGGAAGGCGGCGATCTCCTCCCGCCCCGTGAGGGAGCGGGTCTCGGACGCGTAGACGCGATCGCAGGAGAACAGCGGTCGCTCTTCGTCCCGAAGCCCCCGGACGCTCCGGCGCACCTGCGTCCAGACGTCGGCGAGCGTGGCGCCCTGTGGAACTTCGACGGTGACCGCCGGAGCGCCGGCGGCCTCGCGATAGCGCGCGAACAGCAGGACCGCAACGGTCATGTCGCGTCTCCCGTGACGCGGGCCTCGATCTCCGCCTGGCGGCGCCGGATCGCCACCCGTCGCAGGACTTCGACGACCATCGCGTCGATGCCCAATTTCACGTCCATCAGTCGCGGGAAGGCGGTCGAGCCCGGGGTGTGCACGATCGATCTCTCTTCGTCGACCGTCAGGTCGGAGGGGCCGCGGGGCGGCGCCGGCATCGCGATCTCCTGTCCGGCCGCGGTCCGGAGCGGTACCTCGCCCAGGCTCACGCAGCCGATCGGCAGCCGGGCCGCCAGGCAGCGCGCCAGGAACTTCGCGATGTCGTCGCGCAGGCCGTGCGGCTCCCCCACGCGGGCGAATCCGGTCGAGAAATTGACGACCGGCCCGTACCCGCCCGGGATGATCAACGCCTCGAGCTCTTCGGGACGCGTCTCCGACAGGGATCGAATCGGCAGGCGGGCGAGCCGGGCCGACTCGCGCATCACGTTGCGCTTCTCGGGAGTCTCCTCGCCGGTCAGGTGATTCACCACGCGCTCCTGATCGACGTCGGGCGCGATCAGCACCGCTCTCTCGCCGGCGGTCTCGATCGCCAGGAGCGTCAGCACCGCCTCGCGCGCGTCGGTGCCGTCGTAGGCGCCGCAGCCGCTGAGCAGAACACCGATCGACATCGCGTCTCCCCCGGGCACGCCCGGCGCCGGGACACGCCCGACGCGCCGATTATAGGTCCGGGCGTGAAGGCGGCTCAACCGCGCGTGGCGGCGTGCGCGCGTATCGGCGCGCCTCTTTTCCGTTGACCGCCCGACCGCTTGGTGGTACCTTTGGTGCGCATTGTGCTAAACGGTATCACGATGAGAAACAAAAACGACCGGAGACCGGGGCGGAGCGGTAGCCTCCGGGTTCCCAGCGACTTGCGAACTTATGCTCCTGCACCATCCGCGTCTCGCCGGCGAATGGCGTTGCTGTTACGGCTTCGCGGAACGGTCGGTTCATCGCAACTCGTTGCCGTAACATCATCATCTGCAAAATAGGGCTTGCGCGGGTCGAGCCCCTGGACGCAGAATCACCGTGCGCATTCCCACGCTCCATGATGCGAGGACGGCATAAAAGTCTCGCGCAGTGAGCGCGGGTCGGGCACCAAGAAAGGAAAGGGTCACATGGCTCAGGACATATCGGCACAGGGGATAAGGAAGCGGAGCGATCGCGGCGAGGGTATCGTGACCGGCAACCAGGCCGTGCGTCGAGCCATCGCCGTGCTCAAGGCGTTCAGTGACGACGCCCCGGAGATGGGCGTCACCGAGGTCAGCCGGAAGGTGACGCTCCACAAGAGCACGGTCTATCGCCTGCTCTCGGCGTTCGAGGGAGAGGGACTGATCGCCAAGAGCCCGGAGACCGGCAAGTACCGCCTCGGGCCGGAGCTGATCGTGCTGGGCGAGCAGGTCTTGCGTCACACGGACGTGCACCGCGTCGCCCTCCCCTTCCTGCGCGAGCTCGCCGACCGCACCGGTGAGACGGTCGACCTCGAAGTGCTGAGCGGAGGCAACGTCGTCACCATCGAGGAGATCGCCGGCAAGCACGTGGTCGCCGCCGCCGGGGCGATCGGCATGCCCTGGGCCGCGCACGCCACCTCCACCGGCAAGGTGCTCCTGGCGCACCTGCCCCCCGAGAAACAGCGGCAGGTCCTGGCGCGCGCGCTCAAGAGGTTCACGCCACGCACGATCACGGACTCGAAGATTCTGGCTCGCGACCTGGTCAAGATCCGCGAGCAGGGATACGCGGTCTCCTATGGAGAGCTGGAGGATCACCTGATCGCCATCGGTCTGCCGATCCGCAGCCGTAACGGCGATGCCATCGCCGCGGTCAGCATCTCGGGACCGGACACCCGTCTCACCTCGGACAAGCTGCAGGGGCTCATCCGGATCGGTCTGGAGACCTGCGCCAAGATCTCGGCCCGGCTCGGCTACCACGGCCCCGCGACCTTGCGGGCGGCCCAGTCGAAATACATGGCGCCACGCGCCATCGTCTGAGACGCGACGCTCAGGAAGGAGGGATCGACTTGAGCCACGACGATCTGTACCAGAAGATGGCGGACAGCGTGATCACCGGCGACGCAGAGGCGTCCGCCGCCCTCGCCCGTCAGTCCCTGGAGCTGGGAATCGCCCCGCTCGAGTCGATCGACAACGGGTTCGTGAAGGGGATCCGGGTCGTCGGCGACCGGTTCGGCGCCGGCGAGCTCTTTCTTCCCGAGCTGGTCATGAGCGCGGAGGCGATGAAGGCCGCGCTCGCCATTCTCGAGCCGGAGCTCGCCAAGAGCGCCGTGGCGCGCGAGAACCAGGGCTCCGTCCTCGCCTGCACGGTGCAGGGCGACATCCACGACATCGGCAAGCGGATCGTCTGCACGATGCTCTCGGCGAACGGCTTCTCGGTGGTCGATCTCGGCGTGAACGTGAAGATCGATCGGTTCGTGCAGGAGATCAAGACGCGCAACCCCGATATCGTCGCCATGTCCGCCCTCCTGACCACGACCGCCCCCAATCAGGGGAAGGTGATCAAGCTGTTGCAAAAGGAGGGCATCCGCGAGCAGTACATCGTCATGGTCGGGGGCGCGCCGACCAGCCTGCAGTGGTCGAAGGACATCGGCGCCGACGGTTACGGCGAGAATGCGACCGAGGCGGTCCGGGTGGCCAAGGAGCTGATGGCGAAGAAGCGCAGCCGGCCGGCCAGAGAGCCCGAGGTCGCTCCCGTCACCGCGCTGGGCGAGGCGCCGGGCGGCGGTCCCGAAGTCGCCCGGGCGGCCGCGGACTGACGTCCGTGCCGCTCACCTCGTCCTTCAAGCTCGAGGTTCCCGCCGGGGTGCGCCGCTTCCTCCGCCGGCATCCCCGCCTGACGCGCGCACTCGAGCGGGTCGTCCTGCCGATCGAGGCGACGGGCAAGAAGATCGTGTTCGGCTGCCGGATGTGCGGCCAGTGCATTCTGCACGAGACCGGCCTGACCTGCCCGATGGGCTGCCCGAAGACCCTGCGCAACGGACCGTGCGGCGGCGTTCGGATGAACGGCCACTGCGAGGTGGTGCCCGAGATGATGTGCGTATGGGTCAAGGCCGAGCGCCGCTCGCGCTGGCTGCCCTGGCGGAGAACGATCGTGCGGATCCAGCCCTCCCTCGATTGGAGCCTCGCGGGCACCTCGGCCTGGGTGAACGTGCTGGCCGGCCGGCGCGGGAAGGAGACCTCGTGAGCCGGCCCGCCCCCTTCGTCCGCTTCGAGGACGCGCTCCGTTCCGGTCGTGCTGTCGTGACCTGCGAGATCGCCTCGGGTGACAGTGCCGATGCAGGCGACATCGTCCGGCGGGCGCGGCTGGTGCGCGACCACGTCGACGCAGTCAACGTCCCCGACAACACGGCGGGCATCGTCCACGTCTCGGCGCTGGCGGCGTCCGCCATCCTGGTCCGCGAGGGGATCGACCCGATCATGCACGTCACCTGCCGCGATCGGAACCGTCTCGCCCTGCAGAGCGATCTGCTGGGGGCGTCGGCGCTGGGCGTGCGTAATCTCCTGTGTCTCACCGGCGACCATATGATCCACGGCGACCAGCCCGACGCCAAGCCGGTGTTCGATCTCGATTCGCTTCAGCTCCTGGTGCTCGCCAGCGTCCTGCGCGGCGGACGCTATCTGAGCGGGCGGGCGATCGTCCCGGCGCCCGATCTGCTGCCGGGCGCGACCGAGAACCCGTTCGCGCCGCCGTACGACTTCCGCCCGCAGCGCCTGATGAAGAAGATCGAGGCCGGCGCCCGCTTCATCCAGACGCAGATCACGTTCAACGTGGCCCGGTTCGCGGCGTTCATGAAAGGCGTGCGCGATCTCGGGCTGGACCGCAGGGTGCCGATCCTCGCCGGCGTCGCGCCTCTGCGCTCGGCGCGGTCCGCGCGCTACATGCAGGAGCGCGTGCCGGGGATGGAGGTGCCGGACGCGATCGTGCGCCGCATGGAGCAGGCGGGGCCGGAGCGAACCCGCCGGGAGGACGAGGGGATCCGCATCTGCGTCGAGATCATCGAGCAGCTGCGCGAGATCCCGGGTCTCGCGGGCTTCCACGTGATGCCGATCCATTGGGAGGAGGCGGTCGCCGCGATCGCCGAGCGCGCGCGTCTCCGGCCGGCGCGTGCCACGCTCGCGGCGCCCCTCGTGGCCGGGGTCCTGGACGAGGGCCCCCGGCCTCGCGAGCACCGGGCATGAAAACGGTGGTGTCGTCCAGGACGAGGACCCTGGTCATCGGCCCGGACGAGCCGTTCGTGATCGTCGGCGAGCGGATCAACCCCACGAACCGCAAGAAGCTGGCCGAGGAGCTGCGGCGCTTCGACTTCAGCCGCGTGCAGAGCGACGCGATCGCCCAGGTCGAAGCCGGAGCCCAGATGCTCGACGTGAACGCCGGGATCCCTGGCGCCGACGAGCCGGGGATGCTCAAGGGCGCGGTGCAGGCAATCATGGAGGTCGTGGACGCGCCGCTCTCGATCGACTCGTCCACGCCCGAGGCGCTGGAGGCGGCGCTGCCGGCTTACGCCGGCAAGGCGCTGGTCAACTCGGTGACCGGAGAGGACGAGGTCCTCGAGCGGCTGCTGCCGCTGGTCAGGAAATACGGCGCGGCGGTCATCGGCATCGCCAACGACGACACCGGCATCAGCAACGACCCGCGCGAGCGGCTGCGGATCGCGCGCAAGATCGTGGAGCGCGCCGCCGATCACGGCATCCCCAGGGAGGACGTCCTCATCGACCCGCTGTGCATGCCGATCGGGGCCAACCACGAGTTCGGAGCGATCACGTTCGAGACCATGCGTCTGGTGCGCGAGGAGCTGGGCGTGAACATGTCGGTCGGCGCGGGAAACGTCGGGTTCGGGCTGCCGAACCGGCCGCCCCTCACCGCGAGCTTCATCCTGCTGGGGATGCAGGTCGGTCTCACCGCGTCGATCACGAACGCGCTGGAGCCCGAGATCTACACCCTGGTCCTGGCCGGCGATCTGATGCTGGGCCGGGATCCCTTCGGCAAGAAATGGAACGCGAACTTCCGCAAGGTCGCCGCGGCCGGAGGGGGCGCGCGTCCCGCCGCTCCCCCGGCCGCGCCGGCCGTGTCCTCCACCCCCACGGCCTGACGCCGTCGAGCCGTCCGCGGGGGGCGCCCATGGAACCCACGATCGCAGCCAAGGCCGAGAAGGTGAAGGTCACCTTTCTGCCGCGGGACACCACCACGCGCGTCCCGGCCGGCACGACGCTGTTCCACGCCGCCGCCTGGACCGGCCAGCCGATCGAGAGCACCTGCGGGGGGCGGGGCACCTGCGGCAAGTGCCGGGTGCAGATCGTCGGGGGCGGCGCGCCGGTCACGCCGGCCGACCTGGAGCATCTGGCCCAGGAGGAGATCGAGGGCGGCTGGCGGTTGTCCTGCCAGGCCGAGGTGCGGTCGGAGATGGTGGTGCAGGTGCCGCGTCTTCTGACCACGCCGAAGACCGCCATGTTCGGCGTCGGGCGTCAGGTCCTGCTCGACCCCAACGTCCATAAAGTCCGCCTGCGGCTCGCGGAGCCGACGCTCCACGACCAGCGCTCCGACTACCAGCGTCTCAAGGATGCGCTGCGCGCCGAGGGATTCGCGATGACCGCCGGCCTGCCGGTCCTGCGGGAGCTGCCGAAGACGCTGCGCGCGTCGGATTTCGACGTCACGGCCGTCCTGTGCGGCGAGTCCCTGATCGCGGTCGAGCCGGGGGACACCACCGCCGAGTGCTACGGGATCGCGTTCGATCTCGGCACCACCACCATCGTCGGGACCCTGCTCGATCTCAACAACGGCGAGGCGCGCGCGGTGGCCTCCACGCTCAACGCGCAGGCGATCCACGGCGGCGACGTCCTGTCCCGCATCTCGCACACCATGGGGAAGAAAGAGGGTCTCGACGAGCTGCAGCACCTGGTCGTCTTCACGTTCAACGGGATCATCGAGCGGCTCTGCGCCGAATCGGGCGTGCCGGCGGCGCGCGTCTACGAGATGACCGTGGCGGGCAACCTGATCATGATGCACCTGCTGATGGGCATCGACCCCGAGCCGATCTCGGTGACGCCGTTCGCCTCGGCGGCGGCCCACGGTCTCGAGCTTCGGGCCGCCGATCTCGGCGTCACCACGCATCCGGAGGGCCGGATCTACCTGTTCCCGGCGATCGGCGCCTACGTCGGCGGTGATATCGTGGCCGGTCTTCTGGCGACCGCGGTGCCGCGCGGCGGGCGGCTCCGCCTGTTCGTCGACGTCGGCACGAACGGTGAGATTGCGCTCGGCCACGAGCAGCGCACCGTCGCCACGGCGGCGCCCGCCGGCCCGGCCTTCGAAGGGGCCGAGATCTCCTGCGGCATGCGCGCGACCACCGGAGCCATCGAAGGCGTGCAGATCACCCGGGACGCCGTGATCCTGCAGACCATCGACGACGCCCCGCCCGTCGGCCTGTGCGGCTCCGGTCTGGTCGATGTCGTGGCCCAGCTCTACCGGCGCGGTCTGGTCGACGCCTCGGGACGCATGCGCTCGGCGGAGGAGGCGGGGAGCGGCGTGCCGGAGGCGCTCGCACGGCGGCTGGTCAGCCTGGACGGCCTGCGGGCGTTCGTCCTGGCGTCCGCCGAGGAGACGGGCGGCCGTCCGGTGATCTTCACCCAGAAGGACGTGCGCCAGCTCCAGTTCGCGAAGGGCTCCATCGCCGCCGGGATCAAGGTGCTGATGAAGGTGATGGGCGTCGAGCCGGGCGACCTGCACGAGGTGCTGCTCGCCGGCGCCTTCGGCTCCTACATCCACCCCGAGGCCGCCCGTCTCATCGGTCTGGTCCCCGCGGTGCCCCTCGACCGCGTCCGCGCCGTGGGCAACGCCGCGGGCGAGGGGGCGAAGATCGCCCTGCTGTCCTACCGCGAGCGCGAGGCCGCCGAGGCGATGCCCGGGCGCGTCGAGTACATCGAGCTCTCCGGCCGCGAGGACTTCAACGACATCTTCATGAGCGTCCTCGGCTTCCCGCCGTTCGACAATCTCCCCTGAGCGACGCTCAATAGCGCGGGAATCCCCGCTGCGCGAGACCGACCTCGAGCGCCTGGCTCTCCTCGTAGATGAGCGGGACGAAGACGCGCCGGCGCTCCGCTCCGAAGACCACGAAGAGACCCGGGGCCAGGCCGCCCGACCGGGGGTGGCGGCGCCAGTCGACGACCTCGCTCCACGGAACCTCCGTCTCCCCCAGCGGTCCCGCCAGCCGGAAGCCGCGCTCGTCGAGGATCAGGCGTGCGCAGCCGTAGCGGGCCGTGGCGTAGGCGGCCCACGCCCCGAGGACGAGCCCGAGCGCCCCGCGCCAGACGAACGGAGTGCGGGGAGCCGCGCCGTCCAGGTCGCGCGCCAGGAACACCGTGCCGGTCAGCAGGAAGCAGAGCGCGGCGCCGAGAAGCAGCCAGCGCGGCAGAGGACGGCTGTTCAGGACGAGGGGCGGGAGGGCGCGGGCCGGTCCGTCGGGGTCGGTCGGCCGGCTCACGCCGGCTGCCGGAGCAACTCGCGGCAGGAAGGGAGCACGCGCTGGATGGTCTCCTGGAGGCCGCCCCCGACGATCGCGCCGGCGGCGTTCGTGTGCCCGCCGCCGCCGAAGCGCGCCGCCAGCCGATTGATGTCGAGGCGCCCCTTGCTGCGGAACGAGAGCTTGGTCCGGTCCCCTTCGATTTCCTTGAACAGCACCGCCATGACGACGCCGTCGATGGTGAGCAGATCGTTGACGATGTCGGAGGTGTCCTCGGGCTCCGCCTGGCAGCGCCGCACCTGCTCGAGGGTCAGCGCGATCCAGGCCAGCCGCCCGCCCTCCTCCTGCCGCAGGTCGGCCATCGCGACCCCTCCGAGACGGATCAGCGCCGCCGTGTTGCGCTCGTAGACCTCCGCGTAGACCCGGGGCGGGCTGACGCCGGCGGCCAGCATCTCGGCCGCGGCCTCGTGACAGCGCGGGGAAGTCTTCGAGAAGCGGAAGTAGCCGGTGTCGGTCACCATCGACACGTAGGCCGCCTCCGCTCCCTCCCGGTCGACCCGACCGCCCATCGCCTTGATGATCTGGAACACCAGCTCGCCGGTGGCGCACGCCTCCGAGTCGATGAGGTTCACTTTCCAGAACGGCTCGATGAGATTGTGATGGTCGATGCAGACCGTGGTGGCGCGCGACGCCCGGATCGCCGGCTCGAGCGGCCCCATGCGCGACGTCGCCGAGTTGTCGAGCATGAAGATCAGATCGGCCTGGCGCAGGAACTCTTCGTGACGCGTCGCCTCGAACACCTCGACCGCGCCGTCGGGATCGAGGAAGCGGTAACGCGCCGGCAGCGGCTCGGTGTTGATGATGCGCGTCTCGATCCCGCGCGATCGGAGATAGCGGGCGAGACAGATCTCCGAGCCGATGCCATCGCCGTCGGGCGTGACGTGCGTCGTGAGGGCGGCGGTGCGCGCCGCGTCGACGAGGGGTCCAAGACGCCGCGCCGCGTCCTGCAGCATCGCCTGATCCCGGCTCGTCATGTGGTCTCCGGCCCGTCGACGCGGACGACCCCGTCGCGATAGGCGCGCGACAGCTTCACGTAGGCGGCCGCGTTGGCGTGGATCCTCTCGATCTCGCCCGGGCGCAGGGGGCGCACCACGCGACCGGGGACGCCCAGCACCAGCGAGCCCTCCGGCACGCGCGTCCCCTCGGGCACGACCGCGCCGGCGCCGATCAGGCAGTGGCGCCCGATGTGGCAGCCGCTCAGGACCACCGCCTTCATGGCGACGAGGACGTCGTCCTCGATCACCGAGGCGTGCACGATCGCCCCGTGCCCCAGCGTCACGCGCTCGCCGACGCGCGTCGGACGCCCGCGATCGACGTGCACCACGCAGGCGTCCTGGACGTTGCTCTCGGCCCCGATGGCGATCGGCTCCATGTCGCCGCGCACCGTGGCGTTGAACCACACCGAGGCGTTGCGGCCGAGGCTCACCTCGCCGACCAGGATGGCCCCCGGCGCCACGAAGGCCGTCGGGTCGATCGTCAGTCGCGTCGGTCGGACATCCTTCACGTTCTCTCTCCGGGAGCGTACCAGACGGCGGCGGCGCGTCACGTGGTCCGCGTGGTCCGTGGCGGGGCGAGCCGGGGAATATAGGCCAGCGCCGCCATCAAGTCAAGGCGACGACCTCTATTCGGGACAGGCCGAAGCCTCG
>JACXTT010004823.1_pt1 | contig 19887 bp, 16 predicted proteins | sample 9270951 | NCBI WGS metagenome assembly JACXTT01 (sample SAMN15532306, study PRJNA645909) | rock metagenome | isolation source: weathered quartz diorite | place: Puerto Rico | collected 2017-06-21 | reverse complement strand
GAGGCGCCGGGGATAGTTGCGGAGTTTAGGGAGGGCGGGGCGCGCAGTTGTGCGTGGAGGGTCGCCGTGCAGCTACCTACGCGACGACCGCCAACCACAAACCACCAACCACGTACCTAGTGCGTGCCTCAACCATGCATCTCCATCACACTGTGATCGGCGGTCGCCTTGCCGGGTGCATCCGCAAAACCGCCGCCCTCCATCTTGCCGCTGACGGTGTGCAGCTTGTTGCCGATGAATGCCACGGCGTTGCCATGCACGGCCCCGGGCAGCGATGGCAGGATGTCCCAGCGATTCGCGACCGGGTCGTACGATTCGAGCGAGCGGAATGCCGCGCTGTACCGTTCATTCTGGATCTCGCCGCCTGCCACATAGATCTTGCCGTTGTAGGTCGCCCAGCCGCCGCCGCTTCGGGGACTGATCATCCTTGCCTTCGCGACGCCCCACAGATCCTTTGCGGGGTCGTACTCCTCGACGACGTCGGTGTTGCTCGAGGTGGTGACGAAGCCGTGGCCGATGCGACCGCCGATGATATAGATTTTGCCGTTCACGACGCCCGAGAACGCATGGTTGCGGCCCGTCGGCATCGGGCTCTTCGTGGTCCACGTGTTGGTCGCCGGGTCGTACACCTGGTTCACACCCAGCACGCGCGCCGGCCCCTGGCCGTTGAACGCAACGTCGGTGGTGTTATCCATCGTCGTGACGCCGCCGATCACATAAATCTTTCCGCCGACGTTCTCGGCGACCGCCGAGCACCGCTTGCCGGGCAATGGAGCCAACGCTTTGTAGGTGTCGGCCACAGGATCGTATTCCCACGAGTTGTCAACCGGCGCCCATCCGTTAACGCCGGCCCCGCTGAGCGGACGCTGACAGCCGCCGAAGAAATAGATCTTGCCGTTCATCACCGTTTGCGCCTGATGATGCACGGCGACCGGCAGGTTCTTCTTGCGCGTCCACTTGTCGGGACCCGGGTCGTATTCCCACACCATCGCCGGCGCCGCCTGACCGGTCGCACCGTAGCCGCCGATGACATACATCTTGTTGTTCGCCGAGACGCCGTACAGCTCCTCTTCGGGAACCGGAAACGGCGCGGCCTTTACCCAACGGAGCGTCGGATCCTGTGCGCGGACGACCGCGTGCAGGCTGAGGGTCACGATCGCGGTCGCCAGGGCGACATTTAAAATGGTTCGAGTCCTCATGTTCCGCTCCCGTCAGTTTGTCCGGCCAGCAGTGGCGGAAATATCCATGACGCTGTGGTCCGCGGTTGCGGGCGCCATCTGATCGGGCAGTCCGCCGTTTTCCATCTTGCCGCTGACGTTGTGCAGCCTGTTGCCGATGAACGTCATGGCGTTGCCGTGCACGGCGCCCGGCAATGCGGGCAGGAGCTCCCATGTATCGGTTGCCGGATCGTACGCCTCGAGCGCACGGAACGACGCCATGACCTCCCGTGAAATCCATTCCCCGCCGCCGATGTAGATCTTTCCGTTGTAGGTGGCATAACCGCCGCCGCTGCGCGCGGTCGGCATGCGCTGCTTCACGTTGCCCCAGGTATTGGTAGCGGGGTCGTATTCTTCAACGACATCCGTGTTGCTGCTGTAGGGAATCATCCCGGCCGATTGACGTCCGCCGATGACGTAAATCTTGTTGGTCACCACGCCGACAAACGCATGATTGCGGGTCGTCGGCATCGGGCTGAGATCAGCAGCGGCCCACGTGTTGGCAACCGGGTCAAAGACCTGGTTTCTGCCGCTGATGCGGCTGCCCTTCCCGTTCTCGAACGGCTCGATGCCGCCAATCAGATAAATCTTGTTGTTCACCGTCGCGGCCACGGCGGAGCACCGCGGCCCGGGGATCGGCGCCATCGCGCGGTAGTTGTCGGTCGCCGGGTCGTACTCCCACACGTTGGTGACCGCATCGGTGCCGAAGATGCCCATCTTGCAGCCGCCGAAGACATAAATCTTGTTGTTGTAGACCGCCTGCGCCTGATGATGGACGCGCTGCGGAAGGATCTTCTTCTTCGTCCACTTGTCCGGACCGGGGTCGTACTCGTAGACGAGTCCAGGCGGGTTCCCGAACGGCATGTAGCCGAAGCCGCCGATCACGTACATCTTTCCGTTGACGGTGACCGCGTAGAGTTCCTCTTCAGGCTCCGGGAATGGTGCGGCTTTGACCCAACGCTGGCCCGGCGCCTGCGCAGCCAGGTGCGTTGTCCACACGACTGCTCCGATGAGCGAGACAGCCGCCATGAATGCCAGTGGACGCTTGGACATCCGACTTCCTCCTATGTATGCGCGAATTGTACGTAGTATGGAGAAAAGACGAGAAGCGGAAACGCGGAGTGAGCTGAAACGTTAGACAGCAGAGGGCTGACGACGGTAAGGTATCGATATGCACAACGAATTCACCGCCGTGTTCGAGCGTGACGGCGAGTGGGTAATCGCATATTGCCCTGAGATTCCGGGCGCCAACGGCCAAGGCCGTGCAAAAGAAGAGGCACGGACGAGTCTGGCCGACGCTATCGCGTTGATACTCGAAGATCGCCGCGAAGAAGGGCTCCGCGGAATTCCCCCCGACGCAGAACGTGAAACGGTCATCGTGCGGTGAAGCGCAGGAATCCCAGATCCGTAATTCACCGCATGGAGACAAACCACGAACGACCAACGCGACGACCACGTGTCACGCATAGATCATGAATTCGAGAAGATTACCGTCCGGGTCACGAATGTAAGTACTCGAACCCGTCTTCCGTCTGCCACCCGCGCGGTCGACAGGTCCGATCTCGATCTTGACTCCCGCGCCCTGGAGCCAGGTCTTCAACGCCGCCGCGGGGCCATCCCACACGAAGCAGAAGTCGCCACATGGAGGCTTCGCAGCTGGTGCCCGCAGCGTGAACGCCGGATCCTGCCAGCGAGTCGGCCGGTGGAAATTGATCATTTGCGTCCCGATGTAGACGGATACCGCGTTCTCGCTTTCCGTCATCTGAAATCCGAGACGGCGATAGAACGCGACCATGGCCTCGGCGTTCTGCATCGGCACCGCGACGTGATCGAAGCCGCTCACGCGGTTGCCGCCCTGTCCCTGCAGGTTGGCGCCGGACGCTGCTGCACTCACGGCCACGACTCCCTTCAGAAAACGACGTCGTGACGAATTGGCTGCCATACTGTCCTCAACCTACTTTTCCACTTTTCCACTTCTCTACTTTTCCACTTTCCGCGAAGGGTCTATCCCGAACGTCTCCTTCATCCACACCCACAGCGGCGGCAGTGATGATACGCCCGATGCCGCAAACGCCTCGCTGCTGATCGCCTGTGCCTTCGCGCGCTGCCCCGACATGCACAGCGTGTAGATATAGAGCACGAACGCATTGTCCCTGACCTGCGGAGATTGCGTCGCGCGCTCGAAGGCATCGGCAGCCTGACGGTAACTGCGCTGCGACAGCAGCCGAATCGCGAGGTGGTATTGCAGCAGCGGGTCCATCGACTCCTCTGGCGAAGCCGTCGATACGACTTGCTGAATGTCAGCGTTGCTCGCAAGCCGCCACAGGATTGGCGTCTGCACGGTCGTCCCCGTCAGCAATCGATGCACATCATCGAGCGCGAGGTTCTGCTTCACCAGGGAACCGTACATGTGCGCATCGACGATGTGCTGCACATCGAAATACGGAGCAGACGATCGAATCAGCGACTCCGGCCAATGCCTTGCGATGAACTCGCTGGTCTGAAATCGCGTGCGTGCCGCGCCGGTGTCGGTGATGCTGGCCAGCAGGCGCGTTGATTCGTCCTGCGATGAAGCCGGGGCTTCGATGAGCTTCGGATTGTCATCGGTCAACGGCCGCGGATCGCCCGCGAGTGCATGAACAAACGTGGCGTCGCCGATGAAGAGCGCGCCAAGCTGCTCCGGACGCTCCAAGCCAAGTCGCTTCATCTCTGCGGCAATCGCGGGCGTACTCCATTGCGCGCGAAAGTGCTCCTCCGAGACGCCCGCGTTGCTGTCTCGGCCGCCAACCATCATCAGGTTCGTCCCCGATCCGTTCCACAACGAACAGTCGTCGAACACATCGCAGAAGGCGCGCAGGATCGCTTTGGCACTGACGTCCGTCAGATCCGCGAGCGGCAGCCAGTACGTCACGATGCCCTGGTCGGCGAGGCGCTCGCGAATGAGCTGGAAGTATTCGCGCGAATAGAGATTTTCGACGCCTGCGATTCCTGGCGGCGGCGGCTCGCCGGTGATGAGATCAAACTGCTGATCCGTCGTCTGCAGGAAATAGCGGCCATCCTCGATGTGAATGTGCATTCGCGGATCACGAAGCGGCTGTTGGCGTGGTTCCGGAAAGACAATCGGCGCCGTGGCCAGGATGTCGCGCGAGAGGTCCACAAGATCGATGGACTGAATCCCGGCAGAATCCGTCAGCGCCTTCGCCGTGTTGCCGACGCCATAGCCGATGACCAGCGCGCGTTTCAGATCGGGATGGACCGCTATCGGCCAGTACGCGTACAGCTTCTGATACCGCCGGACGCCGTACCCGGTCGTCGACATCGAAAAAGAGTTCGTCAGCATGACGTCGCTGACCGGCTCGCCGAGCAGCATGCGCTGAAAAAAGACGACCGTTTCCGTCAGTCCTTCGCGAACGGCGACGAGGCGCCTCTCCGGTTCCCCCTGCGCCCACCGTTCGATGGGAATCGACACGAGGCGCGCGTTGAACTGTCCGAAAGGAAACAGGGCAAGCGCGATGACAGCGGCAGCGGCTCCGCCATACACCATCAGCGGCGCACGCCAGAGGCGGCCCACAACAATGCCCACGACGGTATAGAGCGCGGCGATCGCGAAAAGGCTTCTCTCGATACCGATTAGCGGAAGCAGCACAAAGCCGGCGACGAGCGATCCGAATGCGGCGCCGATCGTGTTGACAAGCGTCAGCGTGCCGGCGGTGGCGACCTCGGAGGTGAGACCTGCCCTCAGCGCAGCGCCAATAAGAGGAAAGAAGATTCCCGAGAGAAGTGAAACCGGCAACATCAGCGGCAGACTGACGCGGACAATCGCGTCAGGCTGGGTAATCGACTCGAGACCGAAGGACCCGATCACTGAGGGGAAATAGCGATAGGACGCGACAACAGCAACGGCGGCCACAAAGGCGAGCGGCGCCGCGAATTGGTGAGCGCCGGGAGTCAGTCGCTGCCACAACGACGCAATCAGCCCTCCGATCGCGATGCCGGCAAGCACGGATGCGAGCATCACGGCAAATGCGATCGAATGGCCTTTGACGAAAAGCAGCAGGAAGCGGAACCAGACGACTTCGAGGGCGAGCAGCGAGAAGCCGGCCATCGCTGCCGCAACAAGCCATCTCCAAGTGTCTAATGCCGGGTCCGAAAGGACCCGGCGGGCTCGGTGTTCCTGGGGTAGAGCGGGTCCTTTCGGACCCGCCGACACAATCCCGGCAATCAATGCCGCAAGCAAATTGAGCGCTCCAGCGGCAAGTGCGGTACCTCGCACACCGAACCTTCCGAGCAGGATCATCTCGCCGGCGACGACGCCGGCCATCGCGCCAAGGGTGTTCCATCCGTACAGCCAGCCGAGTACGGAGCCGAATCTCGCGTCATCGCGGAGTAGCGCCTTGGTCAACAGCGGCAGCGTGATACCCATCGCCGTCGAAGGAATCAGCAGAAGGGCGAACGCCACGAGCAGCCGCAGCGGGTCGAGGAGCCACGGCTGATCCAGTAGCGGCCGGAACACGGGCGCGAGTGTCGCACCGAGGGCCGGAAACAGGTAGACGAGCCCGACGCCGGTCAGCGCGATGGCCGCCTCCGCGTACGCGTACGCCCGAACAGGATTTCTGAGCCGCGGACCGACGCTGGCGGCGAGCACATTGCCGAGCGCGAGACCGGCCATGAACGCCGACAGCACCAAGCTCGACGCCCAGACGCTGTTGCCAAAGGCGAGCCCTGCTTGCCGGAACCAGAGAGTCTCGAAGATGAGGGCCGAGGCGCCGCTGGCGAAAAAGGCGGCGGTGAGGACGGCGGCTGCCACTGGGCGGGAGAGGCGGGATGGGCGGGAGAGGCGGGATGGGCCTTGTCCCGCCCGTCCTGCCCTTCCCGCCTTTCCAGCCTGGAGCGTTAGAAGGTAAAGCGCACTGCGATCTCAGCCTGCCGCATGTTCGAAGCCGACACGCTGGTGCCGAATGCCGGCGAGAGCGCGTTGGTCGACCATGCCGCGACGAGGTTTTTCCGGTTGAGCACGTTGAACACCTGGGCGATCAGCTCCACGCGCCGTCCCGCATTGAGCGTGATCGCCTTGCTGCCGCGGAGATCGAGCGAATAGAACTCGTTGGTGCTGAACGCCGGATTGATCGGAGCCAATGCGTTGACACCGCGCCACGCGTTTACGAGCGCGAGCATGTCGGCGTCGTTGCCGCGGTTGAACACGTTCCGGCTCGTGCCCGGCACGTAGTCGGTGACGTTGCCGTCGCCGTTGATGTCAATGCCGGCGATCGCGCTGAACGGCATCGTGGACCGGGCGGTGAAGATGCCGCCGATGGTCACGTCGCCCGGCAACAGGAACGAACCGCTGGCCACGAGGGCATGGCGACGGTCGCTGTTGTTCGGACCCTCGTCGGAGGTGATGCGGGCCGAGTCAGTAACCACCGACTGTGTGCCGCCCGAATTGTTCACGTTCCCGTTGCTACCTGACAGCGTGTACGACACCAGGTACATGTAGTTGTGCTCGAGTCGCTTCTCAAGGCGGACGAGCAGCGCCCGGTAATTCATGAACCCGATTGACTGCGCCTGCAGGACGCGCGCGAACTGCGGCAGCGGACGGTTTCCTGTCGTGCCACCGCTGCGCGGGTTGATGTCAATGGTCATCGGGACCTTCGACATCCGGTTGTAAACGCCATCAACGTGGAGGGCGATCACCGACGTGAGCGCTCGCGAAACGCCCACGGTGTACGCCGCCGACTGCAGGTTCTCGAGATCGTCCGCCATCACCTGGATGTTTGCCGGCGCGGTTGAGACAAACGTCAGCGGATCGCGACCACCGTACGGATCCGGATAGGTCGGGTTCGCGATGATGGCCGTCGGCTGCCGGAAGTTCGCCATCTCGGCCGACGTGATCTGCAGGTTCATCGGGTTGTAGTAGATGCCATAGTCTGCGCGGACGACAGTCTTCGTGTCGTTGCGCACGTCCCACGCAAACCCGACGCGCGGACCGAAGTTGTTCTTGTCGCCCCGCTTGTCGAAGTGGACGAGAGGCGCGAGGGTCGCCGCCGTTCCGGCCGTCGGGAAGAGTGGAATGCCGTACTTCGGATCCTTCGAATCGAGCGTCAGACCCTGGTTGAACGCGTGGAACTGATAGTCGTACCGCAGCCCAAGGTTCAGCGTGACACCGGCCGCCGGCTTCCACTCGTCTTCCGCATAGAAATTCGCTAGGACGTTCGGCGTGTAGGTCGGCAGCTTGACCAGGTTGCCGGTCGAGAACTGGCGGACCGATCCGGCCACCGGCACAAACGACGAAAGGTTCGAAGGATTGAAGGGCTGGTCCGCCGCGAACGTCCATGTGCCAAGCGACGGCCTGTTGTCGCCGTGGACCGCGAGCTTCTGGGCGCCCGCGCCGAACTTCCAGGTGTGGCCACCCGCCGTGATCGACAGATCGTCGCGCAGCTCGCGCGAAATCTGCTCGGTGTAGAAGTTGCCGCTGGTTCCCCACGTCAGGCTTGGGAAGGTGTAGACGGCTGTCAGCGGCGCGGCACGTCCAGGTGAACTGTCGAACAGATCCTCCTGCGGCACGACGCCCGGCGGGTGCTGCCGGAAGTGGTAGTTCGTGAATTGACCGCGTACCTCATTCAGGATTCGGTTAGACACGACCCAGGTGTACGCGCCTACCCATGAATAGCGTTTCTGCTTGATCCCACCGCCCGAGAACCATGGCGTCGACGAGGAGGCCGAACAGCCTTCGCAGGTGAAATCGGAGATCTGCCATGCGTAGCGCAGAAACACCGATTGCTTCTGTGTGATCTGCGCGTCGCCCCGCGTGAACGACATGTGGTTGTATTCGGGACTCTTGAAGACACCGCTCATGTTCCCGTAGAACTGAGGCACCCGCACGACCACGTTGTCATACAGGTGGTTCTCCAGGGCTTCGGCCGCTTCAAAGAAGTGGACGCGATCCCGAATAACGGGACCGCCGATCGCGACGCCGTACTGGTGACGATTGAAATCCGGCTTGGGCTGCCCCGCCGCCTTGGCGAACGGATCGATCGCGTTCAGCGCCTTGTCCCGGTAGAACTCGAACGCCTCACCGTGCAGGCTGTTGGTGCCGCTCTTGGTTGCCATCGAGACCGCGCCACCGGCTGTCCATCCGTATTCGGCCGGCGACTGGCTGACAAACACCTTGAACTCCTGGATGGCCGACGCGGGGAAATCCTGCCGCGGCTCTCCGGTGTTCCCTTCCTTGTTCCAGACGCCATCGACCAGTAACGCGGAGCCGTTGGTGAACGCGCCGGCGCCGATGTTCGAGTTCGCCTTGCGCGCGCGCACCGCGTCCTGATTCGTGCCCGGCAACAGCAGCGCGAGGTCCATCGGCTGCCGCGTGGCGAGCGGCAGCATCTGCATCTGGTCCTGCGTAACGATGCCCGACACGTCGGTCTTGGTCACTTCGATCACCGGCGCCTCGCCTGTGACGGTCACCGACTCCTGAAGCCCCTGAACCTGCAGCGTCACGTTGCGAGTGGTTTCGCTGCCCACCGCCACGGTCACATCAGGAACCGTAACCGTGCCGAACCCCTGAAGTTCGGCCTTCAATTCATAGCGACCGGGAACGAGACCTGCCAGACGAAAGCGTCCGTCTTCCGCGGTCGTGATGTTCCTCGTCGCGCCGGTGTCGACGTTGCGCGCGGTGACCGTCACGCCGGGAAGCACGCCTCCCTGCGCGTCGCTGATGATGCCCGAGATGACGCCGTTGGTAGTCTGCGCCATCACAGGTGGTGCGATAAAGACCAGCGCGACGAGCAGCGCCGCTGTTAGAACACGTCGCATTGTTATTGCCCCCCTAACAAAGTTGAAAACTTGAAAAGTGGAAAAAGTGGAAAAGTAAGTTTCGAAGTAGGCCTGATGTACCTCGAACTTACTTTTCCCCTTTTCAACTTTTCCACTTCTTCCACTTACCGCCGTTACTGCGTTCCAGACGGAATCTCCAGCACATCGTGCGATGCGGTCGCATACGGATGTTCCGTGCCCGCCATGTCAGGCGCGCCGCCACCCTCCATCTTTCCGCTCACCACGTGCAGCTTGTTGCCGAGGAAGCCCATCGCGTTCCCGTGGACCGCCGTGGGCATCGAGGGAAGAACTTCCCACGTGTTGGACGCTGCATCGTACGCCTCGAGTGCGCGGAAGGCCGCCGACATCTGCCGGTTCTGCAGCTCTCCGCCCCCGACGTAGATCTTGCCGTTGTAGGTGGCCGCGCCACCGCCGCTGCGCGGTGTCGGCATGCGGTCCTTGATGGGCCCCCACAGGTTGGTGGCAGGGTCGTATTCCTCGACGATGTCGATGTTGGTCGTCGCGGGAATGTTACCGGCGCCGATCCGGCCGCCGATGACGTAGATCTTGCCGTTTACGACACCCGCGAACGCGTGGTTGCGCGCGGTCGGCATAGGACTGCGCTCGGTCCATGTGTTGGTGACCGGGTCGAACATCTGGTTGCGTCCCGTCACGCGAGTGCCCTTCCCGTTTTCGTACGGCTCGAGCCCGCCAATGACGTAGATTTTCCCGCCGACTTCTTCAGCGATCGGCGAGCATCGTTTCACCGACATCGCCGCCATCGCCCGGTACGAATCAGCGACTGGGTCGAACTCCCACACGTTCGTCGTGCCGCCCTCGCCGCTGATCGCGCGGGTGCAGCCGCCGAAGATGTAGATCTTCCCGTTGTAAGCGGCTTGCGCCTGATGATGCACCGGAGTCGGAATGTTCTTCTTCTTCGTCCACTTATCCGGACCTGGGTCGTACTCGTACACCAGCGCCGGTGGGCAGCTGAAACAGGGACCCTTGCTCACACCCGGCGGCGGTGGCTGAACGCCAGGCGGGGTGAATCCGAAGCCGCCGATGACGTAGAACTTGCCGTTGAGGACGGTGCCGTACAGTTCCTCTTCCGGTTCAGGGAATGGCGCGGCCTTCGACCAGCGCATCCCGCGCGCCGGCGGATTCTGCGCGTTCACCGGTTCGCCGATGACGACCGCGAGCAGACAGGCGGCCGCCAGCACGGCGAAGACACGTCTCACAAACATATGAAGTCGCTCCGGAAAATGTCAGATTCGCGCGAGTCTACGCCCTATTGACTCCGCCTGCAAATCCCTCTATTAACAGCGCACAGGAGGAACAGCATGAAACGGTGGCATGCGGTCGTCGGAACCGTACTTGGGGGTGTCGTGGTACTGGCGGTGAGTGTTGCCGCGCAGCAATCGCCCGGGCGGTGGGACACCGAGAAATACGCCAAGCTGCCGCAACCGGCCGAGGAGTACACCCCGGTGCAGGTGAACGACAAGCTCTATCTGATTGGCGGCAATGCGGCCGTCCTGACACCCGGCGCGCGCGCAACGCACCCGGCGCGCGTGATGGGCTACGACCTGGCCAACAACACGTGGACGGAGAAAAAGAACACGCCGTTCTTCACCGATCACATGAGCGCCGCCACCTTCAACGGCAAGATTTACGTCTTCGGCGGCTCCGGCGCCATGACGCAGGAGGCGCCGAGCGCGACGATGGGTAGCGCATGGGAGTACGACCCGGCGAGCGACAGCTGGAAGGCGCTCGCAAAGCTGAATGGGAAGCGAACAGCCGGCGCTGCGACGGAACTCGGCGGGAAGATCTACTTCATCGGCGGCTCGACTGACACGGTCGGACCGGACGGCCGCACGCAAACTGGCGGTCTCGTCGTCGGCACCAACGAGGCGTACGACCCGGCAACCAATCGCTGGGAAGCGCGTAAACCCATGCCGACGCCGCGAAACCACCCCGCCATCGGCGTCATCAACGGACGGATCTATCTCATCGGCGGCCGCATCACCGCGAACAACATCGGTGGCTACGTCTCCAGCAACGTCGATGTCGTTGAGGAGTACAACCCTACGACCGATTCCTGGCGCGCGATGAACCGCATGCCGTCGGCGCGCAGCGGGCAGGGATGGACGACCTATCAAGGGAAGATCTACGTCGCGGGCGGCGAGCAGCACGACTATCACATCGAGGGCGTGCTCCGCGATGTCGAGGTGTTCGATCCGGCCGCAAATGACTGGTACCGGCTCCCGGCGTTGCCGACCGGCCGTCACGGGGTGAATGTCGCGGCGTTCAACGGTAAGCTGTTCGTGATTGGCGGGCACACGGTCTTTGCGGGCGGCGGCGGCCATGCGCTGGATTCACCGCTCAATGAGGTCTTCGAATTCGCTGCCGGAGGGCGCACCAACTGATGCCTTCACTGGATCTACGAGCCACAGAGACTCAGAGGCACAGAGACTTGGTTTTCTCTGAGTCTCTGTGTCTCTCTGGCCCGTGGCCGTGAATAAACGGTTCAATAAAGCAATGCGGCTCGGTTTACGGACTGTGTGCGGCGCTGCGATTGCGCTCTGGTTGTCAGGTGCGTCGTCCGCACAAACGTCGTACGAAGCCCCGCCCTTTGACTCCGTCCATCTGAACGTCCCTGAAATCTCCTCCGCGCGTGACTGGTATCTGAAGAACATGGGCGGCAACGCCGGCGAAACCGCCGACCGCGTCGCCTTCGGGCGATGGTCGGGCGACCATCCGCTGCCGCTGCAGCTCATCTTCGAAATCTCGTCCGACAGCAAGCCGAGCGCCGGCAGCGCGATCGACAGCATCGGCTTCTCGTATCCGGACCTCGACGCCAAGGTCCGCGAACTCGAAGCGGCAGACGTGAAGATCACTGCTCGGCCGGAGAAGAACGGACCCGACTGGAAGCATGCGTTTGCGGAGGATCCATGGGGCACACGGATCGAGCTGGTGGAGGATCCGGATAATCTCGGCCTCCATCACGTCACCCTGCGCGTCAAGGATCCGAATGCGACGCTCGCGTGGTATGTCCGCGCGTTCGGCGGCGACCGCGCGTCGGTGTACGGACGCGAGGGAATCCGGTACCGCGACCTGGGACTCTTTTATGTATTTGCGACGAAGGACGATATGGCGATGCCGAGCGAGGGGCACTCAATCGACCGCATCGCCTGGGGACCGATCGATCTCGACAAGACGGTCAATGATTTGAAGACGCTCGGCGTGACGTTCTCCTCGGACACTAACCCGCGCGCCAACCCGGCGTGCAACTTCGTCGGCGGCGGCACCGAGGAGGGCGGCGTTCGTCGTCTTTTCTGCACACAGCCGAATCAACTCCCTCACCGCATCGTCTATCTCGTGACCACTGATGGCGTGAAGGTGGAACTGGTCCAGCATCTCGAGGCGGCCGGGCATTAAACAAGTGGTATGCTCCCGCCTTCTTATCGCAAGGAGGTTGGAGTGCCCATCGTCGCAGTGTTTCAGGGCTCGAATCTGACGCAGCAGAACTATGAGGAGACCGTTCGACTGCTCACCGGAAAGAACCGGTTGTCGTCACCAAAGGATTGGCCGGTCGAAGGCCTGCTCGTGCACGTGGCGGGTCAGGGTGCGAACGGTTTCCGAGTCGTCGATGTCTGGACCTCTGAGGAGGCGTTTCGCCGGTTCGGCGAGAAGCTCATTCCGATTCTGCGCCAGGTCGGAATCGAAGGGGAGCCGGAGATCTATCCGTCGCACACCGTCGTAACCGCGTAAATCCGAACCTTCAGCGAAGCTCCAGCGCATCATGCTGCGGCGTATTCAGCGGTTCTCCGCCGCCGAACGCCGCAGTGATGTGGCCTCCGACGATATGCAGGCGATTGCCGATGACGCCGCCCGCCAGACCGTAGCGCGCGAGTGGCATGTTGCCGAGCGCCTGCCAGCTGTTGCTCGCCGGATCGTAGGCCTCGAACGCGCGTGAGACGGAGTTGTTCAGCGCCGTGATGCTTTCGCCTCCGGCAACATAGATGCGGTTGTTGTACACACCGACGACGCCCTCATCGCGAGGCGTTGGCATTCGATCTTTCAGGAAGCCCCACTTGTCGGTTGCGGGATCGTATTCCTCGACGATGTCGGTCACGCTGCCGGTGGTGGCGAATGCGCTGCCGACTCGCCCGCCAATCAGATAGATCTTTCCGTTGACGACGCCGGCGAACATGGCGCTGCGCGGCGTCGGCAGGACCTGCTTGCCCGCCCACGCGTTGGTCGCGGGGTCGTAGACTTCGTTGATGTCGAACACGCGATGCGGCTGGTTCGGCTCGAGCGACTGTCCGTCGCGGGCCCGGTAGTTGCCCGCGCCGCCCATCACGTAGATCTTGCCACCGGCTGCAGCGGCCACCGCGGCGAGCCTCGCCGTCGGCATCGCCGCGAGCGGTTTCCACGAATCGGCTGCAGGGTCGTACTCCCACGCATTGTTCGCCGGCACGTAGCTCGGCGCGCCCGCCTGCTTCTGCACGCCGCCGCCAAACACATAGATCTTGCCGCCGTTCTCCGCGACCGCGACGTGATGCGCCGCGAGCGGCATGTTCTTCTTCTTCGTCCACTTGTCGCCCGCGGGATCGTACTCCCACACCGCGCCTGGCGGGGTGCCCGTCATGCCGAGGGGGTTGCCGCCGAACAGATACAGCTTCCCGCCGGCGACAACGCCGTTGCGCTCCTCGTTCGGCTCAGGAATCGGCGCGAGCCTGGTCCATCGCGGGGCGCCCGCCGGCTGCCCCGGCGCGATGCCCTGGATTTGTCCGTCACCCTGCCCTCGGCCGCCGCGGCCCTGTGCGGCGAGGCCGACAGCCGACAGTAGCAATAGCGAAATAAGAATCGTCCGTTTCATGATTGCGACGTTCACCCGTTTGCTGCAAACACCACCGTGTTTGAATTTTGAATTTTGCATTGTGAATTACCGTGTTCCTCCCGGTTTCCCGATGACAAATCCTTCGACCGCCGGCGATCCACCAGGCCCGCCACCACCGGTACCGCTCTGCAGCTGGCCTGTGGCGGTGTAGAAGACGCCGTTGATGATGCCTCCGGCAAAACCGTGGCGAGCCACGGACATCGGCGGCAGCTCGTACCACACATCGCGCGCCGGGTCGTAGGCCTCCGCATTGCGGAAGACGCCGACCATGTCGCGATTCAGATACTCACCGCCGGACATGTAGATCAACTTGCCGTCGCTGGCGAAGGCCATCCCGCTGCGCGGATACGGCATGCGCGAACGGATGCGCCACATGTCGGTCGCCGGGTCGTATTCCTCCACCGCATCCGTGCTGCTCGCGCCGACGAACGAGGAGCCAACGCGGCCGCCCATCACGTAAATCTTTCCGTTGACGACCCCCCCGGCGAGATGGTTGCGCGGCACCAGCATCGGCGCCTTGCTCTCCCACATCCCCGTGGCCGGGTCGAACACCTCCACCGTGTTCACCGTGCGATGCGGCACGTTGGCCGCAATCGACACATCTTCGGTCTGCAGCGGGTGATATCCCGCTCCGCCGATAACCCAGATCCGGTTGTTCAGGACGAGCGCGATGCCGCCGCCGCGTTTGGTCGGCATCGGACCGAGCTCACGCCACGAGTTGCTGGCCGGCGTGTACTCCCAGACACGGTTGGTCGGATACCAGTTGTCACTCGTCGGCGAAATCTTCACGCCGCCGCCGAAGACGTATACCTTGTCCCGGAAGCCGGTCATCGCCTGGTGATGCACGGGCATCGGAATGTCGGTCTTCTTCGTCCACTTGTCACTCGCCGGGTCGTACTCGTTGAGCCAACCAGCGAGACCACCGGGTGCATTCGCACCGTAGGCGCCGAGAATGTACAGCTTGCCGTTGACGACCGCGCCGCCGACCTCTTGCGTCGGCTGCGGATACGGCGCGAAGTTCTGCCAGTGCCCTTCGGGGTACTGCGCCGACGTGATCGTCGTCGCGGCGACGACGGCAAGGGCACAAAGTAATGGACGCTGCATGGCTGTTCCTCTGCGGATGTGGCGGGTCCAAAAGGACCCGCCCTCCACTATCGGGTTTCAGTAATAGGTCTCGGCGCAGGGGGCTGCACCTTGCCCTGCACCTTTTCCGTGAATTGACTGAACGGCACGACTGCGCGCCCGTGCGATGGCGCGAGCCGCTCGACGTCCAGCTTGAGTTCCTTCACCCGCGCATCGAGCGCCGCGTAATACGGGCTGACGAGGCCAGCGGGCGGATCGTTGGGACGCGGCATACCGAAGTCGTTGAAGATGTCGGTGATCATCAACAGCTTCTCCTTCGGCAGGTAGGACATCAGCAGGTTCCTCGCGTGGCCGTTGTCCACGTGATAGACCTCCATCGTCCGCACTCCGTCGGTGATGACGTACTTGCCCTTGTCCTTGACGTAGACGAACTGCGCCGGCTTCGGTGTCCTGTTCAGCGCATCCGGCTCGAGGGTATGCGGCGCCTTCAACACCACATCGTCGTAGAACTTCCTGTTCATTTCGTGGGTCACGATCGTCGATCCTTCGGCGACGAACGCGCGCAGCCCGGCGGAGTGATCCGAGTGGTGATGCGTGTTGATGTGGTACTTGATCGGCTTGCCGGGAACCAGTCGATGTGCCTCGGCGATGTTCGCGAGTGCGCGGCCCTCGGTCACCGACGATTCCACCAGCACGAGGAAATCCTTGAATTCAACGAGCTGGCTGTTCGGATCCGGCGTGCCGGCCAGATACCAGACGCCGTCAGCCACCTTCGTCGATTCGGCGCGCGCCGGACCACCGCCGCCGCCGGCCGGTGCCTGGAGGTTCACCGCGGCGTTCGGCTGTACCTCCGTGACGTTGAGCTCGAGCACCGGGTAGATCCACTGCTTCTGGACGATGCGGGCAGGGAACTTCACGCCGTTGAAATCGCGGTAGTCGCTGAAGGTCGTCTCAATGGACATGTCGCCGAGCGTCGGCTGCGGCGTCCACGTTTCGATCTTCTCGACGAGATGCTGCGCGTTGATGTAGCCGTTCACCTTGTACTTGTCGTGCACCATGAACGACACAATGGTGGATGCCCCGGCACGCGACATGGTCGGTTTCGAGGCGAGCGCCGCGCGGACGAACCCCTGCGGCGTGAGCAGGACCGAACCGCCACCCCACGCCGAGTTCTCGCCCGTCACCGCCGCGCCGGTCGCGTCGGTATACAGCGGCTGCTGCCCACCGCCGCTCGGGGGATTTTCGAACTGACTCCGCGTGGTGTCCTCGCGCGAGACACCTTTCTCGAAATCAATCGCGCGCGTGTATTTCGCATAGAACTTCGGATACCGGACATCGGGGCGCGGATTCTGAAGGAACGCGTACGCGAACCCGGTGCCCGAATAGCGAATCGACTTCAGGCTCGATGCGCCGAGCGCCTTGTCGGCCTCGCGAAGAACGCTGGCCGCGTCCTGCGTGTAGCCGATCGTGGAAACACAAAGCACGAGCATCGCGGCCAGCAATCGGCCGTCGCGGTAATTCATACCGATCCTCATTGAATGGACGGAGTGATACCTGAAACCTTCTTAATTTGATTGCGGCGAAGCCGCCTTCTTGACAGAAGCCGGAACCGGCATCACCACATACAGGTTCCCGGTTTCAGTTTCAGTCGTCGTCAGATCGCGCGTCACGACGCCATTCCGCTTCTCGATCATTGTTCCTGGCATGAACGCTTCGATCTTGTTCAGCGGATTGTTGTAGTCGTCGAACTTCGCGTAGTCGAAGGTCGTGACGACCGCGCCGTCGCGCACTTCGATATGCTCCGCCTGATTTTGCGCACTCAGCGTCGCCCTGGCGATCGCGCCGGCAACACCCGGGATTGGAAACGTCACAACGGCCTTGCCAGAGTCCCAGCTCACGCTGGCGTTTTCCTTCGCGGCGGCGGCAGCCTTCGGCGCACCCTGCGGACTCGCCCATAGACGAATCAGCCGCTCGCGCAGCAGATTCGGCCTCGGCGTCGCCTTCCCTTTGCCCGCAACGATCTCGGCGCCGGGGATGTCTTCATCCCACGCGTACTGTCCGCTGACGACTTCGACGTTCTGATACGTCGGTCCATTGGCGCGCGTGCAGGCGATCTGAATCCGTTCGCCCGACAACTGGTAGTTGTTGCTGATCCGGTACTTCGTCAACCGGCACGGCTGGCCATCGACCTGCATCGTGCCGGTCGCCTTCAGTTCGAGCGTCGCGACCGCTTCGATCTCCTGCGGACCGCGCAGCATGCCCATGTACCACGCCCAGTTGAAGAGCACGGCGCGGAGATCTTTGGCTCCCGGCGCGGGCGTGTAGCGCGCCGGCGGCCCTCCCTGCCGCTGCGCGCCCGCGCCGACGACAACGAGGCCGGCGAATGCGATCGTGAGGAGAACTCTTTTCATTGCAGTCCTTGTCACCTGTAGCGCGAACCTTAAAGGCTCGCGCCACGGGCGATTGGGCTAATGTCGAATTTGCGTGACCATGTTGTCGTGGTCGTAATCGCGGCACGGCGTCGCTTCAGGCAACAGCCCCGCGTCCTTGTTCGGATTGAGGCGCAGCATACGCGGCGCCAGCACCCACGGCTCGGCGAGGACTTCCGGATCTTCGGCGGTCACCTCGTAACGCATCGTGTTGCCCTGCCGCGTGAGTTTCTCGATTACGTGCAGCTTGTCCGAGTGGAAATACCCGCCCTTCTCGAGCCACGTCAGGTCGTTGAACGCGATCGAGTCAATCACGAGGGTGTCGCCGTCCCAGCGGCCCACCGAGTAACCCCAGAAGAACACGTCCTGCGCCTTCGCGGGATCGTGCTTCCGCCCGTCGATCGGGATGATGCGGTACTCCGAGGTCCCGGCCCCGCCGCCGCCTGACGCGTACAGGAACACGACATCATTCGCGGTCTGGACAATGCGGTTCGGCGCGCCCGCGCGCGGGACGCCAAGCGGCTGGCACGCGAAGATCGGGTCGTACTTGTTGGTCCACATGTCGAGCTCCTGGACCTTATCCCAGAACTCGGGCTTGTAGACCGGCCGGTTGGTGCTCATGCGGGCGGTGAACTCACCGTCCTCGGACTGATTCGTGTACTCGCTGCACTTCACCTGATTCGGCGCGCATCGACGCGAGGGAAACACTTCCGAGAGATTGCCGCTGCCGTCGTCATCAACCGGACGCCCACCGCCGCCACCACCGCCACCAGCGCCCCACACGCCGCTCAGATCGGGATGGCCGTCCGGCATGTGCGGCGTGGGAACGTCCGCCGCCGCTGTTGCGTTTTGAGCGCCACCGCCGCGTCCCTGCGCCAACGCGATCGAGACACACGCGACCACGATGAAGGCAGCTGCGCTGAAGTACAGAAGTCGGCGCGTCATGGCCGTCCCTCCTAGTTACCGTTCGGATCGCCGAACCAGAACGTCAGTTCCTTGCCGTCGGGGAACACCAGGACCCGCAGGAATCCCATCGGGTTGCCGTTGCGCGCCGCGAATCCTTTGACCGTGTACTTCGCGCCCACTTCCAGCGAGCCCGGGCCGGTGCGCGCGAGGCCGCGCGTGCGCAGCGTGCCGGCATTGGTCGTCTGGAACACCCACTCGGTTGTCTTGCCATCGGGCGCGGTCACATCGAGGTGGAGCATCGAGTGGGGATTGATGAACTCCATCTTCTTCAGAGCACCCGTCCACTCACCAGCCTTGTCCATGTCGTACTGCGCCGCGATCGCATGATGCGCCGCGACCGGAACGGCGGCGAGCAGCAGGCCGGATATCGCCAGGACAATCCAGGATGACTTGCGGATCATTGCGAAACCTCCTCGAGATATACGTAGGCCGGGTGCCGCGCGCGTTCCGTGAAAGTATGCGCGCGCGGACCCGGCATTTTCAATCGTCAGAACGTCGTCCGGAACCCGAACTGCGCCGTTCGCGGCTGGAACGCGATGTTCGAGTCGTACTGCGGTTGTCGGTAGTTTGCCGCCGCTTCGTTGGTGACAAACGCGTTGTAGTTCGCATGGTTGAACATGTTGAACACCTCGGCGATCCCGTCGAGCGTCACGCGGCCGTTCAGCCGGAAGCGCTTCTGGATGCGCATGTCCACGCGATGCAGGTCGGAACGGTCGAAGCTGTTGCGGGCGATGAGCGTTCCGTCGCGGCGCAGCCGGTTCGCCGAGCCGGTGATGCCCGCATTGGTGCCCACAAGGCTCGCCGTCGCCGACGCGCCCAGCCCGAGCACATCGAGCCCGGAGGTCGGCGTCATCTTCCCGTTGTCAGCAAAGAAATACAGGCCGCTCAACTGGAACCCCGCCGGCAGTTCCCAGATGCCGTTAACGGTCGCCCGGTTCCGCTGATCGCCGTTGAGAAAACGTTCGTCAACCAGCAGCGGATGCAGCGTGATCGGCACGTCGCAGGCGAAGACTCCCGGGGACGGGTTGGTGATCGGGTACTTGCACCCCTTGTCGCGGTTGATCGGCGCGTACTGGTATTCGTAGTTGAACTGCAGCAGATAGGTGGCCGACAGTTGCCAGTGATTCGCCATCCGCTTGGTGAAGTCCATCTGCATTGCGTAAGACGTCTGCCCGTCCGGCTGCAAGACGTTTTGGTTCACTGCGCCCCATCCCCTCACCGGCTTGCGTGTGAGATCGGTGAATGGATAGTTCGCGCCTGTCGCGGGGTTGTACGCCAGGTTGACGTCCATGATGCTGACGACGTCCTTGTTCTTCGTGAAGACGAAGTCTGTTGCCAGCGACATCGCGGGCCCCAGCTGACGCTGGATACCGACGTTGGCCTGGTTCGTATACGGCAGGTTCGAGTTTATCGAAGGCAGGGTCAGGAACGGCAAGGGCTGTGTCGCCGTGGCCCACGGCCGCTGGTAGGTTGGAATCGGGCG
>JACXTT010004822.1_pt1 | contig 19888 bp, 6 predicted proteins | sample 9270951 | NCBI WGS metagenome assembly JACXTT01 (sample SAMN15532306, study PRJNA645909) | rock metagenome | isolation source: weathered quartz diorite | place: Puerto Rico | collected 2017-06-21 | reverse complement strand
GCGCACCGTCAGAGATTTGGGGGTCTCGGAGTTCCCCGCGTTGTCCCGGGCGAAATAGGCCAGCGTCGTGACGCCCTCGGTCGTGGGCGACACGGTCGTGCTGCTTCCCGCCACGGTGGTGCTGGCGATCGTCTGCGCACCGCTGGCCGAGTAGGTGATCTGCTTGACGCCGCTGCCGCCCGAGTTGTCGGTGGCGGTCAGGGTCACGCTCACATTGGTGTTGTTCCACCCGTTCGCGTTGGGGGCCGGCGTCACCGTGGCGGTCGTCGTCGGCGGTGTGATGTCGCTGACGATCGTCACGGCCGCGAGCTTGGGCGCTTCGATGTCGCCAGCGCTGTCTTCGGCGTGAAAGGCGATGTTCGTCTGGCCGAGGGTGGAAATGGTGATGGTTCCCTGCGAGCCGGGCAGGCTTTGCTGCCCCGGCTGCGCTCCCGAGGTCTGCACGACAATGCGCTGGATGGGCACGCCGCTCGGGCTCGAGGCGCTGAAGGTCACCAGGGCGCTCCCGAAAACGGCGCCGGACGGGTTGGGCGGTGGCGAGATGGTGGCCGCAGTGACCGGGGGCTGCGGCGGCGGACCGCTGATCTGGAAACCAAGGGTGTTGGACTCGATCGTGAACGACGTGCTCCCGCTCAGGGCGGTCACGTTGGCGTTCTGGCCGGGCACCTGATCGCAGTCATTGACGACCGCATTGGGATCGCTCAGCGTGAACACGAGCAGCGGGATACGCGCGCTGACTGTGTAGCTGCCGGGCCGCGACAGGTCGTAAAGGGTGCGGGCATCGGCGATCTGGAACTCCCGAAAGAAGTTCGGCGGATTGGCCGGGCCGGGGAGGAGCTCGATCGGCGCGACAGGTATCGCCAGGGGGAGCAGGACGCCATGATTGCGGGACAGACACATGAAGACCCGGCTGTCCCCGTGAACCTGTTCCTCGATCTTGTTCGTGATCGTGCCCCCGAGAGGATCGCTGAAGTAGAGGCGCCGGAAGAAATCGCTAGCCGAGAAACCTTGGGTCGTCGCCACCGTTCCGCCGCTGGTGTTCTCGATCTGGAGGATGATCGGGATTGGCGTGCCGGTCGGGAATACACCGTTCGCCGGGGCGCCGGCCCCGAACAGAATCGTCGCGGTGACCGGCGCCGAGGCCGGCTGGGCCAGAGCGGCTGGCGCGCAGACCAGGAAGATCGCCAGGACGAAGAGCGCGGCGACCGCAGCGGCTCGCCTCACTGTAGCCCTTTGTTGTGAATCTGGACTAAGCCGGCGGCCGTCGGCGAGAAGTGCCCGTCCCGGGTCCAGTTGATCGAGTACTGATACATGAGATCCGTCGAGTCGGTCGTGTGGACGTTAATACCCGACGCGTGTCCGAGCTCGTGGGTGGCGATCGAACGCACCACTTGCTGCAGGGTGGCCTGGACACCGGCCGCGGTGGCAGCGGTGGGATCGCACGCCTGAAGAGTCGTCGGGTCGGGCACGAACGGCAGCTCGACACAGCCGTCGTTGTTGGCGTCCATCGCGGTCAAGTCCGCCGTAAAGACGCCCGGGACGAATACGTCGCCGCCCAGAGCACCATTGACGGTGCATTCGCCGTTGTCGGCCACGCCATTGTCGGCGCCGGTCGCGAGGTTGTCGCAGATGATGGTGATCGGGGCGAGGCTCGGCTTGCCCCCATTGGCCGGGATGAACTTGCCCGCGAGGTTTTCCTGGTGCCTGTACGGGCGGTCGATGAAGTACCCCTTGAGCGAGCGCACGAACACACGGGCGTCACCGTAGGTGGTCGATGAGCCGAAGGTGCTGAAGCCCAAAGTAGGGAACTGCCACTGGCGCACGCCGGTCTTGCCTGAGTGATCACACGCCGTCCCGCCCGAACAGTTCGCAGCGTCATAGGTGATGGTCGCCATGTCCAGCGTCGGGTTCGCCGGATTCGCGTATGACTTCGTCGGCAGCACGGTGGTGGCCGTGAACGAGGCCGCTACGTCCCATACCTGGACGCCGATGGCCCGAAACGCATCGCCGATCTGGAAGGCCGGGCATGGGAACTGCGGCAGCAGATTTGCGACTGGACGACCGGTGTTGTCGATGCCGCAGCTACCTGCCGCTGCCGCGATCGCGGGGTCGGTGCTGAACCCACGGGCCCGGACGAAGAGGTTGCGCTTGCCGGCGCCGAGACGCGTGAAGTTCCCCATCGTGCCGCTCGCGCCGTTCAGCGGCCCCTGGAGATAAACCCCGCGATATTTCTCGAAGTTGGTCAGGCCGTCGCGGGCGAAGCGGTCGTTGCGATCGGTGACGCCGTTGGCGTTCAAGTCCTGCTTGGTTGGGTCGAGGACGTTGACACCGGTGGCGTCGGTGTTGTCCACGCCGGCGACCTGATTGGCCTCATAGACGTCGGGCAGATCATCGCCGTCGCTGTCGAGTGGCAGCGACAAGGTGGCTGCCACGGTCGGCGTCGTCGAACTGTCGGTCACCGTGATGCGGACCTTGCCTCCCCAGTCCCATGAGGCTAGCTCAGCGGAGGCGACACCGCCGGTGACGGGCACTGTCACCGACAGTGGATTCGTCAACGGCGGCGTCGGCCCGATCGGGCCAATGGTGAAGTCATTCGTGGGCGTCGATGTCGGCGCGTGAGTGACCGGGTCGATCTCGCAGTCTTCGTTGGTCGCGGTGCCCGGAAGCGCCGACGGGGCAATGGTGAAGGTCAGACTCGTCACCGCGGCGGGGGGACTGACCTGCGCCTGGAGAATGAGCGTGGTCGGGGTCACGATCTTGGCAGTGCACTTGCCGGTGGCGTCGAGCGTGACCTGAACGGCCTGGACGCTTGGCAGGAACGTCGCCGGGTTGAGCACATTGCCTGCGGCATCGGTGAGGGTCAGCGTCAGCGTCGTGGTGGATTTGATGTTCACCTGGAACGCGCTCGCGAACGTCGTCGTGCCACCGTCGCCGTTGGTGAGGAGGATGTCGCGCAAGCCGAAGGGAGCGGTCGGGGCGAGGGTGATTGGGACGCGGATGTGCGTGCTATCGATCACGGTGACCGCACCGACCGTGATGCCGGTCGAGGGATTGAACGCGACCCGCACGCTATTCTGGAAATTGGTGCCCGTGATGTCGAGTGTCGGGCTGTCGCCTTGGAACGCGCCGGAGGGACTCACCGCCGCCGGACGCGGGTTCGTGACCGCAAAGGCGAGCGCCGAGCTCACGGCGGTGCCCACGGTCACGGTTACGTTCCCATTGATCGCGGTGGCCGGAACGGGCACCGCGAGGCTCGAACCCAAGACGGACGTCGGAGTGGCCGTCACCTTGGCGCCGTTCGGCCCGGGGAACGTCACGACGGTGTTGGAGGTCGTGCCGAACCCGGTGCCGGTCATCGTCACGGAGCCGGCTCCGGCCGGGGCGGGGTTGGGACTGATTGCCGACAGCGTCGGCGTGGCCGGCGGCGTCGATGTGCCGGAGGTCTTGCTGGCCGGCAGGCCCTGGATCTGACCAGGTTGGGCCGCGACGAGGGTGAGCACTGCTGCCGGGCCCGAGACTCCGCCGTCCGGATTGATAACGGTGACCGATCGCGTCGACAGATCCTCACCTTGCACGGTGATGTCGACGGTCATGGCCGTGGGCGACTTGAACACCACGCTGGTCGCGTCCACGGTGATGCCGGTCCCGCTGATCTGCACCTGGAAGGCCTGCGGCGTCGGCGGCGCGACGAAGTTGGAGCCGACGACGAAGATCGTGTGTGTCGTCGCATCACTGGGGACGGCGCCGACCGCGTTGCCACTGACGGCGTCGAGGCTCGGGCCGGCACTCGTGACTACGGGCAAGGGATCGATGGCAAGCGTACCCCCGTTGGGCAGGGTCGCATTGAGAACGGTGCCGCCGGCGGTCGTGATGGTCACGATCCGCGGCCCCGTGGCGGTCGTGGGATCCACGTGGATCGTCACGGTGATCTGCCTGCCATCGGCACTGATGGTCGGCGTGCCGACGATGGTAATTCCCGGTCCGAAGTTGATCGTGTCGCACGGGCCGCAGTTGGTGAAGTGCAGGGTGTTGAAGTTAAGACCGTTCAGCACGATCGTGCGGGTAGCGCCCAGACCAGCGTCGTCCGTCGTGACCTGAATGCCGCTGAAAACCGCAGTGCCCGCGGCTGGCGGCGCCAGCAAGGTCGCGGTCTGGACCTGAGCGGCCGTCAGGCCGTCGGCAGCGGTGGCATCGACGGTGACGCTGACGGCGACCGGCTGGGCGCCCGGGGGCACGACTCCGGTCCCTACGGCGGCGATCATCCCGGAGATCACGATCGAGGCGGCGCCGCCGCGCGAGCGTGAGCTTAGGGCGAAGGAGAACGTCTGGGGATCGTCGAGCGCCGGCGCACCGAGCCCGCTCTCGATGATCGCGAGGCCGAAGCTCGCCCCGGGCGAGACGATCGGTGGCTGCGCGAACGTCAATCCAGCGGGCAGTCGCACCCGGATGCGACCGACCGTCGAGAGCGCCCCCGAAGCATTCTCGTTGATCTGCACATTGCCCAGGCTAGCCGTGCCGCCGCCGACCGGGATGAGGGTCTGCACGACAGCCTGGGCCAAGGTGGTCGTGCCTCCCGCACCCGGGTTCTCGATGAGTGTGATGTTCGCCACCGGTGCGCTCGCTCCCAGCGCGCCCGCGATGAGGGCAATCCCGCCGCCGAACGTGCCCTGGGGCGCGGTAGCGGTCAGGCCGCCGCCGTTGGCAACGAAGGCGGACACATAGTACTGGCCGCCGGTGTTAGGACAGGTTGCTGCCGAGGGCAGCAGCCCTCGGGTATCGGGCGGAGGCGAGCTGAACTGGTATGCCTGCGGGAAGACGGGCGAAGCGATCAGGATTCCATACACCTGGATGGTCAGCTGACTATCGCAGAAGAGCCCGATGTTGAGCGTGCCGGTCTGCGAGCCGGTGTAGCTGATCGTGCCCGTGATGTCGGCCGAGCGCGACAGGGTATAGTTCGCCGCCGGGCCGCTCGGCGGGCTCGTCACAGTGATCGGAAAGCTTTTTGCCTCGACGACATCCGGCTTCTGGCCAAAATATGTTCTGGCATATCCGAGCGCCCGCGCCTGCGCGAAGTACTGGCCTGGTTGGAGCGAGGACAGCTTGTCGGACATGAACGCCCCGGTGTGGTCCGTCACGCCGGCGCCGACAACGAAGCCGCTTGTCTGGCCCTGACCGAACCCCGCAGCGTCGAATATCACGATGCCGACGTTCCTGAGCGGCGCGCCCGTCGCGTCGAAGACCTGCCCGTGGAAGCCGCCCTGGGTCGGAGCGAGCGCAAAATTGATATTTGTCACATCGGGGCCGCCGCTCGTCACCGGGACCGCCGTTGCGGCGTCCTGGCTCCTCGTCCCTGTGGGCTGACCGTTGCACCACTGCACGCCGTGCCCGATCGTGGACGCTCGCAGCTTGTATCGGCCAGTCAGCAGGCCCTCGGCCGCGTACGTGCCGTCGGCGCGCGTCACCGCGTTGCCGACGGTCGCCCCCGTGACGTCGTCGCGAAACTGCAGCGCTGCGCCGACCACAGGCGATCCGGTGGCGGCGTCGACGATTTGGCCGGTGATCCGCCCGCTCGCCGGCGTCACGACGAGGTCTCGCAGGATGACGGTCTGCCCGGGAGCAACGTGGATGAAGTCGCCGTTGTCGAAGACCGTCGCGCTGGGACCGCTCGCGGTGTAGAACGCCGTGGCAAACGCCAGGTCCGTGCCGGTCATTGGCCGCGGCGACTGCTGGGTCCTCAGCTTGTAATCGTCCGGCGGCACGGCCCGCAGCAGGAACGTGCCGTCCACGCGGGTGGTAGCGCCGACGCCCAGGTTACCGTCGAAGAAGTTGCGCAGACTGAGGCTCATGCCGGCTACCGGCGCGCCCGATGCGGTCGTCACGCGGCCGACGATGGCGCCCGGCGCTGTCGGCACGGTGAAGTTGATGTTCTGCTGATTGCCGGTCGTCACGTCGACGAGCGTGCCCGCGCTCACCGCTGCCTCGTCGGGCCATGTGCGAGTCTCGTAGGTGGTTTGCGGCAGCGAGCCTTCCGTGAAGATCCGGACGAAGTACTTCCTCGGCCCCAAGGCCGGGATGGTGTAGCTGCCATCTCCGTTGAGCGCGGTGCTACGAATGGTGAACTGAAAGACTGGATCGATCGCCGCGACGATGCCGAAGCGCACTGGCAGGTTATTCGCGTCCTTTACGACGCCGCTGATGGTGCGCGGAGCCGTGCCGTCGGAGAAACCCAACAGCGCGAAATCGACGTTCGGCGTCTGGCCTTCGGCCACCGTGACCGGAAACGCCGACGCAGCGGATGTGGCGGCGATCGTCCCGTTATTCGGATACCAGCCGATGGCCGTCCCGTTCTGGGTCTGACTGCCGAGTCCGAGAGCTATGTACTGCCCGGCGGCGAGGCCGGAGGCCGTGTACGTTCCGGCAGCGTCAGTCGTACTTACTTGGGTTACGAAACTCGCGCGTGGGAAGCTGACCCCAGTCGCGGTGAGGATTTGGACCGCGCTGCCGATCCCGACGCCGCCCCCCGTGCTCTTCGTGACGTGGCCCGTGAGCGTGCCGCCGCCCGGAGCGAGGTTGATGTCCGCGCTGATCAACGGGACTGGCCCGCTGGTGAGGTTCACGTACGGGATGCCGCCACTGATCAGGATCGGCGTCGTGATCGCGCTATCGGCAGCGGGCGAGCTGGCGACGCCGCTGAACCAACCGATGACGTGGCCCGCCGCTTCCGCACGGAATGTCCACTCGCCGTCACGCAAGCCGTTGAATTGAAATTGTCCGTTAGCGTCGGTCACGGCCGAGAAGGTGCCAGAGTAGGTGTTGGCCTGGAAGCGGCCGATGAACACGTTGGCGTTCTTGATGGGCTGGAGGGTGCCTTGGTCGCGGATCGTCCCCGAGATCGTAGCGCCCGCCGGCAACGCGATGTTCACCGAACCCGGTGTGCCATTGACGTTCGCAATGCCTGTTCCGGCGACTACCGTCACTTGCGTCGCGGTGGTGAAATCGAGCCCGGGCGGCGCCGGGATTCCAGATGCTGGTGGCGCAGCGAAGAAGGTCCAGCTGTAACCTGTCAGACGCGCCCTGACGAAGTAATTGCCGGGAGTCAAGGTCAGGCCGGTCCCGTAGAAGCCAGCGGTGTTGGCTCCGAAGCCGCCTTCGACGAAGGTTCTCGATGCGGCATCGAAGACGTCGACGATCGCGCCCGGCAGGATCTTGCCCTGCGTGTCCGTGATCGTCCCGGTGATCCCGCCCGCGACCGGCATCGCGATGTTGACCGTCGTGTCCTGCCCCGAGTTAACGATCACTGACGCAGCGGCATTGATGTTCTGGGTGTTGCCCGAGAAAGTCGTCGCGAAGCCCGATGCGCTCGCTTCCACCTTGTAGGTGCCGGGGGCGAGCTGCCGGTTGGCAGAGTACGTGCCGTCGCTCAAGGTGGCCGTTCCCAGAACGAAGTTGTTGGTTGCGGCGTCGAAGAAGCCAATGCTCGCGCCGGCGATCACGTGGCCGGCACCGTCGGTCACTCGCCCCACGATCCCGCCGCCGCCTGCAAGCGCCAGGTTCACCGCCGTGGTGGTCTGTCCGCCCACGACGGGCACGAGCGTGGCGGCGCCGAGATTCGATGCGCCGTTGTACCACTGGCCGCCGAACCCGCTCGCGGACGCCGCGATCTTGTAATTTCCCGGCGCCAGGCGAAGGTTGGTGTTGTAGATACCGTTCGCGTTGGTAGTGAGGCCGAGCACGAAGTCGCCATTGGGCAGTGTCACCGAAACGCCCGCGTTCGGAATCGGAACCATGCTCGTCTGCGTGACCTGGCCGGTAATCCCGCCTGCGCTGTTCGTATTCGGGCCGCCAACCACGTTGAAGTTGATGTTGCTCGTGGTCGCGCCGCCGGTGACCGTGACGGTGTCCGCCGTCGAGAAGGCCGCCTTGCCGTTCCACCACTGCGTCGGGAAGTTGTCGGCCTGGATCTGGACGTGATAGGTCCCGGGCGCGAGGCCGGTGATCGTGTACATCCCGGTAGCTGGCGGACCGATGACGGGCGGCCCGATCAGGTTGTCGGTCGTCGCGGTACCGAAGGTCCCCCCTGGCGAGATCGGAAACGCGCTGACGCTCACGCCTCCGACGGGCAAAGCGCCGCTACTCACGACGCCGGAGATCGAGCCACCGGCCGCGACCGTCGTCGTCGCAGTAGCAGAGTTGTTCGCGGGGTTGGGATCGACGGTGAACGATGTGACACTGGCCGTGTTCGAGATAGCGGCGCCGCCCGCTGCCGTCACGTTGACGACCAGCGTGCCCATAGCCGTCGAACCGCTGAGCATGTCGCCCAGGTTGCAACTCATCGTCCCCCCGCTTCCGACCGGCGGGGTCGTGCACATTCCAGTGTTCGTATTCCCACCGGCAAACGTGGTGCCCGCGGGGAGAGTGTCGGTGACGACGACATCCGTGGCCGTGCCAGGTCCCGCGTTGTGGACCGTGATCGTATAGGTGAGGAACCCGCCGCTGATAGGCTCAAGGGGGTTTGCGGTCTTCGTGATCGAGAGGTCGGCCGTACCCAGAGCGGATGACGCGAGCTGCCCGATCGTGGCTGGAGTCAGCGCGACATTATAGACGGCGACCTGGTCGAGCCTGCCTTGGGTCTGGGCCACTGGTCCCGTGAAGGCCGGATCGTAGCCTCCCATGACGAGAGGGATGCCCGGGCCGCCTTGGAAGATCCCTATATTCACAGGGGTTTGCGCAACGAGCGCGCCATCCACGTAAAGATTCATCATGAAAGCCTGGGTGGCGTCGTAGGTGGCGACCAGGTGATGCCATGCGTTCAAAGAAAGGTTCGTGGGCGACGATACGGTGGTCACTGCATTACTTCCATTCGACGAGATCGCGAAGTACGGCGTGGTCCCGTTGAGGAAGAGCCCATACTCCGCCGTGCCTCTGTTAGGGTCTCCCCATTTCGCCACCACCGGCGCGCCGAGCGGCGAAGGAGCCGTCAGGTTGACAAGAGCCTCCAAGCTCAACCGTCCAGTACTTGCAAACAGCCCCAACTCGGAATTGCCGTTTGGTACCTCAACCCTGGCTGCGATGCCGTCGAGCTGCACGGCGTTGCCGTGGAGGCCAGTCGTGAAAGCTGCGCCATTGAGCAACACTCCGGAGTTTCCACCGATGACGTCAGCTGTGACCGAGCCGGAGGCCTCGTCGAAAGACCACCTCGAGATGGCACCGTGGAAGATGTCCTGGATGTCGGCGTCAGTCAGTGCCTGGCTATAGAGGCGGACCTCATCGACGAGCCCCGATAGGAACCCTCCCGTGAAGCCAGGATCCGAAAAGCCGCCGATCTGGAATGGCTTGGCCATGCTGTCGATCAGTCCGCCAGTGACCCTGGCGACGTCCAAGACGCCATTGAGATAAATTTTCGCAATGCCCGTGGAAGCGTCATAGGTCACGGCCACGTGCGTGAACGTGTTGAGCGGGATCGCGTGCGCCGAGTCAAGAGCCTTGTTGACGGCCCCACCCGCTCCACTCGGGTATCCGAATCGGACCAGCCCTGTCGGCTCAAGAACCAGTTGGTAGCCGAACGGCCGGCCCGCAATTACCGGGGAGCCCGATGTGGCGACAAAGCTCGAGGGGTTGACCCACGCCGCCAATGTGAGGGCAGTCTGGATATTCAGGCCGGGAGAAGACGGCACATTCACCAGAGCGTTAGCGCCATTGAAGCTGAATGCCGTTCCGATGACCCCGGGAGCAAACCCCAAATTGCCCACGGGCGATCCGTTGTTGATGAACTGAATATCGGCTGCGGTTCCTTGTCCAGTCCACCACCCGACAAGCGGCTGAGCCACGAATACGTCATTGGTTGTCACAAAGGTGTTGCTCGGGGTGCAGCCCCCGACGACGTATAGCCGGTTGCCGACTGCGCCCGAGCCCGAGCAGTTCCGCACATCGGGCAATGGCGTCTCGGCTCTCCACGTGTCGGTCGCCGGGTCATAGGATTCGTTCGTCGTCAGGATGCCAGCTGGATTCTGCCCGCCGACGACGTAGATGCGGCCATTACCAAGAAGCCCGCTCGCCGGCTCTCCCCTCGGGGTCGGCATCGGCGTATGGGTCGACCAGGTATTCGTCGCGGGGTTGAACACTTCGTTCGTCGCCACGACCGAACCCCCAGCCGCGAAACCACCGATGACGTAAACGAGTCCGCCGCTCGCGATCGCGGCGGGGTTCGACCGTGCCGTCGGCATCGGCGCAGCACTCGACCAGGAGTTCGTCGCGGGATTGAAGATTTCGACTACGGAGGTCACACCGGCGGTTGTGTTACCGCCGATCGCGTAGATCAGCCCATTCACAACCGCGTTTGCGATGTTACATCTCGGGGTCGGCATCGAAGCCTTGATCGACCAGGTGTTCGTCGACGGATCGTAGGCCTGCACCGTGTTCGTACAGGTGGACCCGTTGTTGCCCCCCATCACATAGAAGATTCCGGTGACGACTGCCCCGGCCTGACCGCCGGTGACCGTCGGAAACGGCAGCGACGCCTCCGTCGTCCAGCTATCGGTGGCCGAGTCGTACGCGTTGGTAGCTCCAGTGATAGGGCAGCAGCCTCCCGAGAAATACACCACCCCCCCGCTGCTGACTCCGCTCGCCATCCCGCCGGTCGCAATCGGCATGGTTGCCTTTGTGGTCCAATCGGCCGCCGCCGATGGTGTCGCACAGAGGAGCGACGCGATGATGAGCAGGGATGTCGTCAGCGCAGGTCTCAAAACCATCGTCGCGGCGATCGGTGACACGTCTAACCTCGAGAGGGCGTGTTGCCTGCTAAGTCGATGCTGATCGCATTCACTCGAGAGTCGGTGACATCGGCGTTCCGATCGTCGACGAGGCGACGCCATGACAGATGCGAAGCATTTCGGCGCTGGCGGACGAGCAGATGTATGTCGAATGAGACTGGAAGTGAGCGGGCATCCTCTTTGACGACGCCACCCAAAGCGTGCGCATCGTCAATGGACTCCCGCAATCTTGTCAAGATAATTTTAGTTCGCTAGCGAAGACCCTTTCGACGGGAACACCGAAATTACCTCTGCAAATTTTTTCACAACTCTCGGCCCGATCTTTTCCCGCGCGCGTTGTTAGTCGGCATCTCCTCGCAACCCGCTCGCCCATCGATAGGACTAAAGGTTGTCCTCGTGCCGACGAGACGAACATGGGGAGGCGGAAGCATCGTGATTTTCTGATGCTGGCCCCGAGATAAGAGCAACAATTCACCGCGCGCTGGGTCTGGTTCGCGGAGATGGGACAAGCGAGAAGATCAGACGAGTAGGGTCAGGATCGCGCGGCCGAGATTAGCCCGCGGCGCGGCGAGAGGCGCGTGGACTTGGCTCAACGGCGGACGTCGGGGCCCCCCGTCAGGACGTCAGCCACCTCGTTGGGGCTCACGAGCGCGATGTCGCCCCACGTGGAGCACTTGATCGCCGCCACCGCGGTACCGGCGTCGACGGCCTCCTGCAGATCGCGGCCCCGCAGGACGGCCCAGAGAAACCCGGCGGCGTACGCGTCGCCCGCGCCGATCGGATCGACCATCTGGACGATCGGCCGCCGACTCGGCCGGAGCAGACGGCCGCCGTCGAGCACCGTGGAGCCTTCCTCGCCGCGCTGCAGGCTGATCGTCGCCTTGGGCGCGAGCCGCGCGAGCCCGTCGAGCGTCTGCTCGGGCGAGCCCGTGAAGCCAAACAGCGTCTGCGCCTCCCCCTGGCCGATGAAGAGATAGCGGACGCGTGCCAGCACCGGCTCGAGAAACGCGCGGGCCGCCGCCGGCGGCCAGAGGGTCGCGCGATAGTTGATGTCGAAGGACACCGTGGACGCTTCGGCGAGCGCGCGCTCGACGAGCGCGCGCGGCGCCTCGCCGAGAGCGGGCGTGATGCCGGTCAGGTGCACCATCCGCGCGCGTCGCACGGGCTCCCAGTCGACCTGCGCGGCCGTCAGCCGGGCGAACGCGGAATCACGCCGATCGTAGAGGACGCGAACCGGTCGCGGCGGCACCCCGTACTCGAGGAAATAGAGGCCGACGCGCGCGCCGTCCGTCATGTGGACGTAGGTGCAGTCGACGCCGTGGCCAACGAGCTCGCGCCGGATCCGCTCGCCCCAGGGGTTCGCCGGCAGCGCGGAGACCCACGCGGCGCGGAGCCCGAGCCGCGCGCACGCGGCCGCCACGTTGGCCTCGGCGCCGCCGAGCTGCAGGTCGAGCTGCCGAGCGGTCTCGAAGCGCGTCGGGGACGGGATCGCGAGCCGCAGCAGCACCTCGCCGAGCGTGACGAGGTCGTGCATCTAGTCGGTCTTCAGACTCATCTGGACGGAGGTCCCCAGGATCATCGGCAGGCTCAGGTGCTCGGGCCGCCGATCGCCGCCGAACGTGACGAGCGCGGGCTGATTGCGCTTCGCCCACGACGAGAACCGGGTGAGATCGAAACGCGCGACGGGCTTGCGCGTCTCGCCATCGACGGCCACCTCAAGGGTCAGGGGCGCGAGCTCGGCGCGGTAGCGCTCCTGGACGTCGTCGGGGCCTTCATTGCTCGCGAGCTTCCGCCGGACGATGTGGGTCGTCAGCCGGCCATCGGCCTGGGGTCGCCACAGCTGGTCAGCATAGTTGAGTATGGCGCTGATCGCGTCGTCGACGAGCGCCCCGTCCGGAATTGCGATCACGTCGTCGACGACGCGCAGACGCCGGAGGAAGAACGTTTCACCTTTGAAGTGGTAGGCAACCTGCCGGGCGGCGTAATCGTACGTGATGTCGGCGCGCGATTCGCGACCCTTCACGGAGAAGAAGGACCTGGACCGCGACGGCGCCCAGCGCCCTTCGCGGAGGGTACCGCTCGACTCGATCCGGTTCGCAATTCCGTCCCCCTCGCCCGCCATCGTCACGTTGTACCGCCCACCGGCCCTATCGATGGCCTCCGCGAGGGTCTCGTCGATGCGATAGGTCAGCGCGCCATAAAGGAGGCTGACTTCGATGCGATAGGGCGCCGAGTGCGCCACGACGGCGGCCCGGGCGCTGGCCGAGGGCAACAGAAGCAAAGCCAGCGGAAGAGTTAAGAAATCGCGCCGCGCGATGACCTGCCTGGACATGTTTCGTCGGTTCACCTATTCTAACAGCCTCTCACGAGGGAACTTGGCCGTTTGACAGTTGACCTGCTAACGTAAATGCTGGGAATCTCGGTGGAAATGCGCACCAGCCTCACCGGGGGATAGTCATTCGATGAAGCGCCAGCCCGTCATCACCGGACTCGGCATCGTTTCTCCCATCGGAATCGGCGTCGAAAAGTTCTGGGAAGCCGCCCTCGCAGGCCGCTCGGGCATCGGCCGACCAACCCTCTTCGACGGATCGAAACTCCCGCCGGAGTGCCGGATCGTGGGGGAGGTGCATGACTTCAATCCCCGTCTGTGGATGCCCGCCGCCACGGTCAAGGTCTCGGGGCGTTTTAGCCAGTTTGCTGTAGCGGCCGCACAGATGGCGCTTCAAGACACCCGGTTGCACCAAACGGAACAGGGCGCCGGGGATTTCGTAGTTTCCGTTGGCTCTTCGATGAGCGGCCTCGTTGATGTTGAGCATTCAAATTTTCTGGCATTTCTGCGCGACGACACAATGCGGCCCTGGACAGTTCTCGAATACCCAGTACATGCAGCGACGAGTCATGTCGCTATCAGTATTGGGGCTCGCGGTCAGACAGCGAGCCCTGCCACGGCCTGTGTCGCAGGACTCGACGCGGTTGCCTGGGCCGCCGACCGAGTGGCGAGGTCTCAGGCGCCTGCTGCACTTGCGGGAGCCACCGAAACACCCCTAGCTGCAGCTTCTATGGAGGCTTTTCGATCGCTCGGTGCGCTAGCGATGTGGCAGGGGCGTCCGGATGAAGCGAGCCGCCCATTTGATCGGCTGCGATGTGGGCTGGTCCTCGCTGAAGGCGCAGCAATGGTCGTCGTCGAGGATGAGGAGACAGCGCGGGCTCGTGGAGCGCCGATCTACGCTCGGGTGCTTGGGTTCGGGAGCATCACAGAGAGTATTCATATGCGCAATATTGATGCTACCGGTGAATCCGCGGCCCGAGCGATGACGATGGCGATTGATTCCGCCGGACTATCGCGACGCGATATCGATTACATCTGCGCCCACGGAAACTCTCTCGTAGACTACGACGCGTCGGAGACAGCGGGTATCAAGCTTACCCTCGAAGAGCGTGCTTGGTCAGTGCCGACCTCTTCAATCAAATCGATGTGCGGACAAGCGTTGGCCGCAAGTAGCGCGATGCAAGTGGTCGCGAGTTGCTTGGCAATCCGAGATGGTGTTGTGCCGCCGACGATAAACTACAGCGTTCCTGACCCGGCCTGCGACCTTGACTACGTTCCCAATTTCGCCCGACCTGCACGCGTGCGCACCGTCTTGATTCACGCCCAGAGCATCGGTGGTTCACACGCGGCGCTGGTCCTGGGCGCCCCCTGCTGAGCGCGTGCGAGCACTCTCGCTCATCATTCTCGCCTCCCTTTTGGCAGGACTCGCCGCCTACATTTGGCGGGCCCGCCAAAGCAGCAAGATAAACCGGCGATTCGCTATGCTCACCCTCTCTATCGCGGGATGGGTTTTAGGTATCGGCGGCGTTGAGAGTGGAATCCAGACTGAGGCTTGGGGCCGCGTGACTTTTGCGGCAGCATCGCTGATGCCAGTGGCGTTCCTTGCGTTCTCTCGAGTCTTTCCAGCAACGAGCAGATGGCCAACTACGGCCTTTCTGTGGATAGCCCTTATCGTCGGCAGCATTCTGGCCGTGTTATCGGCAACAACTCGGCTTATCGCGTACGACATCTCAGTAGCTGACGCGGGGATTCGCCGCACCTCCGGGCCGCTCTTTCCTATCTTCACCATCTACTTTCTGGCCTGCTTGATCGCAGCTCTGAGCGTGTTTATCGGCAAATGGCGAAGCGAACGAGGCCTCGCCCGCGCTCAGCTGCAATATCTAGGCATCGGCCTCCTGACCCTCAGCGTCGGAGGAATAACAACGAATCTCGTCATACCGATACTCACGGGTCGATCGACCCTGAGTTGGGTCGGTCCGTATTTCACTCTCCCGTTCGTCGCGCTCGTTAGTCACGCGATCATTCGCCATCGACTGATGGATCTGCGGATTTTCGTAAGCCGGGGACTGGCTTACGCACTTGCAATGGCGGCAGCCTCTGCAATCTTGATAGCTAGCGGCCGACTGCTCTTTCCGGCCTGGGCCGCAGACACTGCACTTGTCCATCCCAATTTCGTCATCATTGCGATCGTAGCTCTTGTCTTGCTCTCTAGCCCGGCTCAAAGATTCTTCGGCCGTGTCCTCGATCCCTATCTTCACAGAGGCATCGAACAACCAGTGGCTCTAGCCGGTGCCACGCGTCGCTTAAGCCGTTTAATGCAGCCGACGGAGCTCGCGGCGGAACTTCGCCAGATACTCTCTGAAGTGCTCGTTCCGGAGTCCTTCACTATGCTCGTAACATCATTCGAGAACGATTCGTTTGAGAGGCTGTCGCCCGAGTCACCTCCAGAAGTTGATACTCAAGCCCTGGCTCGGCTGTACGCGGGACAACCCAACACTACCGTACTCGTGGTGAATCCATCCGAGGAGATCGGCGACGCGAAGCTGACGCACGTTGCGTTACGTGCCGCCGGCGTTGAGATTCTGGTGACTCTAGGCCGCCGCGGCCGCTTGCTCGGCTTCGTTTTCCTTGGTCCGCGTCGCAGTGGCGATGCGTATTTCAGGAACGATTTGACGTTCATCGAGTCTCTAGCCGACCTTGCCTCTATCGCGCTCGAAAACGCTCTCCTATACCGCCAGCGCATTCACATGCTTGAATACTCTGAGCGGCTTCTGGAATCGCTCGATTCGGCAGTCGTCGCGGTTGACGTTAGCGGAAGAATTACGAGCTTCAACCCGGCAGCGACAAAGTTACTCGGTTTGAGCGATGAGTATCGTGGTGCGCCCATGCATGTGCTCCCCTCGGAGATTGGTTGGGCGTTGGTCTTAGCAGTCAGCGGTGGTTGGCATCCACGCGAGGTCGAAGTCACGATCGACCACGCGGTGCGCGGCATGCTGCACGTGATTCTATCGACTGCGGTGTTACATGACGACGAGCAACGTATCTCTGGGGCGCTAGTCGTAGTTACCGATCTTTCCGCCGTCAAGGCGCTGGAAAGAAATCAACGCAGGGTCGAACATCTTGCGATCATGGCTCGGTTTTATGCGGGCATTGCACACGAGATACGTAATCCGCTCGCAGCTATCTCGAACTTTATCGCGATGCTCCCTGACCGCTTCGACGATCCTGAGTATAGAGACACGGCCGTTCGCCTCTTGCCATTGGAGGTCTCCAGAATTGTTCGCTTGGCCGATCGTTTGCGTCTGATGGCTCCGAGCGAGGGGGGCAAGCTGAGCGATGTATCCATACCTCCACTACTTCATGACATTGTCGCGATCCATGCGCCGACTTCACACGAGCAAAACGTGAAGATCGAACTGCAGTGCCCGGACAATCTCCCACGGATCCAGGGCGACCCGGGTCAGATCGTTCAACTCTTTGTGAATCTCCTTCGAAATGCAATCGAGGCGATGCCCGACGGTGGCACTGTAACCATCGACGCTGATCACTCGTCAAGTCGCATCGGGGCGGGCACCGTCGTAGTTCGTGTTTTAGACGAAGGCACTGGTGTTGATCCTGCGGTCCGAGCAAAGATTTTTGATCCTTTCTTTACGACCAAGCCCTCCGGAACAGGCCTGGGGCTTTCCATTTGTCGAGAAATCGCTGATTTCCATCGTGCACGTCTAACGCTCCTACCTCGGTCGATCCTCGACGGCGGGACGATCGCTGAAGTCGAGTTCCCTTGTGCTGCCGCGGATCCACTGTCAGCATGATTCAAATTTCGATCTATTTGACCTCCTGTTCCCTTCTTGGACTTGCATTCCTCGTGTGGCGAGCTCGGCCAGCCAGCGCTACAAATCGCCTTTTCAGCGTCTTCACCCTCTTCATCGCGATCTGGAGCCTATCGATTGCTTCAATGCTGTCCGGAGGCAATCTGTTTTTCGCATCTCGCGTGCCGTTTGCGGCAGCCTGTCTGATACCCGCAACCTTCCTCGCCTTTGTCTGCTACTACCCGACCCCATCAAAATGGCCCGGGAGGACGGCGTTCTCGCTAATTTTCGGGACCGCTCTCGTCCTAGTCGTGGTCTCGCTTACGACACGCTTAGTGGTAGCGGAAGCAAAGATGACGAGCGGTGGGCTAACGCGTGAGACTGGCCCTTTGTACCTGGCCTTCGCCACCTACTTTCTTGTAACTTGGCTTTCCGCTCTCGTTGTCATTCTCGCGAAATGGAGGAGATCGCGCGGTCGAGCGCGAGTACAGCTCCACTACCTTGCGCTAGGCGCGATCATTTCGAGCGCGGGCGCCATAACCACGAACCTGGCCTTACCTTTGCTGACCGGACGATCGATTTACGCCTCGGTAGGGCCATACTTCGGTCTTGTTCTGGTCGCGATGATTGCGCACGCAATCATTCGTCACCGGCTCATGGACGTCCGTTTGGTTATTCACCGCGGGCTCACATTCGCCATGGCTCTGCTGCTTTCGCTTATTCCAGTGGCTGCTCTGCTCGCAGTCGCGTGGCCGCGGCTCTCAGTTCATCTCGCTCCCGATGAGTTGGGTACGTTTATCATGGCCGTGATTGTTGTAGGCGTTCTAATCCCCCTGACTCGTGATGTTACCGGTCGACTCCTAGACCGTTACGTCTACCGCACTCACGTGAATTATCAGCGCACTCTCCGAAGAGCAAGTGAGACCCTCACCGGTGTCCTTGATCTCGCAGTGCTGTTGCCGGTCCTGAATCACACTGTTGGAGCTTCGACAAATGCGGAAGGAGCGTCGGTCTACCTCCGCCCGAGTTCGATGAGGTTAGACGCGCGACTCCGCCGAGCGATTACTGAAAAGCGCGATCCCCAGAGCTCCTTTGAGACACCTAACGAAGCTCCGGATGAAATCGTCAACGCCCTAGCGCAGACCAAGGATCTCCTCGTCACCGACGAGATCGCTCGCGAGCGTCTCACCGCCGACCGCGAGCGGCTCCACGCCGAGCTCGTCCGCCTCAACTGGGCCCTCGTCCTGCCTCTCGTGTCCGAGGCCACCGTCATCGGGGCCATCGTGGTGGGGCCCAAGCTGTCGGGCGACCCGTTTTATCCGCAAGATCTCGATCTGCTGATGACGCTCGCCAATCAGGCGGGCGTTGCCGTCAAGAACGCGCAGCTCTACGCGCAGGTGCTGCTGGCCAACGAGTACCTCAACAACATCGTCTCCACGATCGAGAGCGGCGTGGTGGCCGTCGACGCCACCGGGCAGGTTAGTCTGTTCAACCGGGCCGCGGAGCAGCTCACCGGGCTCTCGGGCGAGCAGGTTCGGCTGCAGCCGCTGAGCGTGCTGCCGGCGTGCGTGGGCTCGATGCTGGCCGAGACCATCACCGGCGGTGGGGCCAGGACACAGCCCGAGGTGCAGCTCTCGGACGGCACGACGGCGCGGCCGATCATCTGCACGACCTCGCCGCTGCACGATCAGACGGGCGCCGTCCTGGGGGCCGTCGCCGTCTTCAGCGATCTCACGCCGCTCAAGGCGCTCGAGGTCGAGCGGCAGAGGGCCGAGCGGCTCGCCTACTTCGAGATGCTGGCGTCCGGGATCGCGCACGAGATCAAGAATCCGCTGGTGGCGGTCAAGACGTTCGCCCAGCTCCTGCCGAGACGGCGGGGTGACGACCGCTTCGTCGAGGAGTTCGGCCGCGTGGTCGGCCACGAGATCGCCAAGATGGAGCGGCTGCTCGACCGGCTGCGGGCGCTGTCGCGGCCGGGGGAGCGGCCGCGGCATCCGATCGACCTGCGGGCGCCCATCGGGGACGCGATCGAGGCGATGCGGCCGGTCTTCGCCGAGAAGAGCGTGGTGCTGTCGGCGGCCATCGGCCCGGTGCCCTGGACCATCCTTGGCGACCACTCAGAGCTCGAGCAGCTCTTCCTCAACCTCTTGATGAACGCCCACGAGGTCACGGCGCCGGGGGGAATGGTGCGAGTCGAGGTCGCGACGACGGCGGACCGTGCTATCGTCGCCGTCGTGGACACTGGTCCCGGCGTCCCACCCGAGCTCCTGGAGCGGGTCTTCGAACCCTTCTTCTCGACCAAGGAGCGCGGCTCCGGCCTCGGGCTCGCCATCTGCGCGTCTATCGCCCAGACGCACGGCGCGCGCATCAAGGCGACCAATCGCGACGCGGGCGGCGCCGTCTTTACCGTCGACTTTCCCGTCGCCGTCCCGGCGGCTCTCTCGGTGTCGGCATGAACACGATCCTGGTCGTGACGACCGACGACGCGCTGCGGGCGCGGCTGATGGTCGCGCTCGGCGAGCACTCCGTCTTCACGGCGCCCAGCGACGCCGAGGCGCTCAAGACCCTGCGGCTCATCGAGATCGACGTGGTCGTTCGCGGCGGCGTGGGGATGCCGCGCGACGTCGAGCCGTTCGTCGCCCGGGTGCGCGCGATCGCGCCGGCGGCCCTCACCGTCACCATCGGGCCGACGGCCGAGGACACCGAGACCGCTGACTTCGCGCTGCCGGTGACGTTCACGCAGCGCGAGCTCGACGGCGTGCTGCGACGGGTGATCGACAAGCTCCGCCTCACACGCGAGATCACGGCGCTGCGCTCGAGCCTTTCGCCCGAGGCGCCGGGTGCGCTGGCCGGCCTCGACGAGCCGTGGGAGGGGGCCGCGTTTGCCCGCGTCCTCAAGGAGTTCACCCGCGCGTTCGCCGCCGGCTTCGACCTGCCGCGCGCGCTCGAGATGTTCCTCGACGCGATCGGCGAGCTCGTGC
>JACXTT010004821.1_pt1 | contig 19888 bp, 16 predicted proteins | sample 9270951 | NCBI WGS metagenome assembly JACXTT01 (sample SAMN15532306, study PRJNA645909) | rock metagenome | isolation source: weathered quartz diorite | place: Puerto Rico | collected 2017-06-21 | reverse complement strand
TCTCGTAACTTCATACCCGCACGCGCCGTTATTGCCGGCCCGCCTGAAAACCGTTGGCGTAGCCACGATCGAATCTGGGTCGCCGAAATTGCGATAGGCGAGGCGGTACATCAAACGGTCGCCGAGTGCGTCGGGTTTCTGGAGAGTCCCAGGCTGTGGAATGCACTCCGGGATATCAATGCACGGTCCCTGAAATGGCGCCACACCCGGAATGGAAACAGGACCGGTGAAGGTCGAATTTCCCGGCGTTCCAAAGTCCACGTGGAACTTCCAGATATTCAAGGTGCTCGACGCCGCATCGATATTCATCAAGTAGTTCGGAGAACCTGGCGGAGGCGAAGTCGGTCCATCGACGTCGGACGGCAGGAGGCTCGCGTATGCACTCGAAAGCTGAAAGCACACGAACCTCGGAGCGTGGAAGTTGTTCAACATGTCATCGCGGTTCCACGCACACGCCTCAGCACCAGTAAAGGAGGCGCCGGCGCCCGGAAACATGTTCCACGTCACGTAGTAGCCATCCGGCCACATGCCGATCTTCGGATAGTCCGGAATGGTGTTGCCGAAGCCGTACGCCCACATGTTGTACGTGCCAGTTGGATCTGACGTTGTCGAGACCGCGAAACACTGCGCGAACTGACCAAAAAGGCCCGGCAACAAGGGAATGGCGATTTCTCCGACGACCCAACGGTCGGCAATACGGTCGTACTGCACGATGGGGTCGCTGAAGCCGCCTAGTTGGTTGCAGGTGGAAAAGAGACCACCCCAGAACGTGTCGTCGTCGACGGGGTTGATGAGCGGCACACCCGACTTATTGAAGACGACAAACGCATTGTTGACCCATTGGACGATGTGGTTCGGTCCGACCGCCATATTCGGATCCGGTGGTACGGCCGTTATGGTGAATCCTGGATAGCCCGCGCCGAGTCCTTCCCACTGGCCGAGCGCCTGCGCGGCGGCGGCTGTCGTCGTTGATGTCTGCACGACGGGATCGACGACATTACTGGAACCGTGGTGCGGCTTATGGGGCCGCTCCTTTTCCTCCAGCTCTCCGCCGTGATGAGCCTGCGGAGGCATGTCGCGCACGGGTTTCGAGACGGCGTGTGAGATGAGCGTTGGGTGCTCGGATGCCGCACCCGTGTTGGGCAACAGGAGACCGCCGAGCGCGATCGCGACAGCGACGTACAAGCGTGTGCGCAACATGCTCCCCTCCGTTTGGTGGTGCAGCCCGCGCGTGACGGACCACGGGTGGAGAGCAATGGGAATGCCCTGAGGTGCAGCGGACCTTGTGCAGCAAACTACGCGTGTGCCGAGCGTCGCTATGACATCTTCGATGTTGATCTGACGGAAGTGACCGGCCCGCCTGCCGATGCGGCGCTTACGATCTCGTCACGAGTGTTCAACGTTTGCACGCGCGCGATCCGCGCGCATCTGTTCACGATTACGCCGTAGCGTCAGTAGTGGTGCGCCACGCAATCTGGACAAAGGCCATGAGTGAAGTCGGCGTCCGAGCGACTCGAGATGAACGTTTCGAGCGGCTCCCATGCGCCGCCTTCATTCCGGATGCTCTTGCACACTGAACAAATCGGAAGAAGGCCTTCCAGCTTCACCACGTAGCGCTGCAGCTGCTTCTCATGCTCGGCGAGGCGCACGAACCAGAGGGCCATGAGGAGAATCACGACTCCACGTGCCGCCGTCATCGTCGCCAGCAGCATCGCACTTTCGGTTCGTCCCATCACCGTGAGTACGAACACGATGTGAAAGACCGGCACGGCGATCGCGAGCGCGACAGCGGGCCAACGATCCGAGTACCAAGCGGCGAGTGCGACAGGAATCGCATACAGCATTGGAAATGGCGAGTCGACTCCGACCAGGTAATCGGCGATAAGGACGAGGACGGCTACAAGGACCCACCACGCGGCGTGGATGTGTCCGACCGGCAATAACCACCAGGGTCTGGCGAGGGGTTCCTTTTCGATCACAGCGAAGAGTGTAGCGCCTGCCGCGCGGCAGGCCGCACTCGTCGCGCCGAACTACCTGGCGAATGAGGCCTCCAGGTCCGCGTATGAAAATCCATAACTGCCGATCACATCGTCGAACGATTGACCGTCAGCCAGTTGGTGGAGCAGCCGCGTCCAGCCGAACGCCGGCCGTTCGGCGATGACGTTGACGGCGAGAAGACTCTCGTCGTACGCCACCTGTGCTTCGGCAGCACTCAGACGTCCGAAGCCGCCCTGGAGACGCTTCAACGGAATCCATCGGCCCAGCGCTTTCATCCGGCGTTCGGCGGTGCTCACGTCGGAGCCGTCGAAGTACTGCGCCAGTCCTTCGTTGAGCCAGGTGGGAACACCGCTGGGAGCAATCCCCGCAACAATCGCGTGCGTCAGTTCGTGCCTCAGGACTTTCTCGAACAGCTCAGACTGCTGTGATGCGCCGGCGACCGGTATGCGGATTCTGCCGTCGTACTGACCACCGGCCCACGCCGGAGCGCGTGTGACGTCGCGGAATTGCTGCTCCGTGTAGAGGACTGCGACGATGGTATTCGGTGGATACTCACCGAGCTTGTTTGCGATCCGGAAAAATTCCGAGTTGAAGACGTCGGTGGCCTGTCTGGCGAGTGATTGCTCTGCGTGGCCTTCGAACAGCACTCGGAAGCGCTCGTATCGCAGCTCGTCAAACGATTTGTGAACGCTGGCTTCGCTGCGCCATTCCTCCAGCGTGCGCGCGAGATCCGCATTCCCGGGTGCATGCTTCAACGCGCTCTCATAGGTGCGGACGGCGAGATCGACTTCACCCTCGTCATAGGCGATCTGACCCATAAGCAGCGACGCAGGCGTGAGCCCGGGCATCACGTCCAGTGCTTTCTGGAGCGACGCAATGGCGTCCTTCTGCTTTCCCTGTGCATGAGCCGCCGCACCAGCTCCCATCAGTAATACGGCATCGTTTGGTCTCAATTCGAGCGCTTCGGCAAAGAGGTTCGCCGCCCGGTCCTGATACCCGTCGCGCAGTGCCTTCCATGCCGCATCGTTCAACTCGTTGACCCGGGATTGGCCCTGAACGGACCCCACGCACAACGCCACGACGCAGAAAACTGCCGTCACTCGAAATGGAAACATGGCGGCCCGCGACGGCAAACGGCGTGCCTATCGTCACGCGGTTTTAACGGTGTTAACCCCCTCGTTGCGCTCTTCGCGGTTTACCAGTTGGGAACTGCGATTACAACACTTGGTGACGATCGGAGCTACCGATCCGTCTGGCCGACAGCCGCCTCATTCGCTGCAAGCGCCGGCGGATTGTGCAGAAGCGTGCTGCGGATCTCGCTGGCCTGCTGTGGCGAAAATCCGAGCCGCATGACGTCGGTGTGCTGGAAATCGCGCACGTTCCAGTGACCGCGCATCAAGCCAGTCTGTTCGTGTGCGCCCCGGGGCAGCATCAGATGTGCGATCTCGTGCGCCATGACGAACCCCAGAAGATCGTCCTCGTTCATCGCGGCGCGTGCTGCCGTATCTCTGATGCGGTCGTAGATCGCGTACGCGATCCGTCCCATGCCTTCAGTTGGCACCGCCGCAAAACCGAGCGCACCATCCTCGACGTGACCGCGCGCCGCCATTTTCGGCGTCAGGATGATGAGCGTTATTTGTGCAATCGGAAGCCGCGAGATCGCCTCGCGACGCGGCGATCCCGGGTGCCACTCGCTCTGCTGCACCACTCCTAGCCACTCGGTCCGAACGCCGATTCGTTCGTACATCGCCGTGACGACCTCGCGTGCACGCGTCAGCGACCGGCTCGACACGTGCCAGTAGTCGTGAATCTGAATCGTGACGGCGAGCTCACTATCCGTGCGATCGTCGGCAGACAGGGCCGGGACGCTGCCGATCACGAACGCGAGCATCAACCACGTGAACGCTCTGGGCATCACCACTTCTCCGCCCACCCGCAGCGGCAAGATCAGCGCCGCGTCGCTGATGACTCACCGTGGCGGCATTTTCCAAGCGATTGAAGCGGGGATGTACTGCAGAGGCGCGCGTTCCCGCGCGCCTCGTTGACAACATGTCGTGAGCGAAGCGCGCCCTTATTTTTTACCAGACGTCGCACGGACGTCGCGCCCGAGTGCATTGGTGAACGCCTGCATTTCCCGCGTCATCTTGACTGGCGTGGTGCCGAGCGCGATGTCGCGCGCTGACGCGTTCGCGCCGTAGGCACGCTCGTTCTTTGACGCATCAGGATTCAAGCTGCCGCCCGACAGGTCGATTCCGGCAAAGAGTCCCTTAGTACGCGAGTAGGACAGAATCTCCGCTGACAGTTGCGCGTCGGTGGCCGCACTTCCGGCGCGTCCGACGGGCCCCGCCGCGATCGAGGCGTCAGCGCCCAGCGTCACCTTGTTGCGCAGCAGCTTGTCGACGCCGCTCTGATTCATCACGACCAGCACAAGGTCGGCGCTCTGGACACCAGCCTGGAAGCCTATGCTGCCCTTAGTCATTTCCATGAAGACCGGTGGTCCCCATGTATTTGCGTGTTTGCAGCTCATCACGCCCGAGCCGTGTTCGCCGCCAACGATGAATCCGGCCTTCTTCAGATCCGGGATGACGACCACGCACTGAGCCTTGCTCCAGATCGAATCAGGAATGCCGTTGTCCGGAGCGTTTCGGAGCTCCGTCAGAACCGTGGCTGCCTCGTTGAGCTTTTCGATATCGCTCTTCTTCAGCTGCCCGAATGCCGTTCCAGCCATCAGGAGGACCGCGACGCTCGCAGCGATCGTTTTCATGGTTCGCATGCCTAACCTCCCGAGACGATTCAACTGCAACGCATAAACCTGCGGGAATACATGACGTGCGAGAGGGAAGGTTGAAGGAATCGCGATCTGCGGTCGAGCAGCGATGCTCACATATTGAGATCGCGATCACCGTCTGCGAGAAAGCTGACGAGCGAGGCGGTCGTCGTTACGGCTCAACGCGCATCGTCGTCGATAGCCGGAACTGGAGCAGCGTCTCTGCGGGGACGACCAGATGTGTTTTCCCCGATCCTGTTATCGCTGCGCCGGTGCCCCCTCCGGTGGCAGCGCCGATCGCTGCGCCTGTGCCACCGCCCAAAATACCGCCAAGAGCACCGCCGATTGCCGCGCCGCCGATCACCTTCTTCGCGGCCTTCTTCCCTTCACTCGACCCCTTCAGTTCGACCTGACTGGTCGCCACCGGATAGGTGCCGGATTGGGTTCGAATCGAATGCACCTTGAGCGTTATACGGTCGCGCCCTTTCATGTTCGACGAGCGTTCGACGTTGACGACTTGCAGCATGGCGATCGCCCCGCGCGGAATGACGACCTGGCCGTCCACCGCGACGGGATCGTCAACGACACCGGTCAGCGTCATGCCGGGTTGAGAGGAATCGGCGGCAAGTGGCTGGGTTGTTCGAACGTTCAGAACCGTGCCAGCGGGTACGATCGAGGCGCGGGCTCCATACGCCGTTGATGAACAGATCGCGAGCACGAGAGTGCCGAGCACAACGGACAGCGCACGCCTCATAGATCTACCGCTCCTTTCGCGAACGATCGACGGATCGCCTGATCGTGGTGCCAGCAAATGTGTGCCCACGGCGCATGCGCGGTCGCTGTAAAATGCGGCCCGTTCTGCATCCGGAGGGTAACGATGAGCCGTCTGTCCATGAGGTATGTCGTCGCATCGATAACCGCGCTCGGCTTGATGGCCGGCATCGCACTCAATGCGGGTGCTCAGGCCCAGATCGCGCTGCTGTCGCCCAATCCGATTGAGGCCACGATCAACAAGCTGACCGCCGATTTCGAAAAGAAATCAGGAATTCACGTGAACGTCACCTACGGGACGGGCGTCAGCACGCGAAAAGACGTCGCGGCGGGCAAAGCACTGGATGTGTCGCTGATGTTCTCGCCGTTTCCCGAAGCGTTGAAGACCGGCAACATCATCCCGAATAGCGCGACGGTCATCGCACGTATGCGTCTGGCGGTTGCGGTGAAGAAGGGCGCTCCGAAGCCGGACATCTCCACGCCCGACGCGGTCCGCCGCACGCTGCTGAATGCGAAGTCGATTGTGTCGGTGGATCCAGAGCAGGGAAGCGTTGGGACCGCGGTGCTACTGGCGCTCGACAAGCTCGGAATTACCGAGCAGCTCAAGCCGAGGATCAAATGGGTGCCGACCGGCGGCGTCGTGCAGGACTCGGTCGCGAAAGGCGAGTACGAACTCGCGTTCGGTCCCTATCTCAGCGACATGCGCAATCCAGGACTGGACATCGTCGGCGCGTTATCGCCGGCCGCGGCGCCGCCGATCGACGTCACGGGCTTCATTTCAACGACGACGAAAAATGCGGAAGCGGGACGGGCGCTGCTGGCTTATCTCTCATCGCCAGAGGTCGCGCCCGTGTACCGCGCGGCGAAGATGTTTGCGGCCGCCGACAAATAGCGGCGACGGGCGACGCTAACCTGGAGGAAGAAGACGAAATAATTTCGGTTGTTGCTAGCCCTCAGTAGGTGTATAAGCGCGAACGTTCCCGCAGGAGGCATTCATATGTCATTAAGAATTGCCGGGGGCGTTCTGCTGCTCGGCGCCTTTCTCCCCGGTCAGGGATTCATTCCGGGCATTCCAACCGTCGTCAAGACACCCGTCTCGCTGGTCAAGGCCATTGCCATTCCCGGCGCTCCTTTGGCGAGCACAGATCTGCTCTGGGTCGACGAAGCAACCAAACGAATGTACTTCGCCGATAGATCGAACGCTGCGGTCGACATCATCGACGCGGAGAATGATTCGTACGTTGGCCGCGTGACAGGATTCGTAGGTGCCGTCGGCGCGAACGGCGCCGGACCAAACGGCGTGCTCGTGACGCCGGACAAGAAAGTGTGGGCCGGAGACGGGAACAGCCTGGTTCAGGTTGTTGATCTGAATCTCAGCCCGCCGCGTATCATCCAGAGCATCAGCACCGGCGGCATCAACCGGGCCGACGAACTCGCCTACGATCCGACCGATCGCATCATCCTGATCGGCAACGATCGCGACCCCGTGCCGTACTTAACCGCGATCTCGGCGGACACGTACCGAGTCGTAGGGACAATTCCCTTCCGGGAAGGGACGGGCCTTGAGCAGCCAGTGTGGGATCCACAGATCCACCGGTTTTTCGTCAACGTGCCAACGGCCCGAGGCGCTGAAGTTGCGGTCGTTGATCCGAAGACGATGGCGGTCACCGGCGCTTATCCGGTGGGTACGAACTGCGGCGGGACCGGTCTCGCTCAGGGACCGTTTCAGCGACTCCTCGTTGCCTGCGGATTCCCGTTCATTGTGAACGCGGTCAACGGCGCCATCATCAATAACATCACACAGGTCGGCAGCGGAGACGAAGTCTGGTACAACCCGGGCGACGGCCAGTTCTATGTCACGTCGACCGACAGCAGCGGCGCCACGGTGCTCGGCGTCATCGACGCTCAGACGGGCACGTGGCGTCAGAACGTCCCCGCGCCGGGGGCACGGAACGTGTCCGCGCTCGCCAGCAATAATCACATCTTCACGGTCGTCCGCGCCCCGGCGGCCGGCGTGACGGATGCGACTCTCTGCGCTGGATTCGGGATCAGGGACACCGGATGTGTCGGCGTCTTCACTCATAAATAAGATAAACGCGACTGTTGAAAGGAACTGTCATGCGCCTCAGCGCTGCCGTCCTTATCGTTGTCTCAATGTCTGTTGCCTCTCTGGCTGCGCAGTCCGATCGTCCCCGATATGAAGCGGCTGCCGGCTACCAGTTCATGCACGATCAGGACATCGCCAAGCGCGATCCAGACCTCTCGGCGAATTTTCCGGCAGGGTGGATGGCGTCGGGCGGCGTCAATCTCTGGGGATTGCTCGGCGCTATCGGTGAAGTCAGTGGCAGCGCGAAGACGTTAGACGTTCGGGGAGACAAGCCGAAGCTGCGCGTCTACACGTTCATGGCTGGTCCGCGCGTCAGGCGTCCAGTCCACGTGGGCATCAATCCATTTGCTCAGATCCTCCTGGGGTCCGCGCGTGCCAGCACCTCGGTACTGGACGTTCATGAAACCGTCACGGACTTCTCGTATCAGCCTGGCGGCGGCGTCGATCTGAATCCGACTGCTCGATTCGGTGTGCGAGTTGAAGGCGACTATCGGATCGTGCGAGCCAGCGGCCACAACAACAAAGAGCCTCGCATTATCGCCGCGGCGGTGATTGGATTCTGAACGCAGGCGCCGACGAGGTTCGGCACGTGACAGGCACGGATCGCGATGACGAGGAGCGCCTCGTCGTTCGCGATCCGACTGATGGGTGAAGCAGGCTGGGCGGGAGAAACCGGCGCCGCTACTTGATGTCGATTCCTGACGGTTTGGCGAGCGTGTCTCGATACTCGATCGCCTCGGACGGGACGCAAAGGCTCTCGGAAAAGTCCTGCGCCTTCATCCAGTAGAAGTTCGCGCGCATGAACGCAAACGGCTTCGTATAGAACTTGGGGTCGTCCACCGTGACGGTCACCTGCAGGTTGTATTGATCGACACGCGTGTAGCGCTCCTGGATGTGGGCCATCGAGCTGTGCGGGTGTCCCGCTTCGTCCAGCCACGCGCGTTCGTCCAGGCCGGTGGTGTCGACGACGAGCGTGGTGTCGTTCTCCCAGTGGCCCACTGAGTACCCGTAGTACCGCGATTCGGGAGCACCCTTCACGTCGACGGCCTTCGGCAGCGCGCGGCCGTCCATCCAGATCTCGCGCCAGACGCGCTGCTGCTCGTAGGCGATGAGGATGCGGTCGGGCGCGGAGCCGAAGAGTGTTCCGCCGCGGCTGGTGATCGCGTGGGCGATCAGGTTGCGCGGGAAGCCAAGCGGATCGCACGTGATGAACGGATCGTTTGACTCGCCCGGTCCCGCCGCCTGCTGCCCCCTGCCAAAGTTACCTGAGGCAGGACCATACGCCTTGTTCGCCTTGAACATTCTCTCGCCCGCCGGCGTCATCGGCGGAACGGGGTCGGGCTTGTTGGTGGTGGCCGGTCCTACCCACGCGCCGGACAGATCCCGTTTCGGCGCGGGCCCGGGTGGGTTCGGCATCTTCGGGATCCCCTCCGAGATGAACCCCTCGCCGCTGATGCGCTGCCGCCCTTGAGCAGCGGGGTCCGCGGCGTACGCGACGAGCAGCGCAAGCACCGCGGCCAGTGAAGCCAGGATGGAGTTCCGCACAGTCTGCCTCCTCGTTACTTCTTCGTCTCGGCGTCCGGATCGTACCGGGACTTACCGCCCGCATCACCGCCAAGCTGCGTATCGTGTAGCTCGGAGCCGTCGGCCAGGATGATCTTGTTCAGCCGCCCGGCGGGGTTGCCGTTCTTCGCCAGGTACATCCGCACAGTGATCTTGTCGCCCGCCGCGACGGATGTCTTGGTCCAGCCGATCAGCCTCAGTGCCTGAGGGGCCGCGGTTTCAACCGTCACGTGAACAGGGTTGCCTTTCGCGTCTTTCGCATCGAAGTCGATGAGCGCGTGCGGATTGGCCCAGTTGAACTTCGTCACCGTGGCGTCTTTGAACTCGGTGATCTTGTCGTCATACGCCGCATTGCCATGATGCGCCAGCACACGACCGCCGACACCCATCAGCAGGGTGAAGCTCAACGCCCACGTCACGACCAGCTTGCCTTTCATGTCACACCTCGTCAGAGAAGCGTTTGCACCAAGCAATCGGCTGGGATTACCAGACCGGCGCGTCATTCTAGCTCAATCAATCGCCGGACTGGCACAAGTGGACTGATCGGGACGTTTGGACGCTCGCGTCGGCCGGTCCCTACTGGACGATGATTGTTCCCGTTATGCCCGCGTGAACAGAGCAGTGACACGGCAGACGTACTGGACACCACGGGCGGGCTGCCCGCAGTTGGCTTGGGATTCTCACAGTCACTCCTGACGCCTTGTCCCCGTCAGCGGGTGCCTTGCGCGCGATCACGCCGCTCGCAGTGGTCGCGCGCATTTCATCTGGATCTCAGCCGTCGAGCGCGTGTGCCCAGTCGGATACCGTTTGCTGCCAGCAGCGAACGATCGAGGAGCGCTTCAACCACTCTTCGCAATCTGCAACGCCGCATCTCCGGAACGCGACGAGAAGATAGCGATCGCCGACACGAGGCTCGTGGACCTCGCCCACCACCATCGCGCCGTCGGGGCTGATCTCCGGCGCTCGTCCGGGCATTTTCAGTTGCTGAAGCGCCGCGCTGACGATGTGACGCCCGGTCAGGCGCCGCGGCCACCGCGGGCGTTTGAACAGCACGGCCGCGTCGAACTGCATCGCTGACGCGAGTTTGATCGTGAAGATGCCGGTTGGTATGTTGCAGTCGTACTCGATGCAGACCGCAGGGTCGTCGAATGTCGCTGACGGCTGCCATCCGTGCTGATGTTCATAAAGCGCGTTGAGGATAACCGGCCCGCCTGGCAGCCAGACGATTTCCAGCCTTCCCGGCGCAGGTTCCTCCCGAAATACTTCGACCGCGTCCGGCGACTCGAAAATGGTCGCCGTGCCGCTTCCGAGCGCGTACGCATCGCGCAGGTCGCCAGCTTCCGGTTTTTCCAGAAAGACGAGCAGGTTCCGGAATTTGATCTCTGCGTGTCCCTGCTGGTCGATTGACACGGACTGGGTGCAGTGGACGCAGATGGCGCCTCGAAATGGCAGCCGGATACCAACACGTGCGCTCGCAGCCCTGATCCATCGGCGCAACATACTTACCTCGCTTCGCGGACAGGGGAAGCGTCAGATCGGTGGGCAAAATGAGAGCCATCGTTTGTGGAGCCATGCAGCCGCTCGATCTGGTTTCCAGGTTGCCGACGATTGCACCGCCGATCTCGCTTTTTGCATTCGTCGCGACGATTTGGAAGGCATCATGCTGCACGGATGGCTTCCGTCCGAATCGCGTCACGGGGTAAGCTGGCGCCTCTGTCCACATGAAGGGGATCATTCTCGCCGGCGGCTCCGGTTCGAGGCTTCACCCTGTGACGCGCGGCATCAGCAAGCAGCTGCTGCCTGTCTACAGCAAGCCGATGATCTACTACCCGTTGTCCACGATGATGCTCGCGGGCATCCGTGAGGTGTTGATCATCACCACCCCGCACGATCAGCCGATGTTCGAGCGGCTGCTCGGCGACGGAAGCGAGATCGGTATTTCGCTGCAATACGCATCGCAGCCGAAACCCGAAGGTCTCGCACAGGCATTCATCATCGGGCGGGATTTCGTGGCCAACGACCGCGTGGCGCTTGCGCTCGGCGACAACCTCTTCTACGGCGCTCATTTCACGGACGATTTGCGCGCCGCTGCATCACGCACCGTTGGCGCAACGATCTTTGCGCATGCGGTACGTGATCCGGAGCGCTACGGGGTCGTCGAATTGAACGAACGCGGTGACCCGATCTCTATCGAGGAGAAGCCACTGGTTCCGAAATCCCGCTACGCGGTCACCGGCCTGTACTTTTACGACAATCGCGTTCTGGAAATCGCCGCCGGTCTTCGCCCGTCGGCTCGCGGCGAACTCGAGATCACAGACGTCAACCGCGCGTATCTGGAATGCGGGCAGCTACATGTTGCGCGGCTGGCACGGGGGACGGCATGGCTCGATACCGGTACGCATGCGGCCCTGATGCAGGCAGCCAGCTACGTGCAGGCGCTCGAAGACCGGCAAGGCTTCATGGTCGCGTGCCTCGAGGAGATTGCGTATCGGTTGAACTACATCACGGCCGACGACCTGAAACAGCTTGGACGCAGAATGGAATCGAGTTCGTACGGCGAGTACCTTTTGCGCGTCGTCGAACTGGATTCGCAGCATTAGACCCACCTCGTCCCATTCGGGCGCGAGTCTTGCCTTGACAAAGCGCGCAGCCGCGCGAGTGCAAAGGTCCGCACACTCTGACGCGTCGTCGCACGCGACGGGGAACGCGGCAAATCACTGTAACTAAAGACCGTCAGCGCGTTGCGCGGGGCGATCCGGTGTCGGCGATGACGAATTCGTCCAATCACGCTGATTACAGAGTTCGGCGACCAGACGACAAGGCTGGCGTCAACGCGGGGAAGGGAGCCATTGGCGACTTCCTTCAACTGCTTGCGCGCGCGTCGCATCAGTTCCATACCTACCCGCCGACGAGCCCCCTTTGTACCGACGCCGTTGCCGCCTGCCATGCGGCCTTCATGGCGATGGAGCTCGAGGAGCCAATGACGCTCCGCGTCGGCAAGAGAGAGCTGCTCGTGCAAGACGAGGGCATCGGCCGCGGCACAATCGTCGAGCAACAGCTCTGGCGGCCCCTTCACCGGGCGCGCGTCGCGGCGGTGGACATCAAACCGGACGTCACACTTCGCGACTGGTCGCAGTTCTGTCCGATCGTGGCGGCAAGCATTCGTCCGTCGCGTCACACAGCGAGTTTCGCTGAACTGCTCCTCGAGGCTGGTGTTGGCGGGATTGTGGCGCGCGTGAATCCACGTCCTGAAACGTTCGACATCGGCGCTCCTCCCGCAGCCATGCGAGTGGTCGTCGACCGCGAGCGGATGCGCCAGGCATCAATCCCCGTGTCGGGACCCGCCCAGCATCTTTATCCAGCCGACAAAGGATGGGTGCGTCTCGATCCAACCGTCCGCTACGAGTCGATCTCTCTGCTCGACCTGACGGTGCTCATCAACGAGCCGGCGGACCTCGCCTCGATGCTCACGCGGCTCATCGATGAGGACGCCTCGGACGAGTCCACGCGTGCAGCAGCGCTGCAGCATCGCTATAGCGACGTCGTCATGTTGATCGGCGCTCTCGACGGCCGGCTGGCGCGCATTCTGTTCTCGAAGCTGTCACGCGCCGTCCTTTCGCTCGATTCGGATCGGCGGAGATCCCTGCTGAAAGGGGCGATTCTGCCCGGTCTCCTCGACGGCCGCATGAACGGTGAGGCCGTGCTGTGGGACTTTCCCGACGTCGATCTGGCCGAGGCCCTTTGCCTTCTGCTCGACCTCGACGCGGCGTCTCCTCACGTGCTGTCGATGGCGCTCGACCGCCTTCAGCTCCCGGACGATCGTCGATCCACACTTGCCCCATTGATCAAAGCCAGGCTCCAGAACGGAGGCTTGTCCGAGCAAGCGAAGGAGGGAGAGTTCGCCGCGGGCTTTGACGGCGTCGCTGCTTCGTTGACGCGCGTCATGTCCGATGTCGGCAAGAACTTCAGCGAATTCGCTGCGTTCGATCTCGCAATGACCGACCAAACCACGACGACGCTGGCCGCCGTCCGTGACGCCATCGTTGCGACCGAAGCCGCGGACGCGCAAATCAGGTGCGCGCTGAGCCTGGTGCGCATCGAACCGAACCCGGGCATCGCGTCCGCCACCCTCGCGCGCGCGCTCCCGGCGATCGTGCAGCTGCTGCGCGCCGAACGCTGGGAAGCCGTCCTGCACGTTGTTACCGAATTGCACGGGATTGATGCGGGCCTGCAGGCGTCGCGTCCGGATGTGGCCAAGACGGTTGGCGACGTGTTGGTTGGCTTCTGCAACCACGAATTCATCGTCCGTCTGTCGCAGCTGGCCGGTGACGTCGAAGGGCGCGCCCGTGCTGCTGCAATCGTCGCGGTTGCCGCGCCCTACCTGGTACCTGCGTGGCTCGAGTTGCTGGATGGCCAGACAGAGCGACCACGCGCCAGGCAGCTCGTCCCGTTGATGTGCGATTGTGCGCGGTCGATCGCGCCGGCGATTGCTCAACGGCTCCCGTTGCTGAGCGTGGATGCAGCATGTGCGGCGTTGACTGTTCTTGGCGCGGCGGGGATCGGCTACGAAGAGTTGATCGCCGAACAGGTGAAGACGGGAGAGGAGCGTCGAGGACGGGAGGCGATGCGCGCGCTCGCGCGCATTGCCTCGCCGCGAGCCGCAGGACTCATCGTCAGGCACATCGAGGACGGCCCACCGAGCGTCCGACCTGCAGCCGAAGAAGCGTTGTGGCGTCTGCCGCTACCCCTGGCATTTGCCAAGACGCATGAGTTGCTCAGGCGTCGCGATTTCGTGATCCACCATCCGAACACCGCCGCCCGATTGCTGGAGCGTGCGGTGCAGAGCGCGGATGACGGACTGGGTCCGGTGCTCGAAGGACTCGCGTCTCTTCGCTTCCATTTCTGGAGTCCGGCAGTCGCACGCGTAGGCGCCAAGGCGCGGGAGCTCCGCCAATGATCGCCGAACCGACGGGTGAGGCTTACCGCATCCTGAAAGGCTTTACGACGCTCGGGACGTTGACGGGCATCTATCCGGCCGGCCATCCGCTCGTCGCCGACAAAGTGCGCGAGATCTACGAGGCCGTGCAACCGTGCCTGAACGGCGGCGAATGGGTGCGCATCGACGTCGTCCGCGGCGTCGTCCACCTGAACGGCGTGCCGGTCGAGGGGCAGAGCGAGCCGCAGGCGTTCGGCATCGACAGTCTTCACATTCACGCGAATGTTCAGCCCGAAGAAATCGCGGTCGCCGCGGAAGTGTTGCGGAAGAGTGGCGAGGACGCGCAGGAGCCGGTGAGCCAGCAGTTGTCCCGACGGGGGGTCCACAACATCTCGGTCGGTCGATTGGTACCCCTCGACACGCGATGGCGCGCGCGCCAATGGCCGGATCATCCACACCATGTGCTGGATCCGGATTACGAACAATCGCTGTTGATGGCGCAGCAGGCGTTCGAACAGCTGGCGGAAGACCGTCGCGTCGACCTGCGCACCGTACATGACCTGGTGCGGCTGCTCATGTGCCGCGTTGTCACCAGCAAGGCGGCGATCGCGCAGATCCTCGCCGTCAAACAGTACGAGAACCTGACGTATATCCACTCGGTGAACGTCGCCGTGTTGAGCCTGTTGCTCGGCCGGCAACTGGGTCTCGACGATCAGGTGCTGGCGAACCTCGTCGAGGCAGGCGTTCTGCACGATGTCGGGAAGACGAGAATTCCGCTGGACGTCGTCAAGAAACCAGGAACGCTTGATAAGCGCGAGCGGAAGCTGATGGAAGCACACCCGGTGCTGGGCGCCGAGCTCCTGATGCAGGTCGAGGGTCTTGCGCCGCTGACGCCACTGGTCGCGCTCGAGCACCACCGCAGTGTCGTCGGTGGGGGATATCCCAATCTCGGAGATGGCGTGGTCCCGCACGTCATGAGTCAAATCGTGTCGGTCGCTGACATCTACGAAGCGGTGACCGGCGCGCGGTCGTATCAGCTGCCGACGCCGCCGGAACGCGCGTGTCTCCTCCTTGCGCGCCTCGCCGGAACCAAGCTGAATACGGCGCTCGTGAAAGCGTTCGTCAACGCCATCACGTTCTTTCCGGTGGGTTCTGTTGTGCGGACCAGCCGCGGTGAGCTTGGTGTCGTGCTTCGTACGACGATGGGCGATCCGCTTCACCCGGTCATTCAGCTTGTTGACGAGGACTGGCGGACGCCGCTCGGCGTGCTCGATACAAGTACGCGCGGCGTGGGGAGCGATTACCAGTGCCACATCGTCGAGACCGTGGTGCCGTCATCTGACGCGTTCGACGTGAGGCAGTTCCTCAGCGCGGCATAGCTTCAATCGGTCCCGGTTGCCTTGCCGCGATCGCGGCCAAACTTCGGATCTTTCGACGTGCCGACCACCTGGATGCGCAACAGCGTTCCCGCGCCCTGTTTGGAGAAAAACGGATCGATCGGCTTCAGGACCCACCGCTTCCATCCGGTCATCGTCTCGGAGACTTTTGCCTGCAGCCGGAGCGTGCCGTGGAAGTCGAGCGTATCGCGTTCGAGATCGTAGGTTCCCGCGAGATCCACGCCCGAGCCAGGCACGGCGAAGGACAACGATTGGAACGTCACCATCTCGTTTGCGAGGGTGAACTTGCCCGCCATCAGCGAGACCACGCCGCTGATGTCGGTGTTGTTCGGCTGCCCGCGTCCACGGCGGCTCAACGTGTCGATTTGATCCTGGACGGTGGATTTCAGAAATTGTGCCTGCGAGAGCTGAAACTGTCCGTCGAGCAGGAGCTTTTCGCGCACCGAGCCGGTCAGCGGCGGAATGTCGATCTTCGTGTTCAGCGAAATCTTGCCGCGCATGAAGGGCGTACCTTTCATCGCGAGCGAGAGCAGATCGTGAATGTTGCCCGACGGCATCGAGACATTCAGGCTGATGGTGCGCCGAAGATCGGACTCATGTCTGATGATGCCGCCGCTCGTCCTGAAACTGGTCGCCCCCAGCGATCCGTTGACGGGTCGCAGGATCGTATCGCCGCTGGTGCCGTCGACGCGCACTTCAAAACGCGTTTGCAGACGAACCGGGTTTCCCACTTGCTTCAACCTGAAATCCGGCACCGTCGCTTCACCCTTCACGTTGACCGACGACAGCGTCCCCTCGAATTGTCCGGATGATTCGAGCATGCCGCCGATCCCGGAGAAGACGCTCAAATCCGCGTCGGTGAAGTTGTAGCCGCCGGCAAGGTGCGAGTCTCCGGGTTCGTCCGCCACCCAGGGGCCGAACGTTCCGCTGCTCTGGACCTCGCCGCGAGGCTTGGCGTTGGTCAGTGCGGCTTCGTATTTCATCGCGACACCCGGTCCTGCGGACTGCAGCCGGATGCGATGAATATCGAAGCGCAGCGGGAACTTCTTGCGGTTGTTGGGCAGGATCGTGAGCGCTGCATTCGTGATGATCACTTCTTCGAGCAGGACCCTCGATTTGGTGTCGGAGCCAATGTCGGCAGCCGATGCGATGTTCTCGCCGGTGCCGCCACCGAGATCCGGGCGCTGGCCCTTCGGCGGCACGTTGATCTCCATCGCATCGATCGTCACCAGATGCAACACCTTGGTTCGATCGAGCAGCGTTCGCAACTCCACGTCGAACCGGAATTGCTTCATTGCAAACAACGGCGGCAGATCGCGACGCCCTTTGTGGCGCAGCTGAATGCCGTCGCCCTCGACGGTGGCGATCAGGCCGTGCCCGCGATTGAGCAGCGTCTCGACGAGGGATGCTCGCCGCATCCGCACGCGGAGCGCCGCCATTTCAACGTCGCTATCGAATCGGTCGTGCAGGTAGGTGATGACCTGGTCGCGAATGAAGGGCTCGACTCTCCGAGCGAGGACGTAACCGGTGATGAACAGGGCGACCAGCATGACCGCCGCGGCGGCTCCCAGAGCGGCCAGCCACTTCTTCGTTCGTCCGGTCAACGCATGCCTCTGATCGCCGTGCCGGCTATTGCGACGGTCCGGCCGGCCAGATGAATATCACAAAAGGGTAGAAAGATGGCGTGCCAAAGTGTGAATCCGCCGAGGTTGGCGCCGCCAGCCCCGCGGATGCCAATTACAATTTCTGCGCAGCGGTCGCCTCGGCCCACGTTACAATCCGCGCATGGCAGGCGCCCCGTCGCGCGATCCGGTTGTCCTCCGCCGTCTCGGCATCATCAAGGACCCCGGTGATCCATTTCTGCAAGAATCGCGCACGCAGCGGGAAACATCGCGGGACGCCCTGGACTTGTTCGCGAAAGAGGCAGAATCGTCTGCGCGGCCCGAAGAGCGGCCAAAAGCGATTCGACCGGATGCGGCGCCGTCGATCAACGTCATCCGCTGGCACCCTCTCGTTGGCGTCGTCGCCGTGTCTGCGGTTTGTGTGGCGGTCACACTCTGGGCGATCAAGGCGATCGATCGGTATTTTGAGTCAGACGCGTCATCCGTGCAGGCCCAGGCATCTGTTCCTACTGGCGCCGACACCTCGGCAGCGACATCAGGCGACGTCGCCGCTGCCGGGCCGACGAATACATCGCAGCGTCCGTCTGGAGCAAAGGCGAACACCGTCGAGTCGGCAAGCAGCGCCAGTGCACGAGGTCAACAAGTCGTTCGAAGTGGCGATGACATTTTTGCAGTAACGACCGGTCCGGCAGCGTCGTCGCAGCCCGATAGGGTCGACGAAAGCGCGTCGGCCGTGACGCCGGACGCACCGACCGACTTGTCTCCTCCCACCGCCAGCGTTGTCGACGAAACTATCTATTCAGCGCAGGATCGCGACGTCGTGCCGCCGCAAACGTCTGAGGCGCTTCCGGGACCGACCATCAGCTCGTGGACGACGCGGACCAACGTGATGGAAGTGATCGTTTCTGAGACAGGTACCGTCGAGCGGGTGAGGCTGGTGACTCCGCCGGCGCGGATGCCCGATACGTTCGTGTTGGGCCGAGCGAAGGTGTGGAAGTTCACGCCGGCGATGAAAGATGGCCGGCCCGTCCGTTACCGCTTGCTCCTGACCTGGGAAGTCAATCCCTAAAGCACTCGTCACGCTACATTCACACAGCCGCGAATCGCGCGACCTCTCGGTCTTCTTACTTCATCTTGAAGAGCGCATTCAGCTTGCTGCCATCGAGTGTTTCCATCGTCACTCGATAGCAAGAGCCCACAGACTTCGGTGTTTGCCAATTCTGGATGAACTGGTGCCCTGTCGCATCGTACCGTAGCGTCGTTCCGCCCGTGGTGACGAAGTCGACCGGATCCTCGACTCCCGTGCCGGTGCAGGGCACTTGGGACACGGCGAATGGTTTTATGGCTGCAACATCGGTGCGCTCGTTCGTGGTCCCCGGTCCCTGGTAGACATTGAATTTCAGCGGTACCGTCGAGCCTCCCTTGACGGTGTTCCACACCGAATCACCCATAGTGACCGGCTGGTAGAAACCAGTGAGCGTCCAGGCCCCAATTGACGCCGTTGTCGTGGGCTGAGTGAGCGTGTAATTACCAGAATCCACACCTGAGATGGTCAACCCCGCGACTTGTACCGGCCACGTGCCGACGTTCGGGCTCGCGAATGTGCCGGTTGCACCTCCGGTGTTCAAAATGACTACGTCAGATGGTACGACTACAACGAGCCCTGCGCTTGACACGTTTAGGGTCGCCGCCGTCGTTCCATCGTACGGCTTATTGTTCGCGGTGATGCCGTTAACGGTCAGCGTCTTCGCCGTGATATTGGCCGTGGTGCTTGCCATCGAATCGAGCACGTAGTTGGTCGCGTCGCCGCCGGTCAGCGCACCGCCTGTCATCGTGACTGGTTTTCCAGTCCCCACGCTCTTGTTGTTGAAAGAAGCGCTTCCTCCGCTGTGACTAACGGCATCGCCAGGAACGGTCCCCGTCAGGTTGCGCGCAAGAATCGTCGCACCCAAGGCGCCGTCGTAGACCTTGTTGTCGGCGCCAAAGCTACCGGTGATGTGCTTCGCGGTAATGTCCGCTGTTGCCGTGGCCACCGAGTCCAGGATGTAGTTGCTCGAGCCGATGCCCGAGAGAGCAGCCCCGGTGAGTGTGACCGTCTTGCCATTACCGACGTTCTTGTTCGCGAACGTTGCCGTGCTGCCGGTCAAGCTGACGCTATCGCCACTGATCGTGCCCGAGAGATTTCGGGTGAGCACCGCTGCGGCGGTCGTGCCATCGTAGACCTTATTGTCGGCGGTGAAGATGCCGGTGATGTGCTTCGCCGTGATATCGGCCGTCGTCGAGGCGGCGGTGTTGAACGTGTAGTTGCCGGCGTCGGTGCCGCTGATGCTGATGCCGCTGACACTGATCGCCTTGCCGGTGCCGACACCCTTGTCCGCGAAGCTGGCCGACGTGTAGCTGTCGCTGAACACGTCGCCGCTCACCCGGTTGTCGCTCAGCGTCACGCTGGCCGCGTTGGTGCCGTCGTACACCTTGTTCACGCCCGTCGCGCTGACCGTCAGCGCCCGGGCCGTGATGTCCGCCGTTGTCGAGGCGGTCGTGTTGAACGTGTAGTTGCCGGCGTCAGCGCCACTAATCGAAATCCCGCTGACGCTGATCGCTTTGCCGTTGCCGACGTTCTTGTCCGCGAAGCTGGCCGACGTGTAGCTGTCGCTGAACACGTCGCCGCTCACCCGGTTGTCGCTCAGCGTCACGCTGGCCGCCGTCGTGCCGTCGTAGACCTTGTTG